>Ga0302319_10003401_pt1 | contig 33403 bp, 27 predicted proteins | sample Bog_T0_2_FD_203319 | JGI IMG/M metagenome (GOLD analysis project Ga0302319, IMG submission 203319) | Peat permafrost microbial communities from Stordalen Mire near Abisko, Sweden - Bog_T0_2 | ecosystem: Environmental > Terrestrial > Soil > Wetlands > Peat | place: Sweden: Abisko, Stordalen Mire... | reverse complement strand
GTGAGTTTGGACGGGGCTTCTCGGTAGTCGCCGCGGATATCCGTTCGCTGGCCAACGAGAGCAGCGAGAATGCCGACCGCATCAAGGATCTGGTCAAGAGTATTCAGGGCCAGATCACGAAAGTCGTCACCGACATTGAAGGCGCCGGCATCAAGGCCAAGGAAGAGGCCGAGCGGGCCAAGGTCTCTACCAGCAACCTGGAGCGGATGGCAAAGGACATCAAGGAAGTTCAGCTGGGCGTCAATGTCATCGCGAAGGGATCGGATGTGGCAGTGAACGCGCTACAGCAGGCGTCCAAGGCCAGCGAGCAGATCGCAACCGCTTCCGAGGAGATGAATCGCGCCAGCACCGAGTCCGCCACTGCCGCCGAACAGGGACTGAAGGCCGCGCAGGAGATTCTGCAGGCGGTCGAAGAAATCGCAGCCCAAGCCGACGAACTCCAGCACGGATAAGGGCCATGACCAAGCGAATGGTTCGTAAAGATCATGGTTCGCAAAATCATGGTCCGGCAATGCCGGACGCGGGGAGGATTGCGATGGCTACGGAAACGGTGAAATCCACCGCCGCCAAGGCGGGAGCGGACGGGACTCAACTGGTCACGTTCCTGCTCAAGGACGAGGAGTTTGGCTTCGACATCATGGCGGTGCAGGAAATCATCCGGCTGCCGAAAATGTCCAAGCTGCCGCATACTCCCGACTATGTCGAGGGTATTTCGAGTCTGCGGGGAACGGTGTTGCCCATCTTCGATATCCGGGCACGATTCAAGATGAAGCGCGAGGAGCACACGGATCGCAGCCGGGTGCTGGTGATCGATATCGACGGCAAGCAAACGGGCTTGCTGGTGGATGGCGTGCGACAGGTTACGCGAGTAGGCCGGAACGAATTCGAGGCGCCTCCCGCCGCCATCCGGAACGATACCGCTGACTACATTGACGGCGTAGTGAAGCTGGACAACGGCGCTCGAATCATCATTGCCCTGGATGCGCGCCGGGTCTGCACTCTTGGCGGCGCGAATGGCGATGGCGATGCCATCGCGGAAGCGCTTGCGAAAAGCTCCGCGGCGCCCTCCACGCATGGACCCAAAGATGGCCCGAACCACGGCCCTCAAGGTAAGGAGGCGCTGAGCAATGGGAAAGAGGCGCCGGCAAAGGGGGGCGAAGTGCGGCAACTGGTCAGTTTCCAAATCGGCCGGGAAGAATTTGCTTTTCCCATGGAGCATGTCCGCGAGATCCTGCGGGTGCAAACGCCGAAAGAAGTGCCCGGTGCACCCGAGCATCTGCTGGGCGTGTTGACGGTGCGGGGGCAGATTCTTCCCATCGTCGATCTGCGCCGCCTTCTGCGGCAGACCTCGTTCGCAGTCGACCTGGTCGCTGCCTGCCGCTTGGCTTCGACAGAATACGAAGCCTGGCTGGCGCAGAGCGGATCCGGCGAGAATGTGGATCTGCACAAAGTAACGGCAGCGGCCGAACAGCTTCGCGCTTGGCTCTCGGCTTTCAATAGTTCGAGCCAGTCGCTCACCGAGACCCTTGCCCAGGTGCGGGGATTGAATGAACACGTAACCAAGCAGGCTACTGGTGCCGCCGGTCACGATGCCAAAGGAACGGACGCGCTTAGCAAAGACATCTTAAGTTCGGCGAAGGCGATCGTCGCGGCGCTGCATACATTTGAAGAACAGGTGCAGGGCAGCATTCACGAGGACCAGCGCATCATCGTGGTCGATTCGAATGGGTTCCAGCTCGGGCTGGTCGTCGATCATGTAAACGAAGTATTGGGGGTTCAGGATGACGCGATCGAGGCCCCGCCCAACGTTGCGCACGAACACGGCGTCGGCCTTTCGGGGATTGCCAAGCTGGATAAGGGAGACCGGCTCATTCTGCTTCTGGCAACCGGCAGCCTGCTGGATCATCAAGTGCTGGCAAAAATCGCCGAGGTCGGAAAGGACGCGGCCGTGGCCGTGGCTGTTCCGACCGCTCCGGAAGAGACCAAACCCGGCGGCAAGAAAGAAGAAGAGAATGCTCAGGAGGAAGAAGTGCAACTGGTAACCTTCCTGCTCGGCCAGGAAGAGTATGGCATTCCGATTGCCCGAATTCAAGAAATTGACCGGCTGTCGAAAATCACGCAAACTCCCAAGGCGCCAAAGTTTGTCGAGGGTGTCACTAACCTGCGTGGTGAAGTCATTCCGGTGCTCAGCACGCGAACGCTCTTTGCGCTGGAGGCGAAAGCCTCCGACGATCACACGCGGGTCATCATCGTCGATCTCGGCGGCGCGAAAACGGGTCTGGTCGTCGACTCGGTAAAGCAGGTTCTGAGCATCTCCTCGCGCAACATCGCACCGCCCCCGGCCAGTATCTCGAATGGAGTCGATGGGCAGTTCATCTCCGGCATCGGCAAAGTCGAGGACGGAAAACGAATGATCGTGCTGTTGGATGTAGGGAAGGTACTCACGCGCGGAGAGCAGAGCGAACTGGCGACGCTCGCGGCGCACGCCTAGACCGGCCGTCGGTCGTTCGCCGTTGGCAAGCAGGGCTCGCGAACGGCCAACGGCCAACGACCATCGACGAACATTTGGTCTGAGCCCATGAAAACTACAATTCGCGTTCTAGTCGCAGACGATTCCGCGTTAATGCGGAATCTGATCAGCCGGCTCCTGGGCAAGGCGCCTGACATTGTGGTGGCGGGGACCGCAAGAGATGGCGAAGACGCAGTCCAAAAAACGATGCAGTTGAAACCCGATGTCGTGACCATGGACATCAATATGCCGAAGCTCGATGGCATCAGCGCCATGCAGATGATTCTGGCGGAAAAGATCTGCCCCGTAATCATGCTGAGTTCGTTGACCCAGCAGGGCGCGGTCGAAACCTTCGAATGCCTGGCGCTGGGAGCCTTTGATTTCGTCGGGAAGCCGGACGGCACAGTCTCCGCACATCTTGATGCGATTGCCGAGGATCTGATTGCCAAGATCCGCGCTGCGGCAGCGTCGGGCGTTCCCAAGCGTCCCCGTCCGAAGGCGGCATCGCCGCCTCCACAAGCTGCGCGGCCGCCCGAAATCCGCCCCGCGAACCTGCCGTCGAACGAAATGCGGGCCATCGCCATTGGAATCTCGACTGGCGGCCCCGCCACCATCAGCACCTTTCTCCCCGGCTTACCGGCCGCTCTTCCGGCGGCGCTTTTTCTGGTGCAACACATGCCGGCAGCATTCATCCCGACATACGTTTCCCGGCTCCAGAAGGAGTGCGCCATCGAAGTGGTCGAGGCGGAAACTGGGGCGCCTGTACGGGCCGGATGTTGCTATGTAGCCGGCAACAATCTTCATCTGTGTCCCTACCGCAAACTCAGCGGGGAGGTCGTGCTGCGCCGGCCGAGCCAGCCGAAGACGCTGTTCGTGCCAGGAGTCGGCGTGATGATGGATTCTGTCCTGGCAATTTATGGACGCCGGACCATCGGAGTGCTGATGACCGGCATCGGGGACGACGGCGCCGATCAGATGGTCAAGATCCGCGAGGCCGGTGGCGTCACGCTGGCCGAGTCGGAAGAAAGTTGCGTCGTTTTCGGCATGCCTTATCAAGCCATCAAGCGGGGTGGCGCGGAGATCGTGCTGCCGAGCTGGGAAATCGCGGACCGGATCGTTCGCATTCTCGCGTCCAAAACTGTGGGAGGGTCTATGCAGAGGAAAGCTGCGCATCCGGGAGCAGGTTCATGATTGATAGCAAACTAATCGACGCGTTCAGCGCTCCGGAAGCGGCCGAGCGGCGTTCGGCCGCGCAGGAGATTGGCGAATCGGGCGATTCAGGAGCTGCGGACGTTCTGGTGGCGCAGCTCCGTAAAGAAGGATCGCGTGCGGTCAAGGAGGCGATTCTCCGCGGGCTCTCGCACATATGGACATCGAATCCAGTGGAGGCGATGATGGAGTTGCTGAAAGACGACGATCCGTTTGTTCGTGCCGAAGCTGCGGATATGCTGCAGCGCCGCGCTGGCGATGTGATCGAAGGGCTCAACCGTCTGATACGGAGCGACGACAAGGATCTCCGCAAGTTCGCCGTCGACATCATGCGCGAAGCCACCATTGGCGCTCCCGACGCCCTTTACCTGGCAGCCTTGAAGGACGAAGACATCAACGTCGTCATCACCACCATCGAGAACATCGGTTCGAGGCGGCGGGCTGGGCTGGCTACGCAGGTGCTCGCGATCGCATTGGAGAACTCACAGCCGATGGCCGTGTGCGCGTCCCTGGAAGCGCTCGCGGTCATCGGAAACCGGCAAACGCTCGACGCGCTCCGCACAAAATACCCCAACCTCGCGGAGGTGCCGGGGATCTATTTGCTGCCTTTCCTGAAGCTGCTCGGCCACACCGCCGGCCCCGAATCGATCGAAGAGATTTGCCGGACGATCGAAGAAAAGGGGGCATTTGTTCACGAAGCTGCCATCGACGCGCTCACCAACATCGCGCTGCGCCACAGCGTGTCGCAATTGAACTCCTTTTGTGAGGCAGCACTCTGCGGCCTTCTCAAGCCGGAGCTGGACGCGGTCGTGTCCTTTCATCTTCTCCGTCTGCTGGGGCACTTTACTGGTTCGAGCCGCGTTGCGCTGGTAGTGCTGCCCTACATCCACTCCCCCGACCGGACGCTGTGCATGGCGGCGGTCGAATCGCTCGCGAACTCTTCCGATCCTGCCATCGATGCTGCGTTGCATTCCCTGCAGTCGATGGAGAGCGATCCCGAGATCGGCGAGGAACTGGAAGAACTTCTCAGGAGGCGCCCGCGATGGAACTCACCGCCGAGCAATTCTCCAAACTGAGCAAGCTCATCTACAAGAAGCTGGGGCTGCAATTCGACGAAAAGAAAACCTACTTTCTCAACAAGCGCGTGGAGCAAAGAATCGCCGAGCTCGGCCTCAAAGACGCCGACGAATATCTCTTCCAGCTCGGGTATTGCGATGCCAATGGCGACGAGATGCAGGCGCTGGCGAACCTGATTACCACCAACGAAACTTATATGTTTCGCGAATTTGAGCAACTGGCGGGCTTTGCCGATGTTTGTCTTCCCGAACTGATTGCCGCGAAGCAGAAAACCACAGATCGACGCATCCGCCTCTGGTGCGCGGGCTGCTCCTCGGGCGAGGAGGCCTACACGCTTGCCATCATCATCCGCGAAGTGTTTCCCGATTCCAGGAACTGGGATATCAAGATCGTGGCCACCGACATCGATGAGAACGTGCTGAAACTGGCCCGCAATGCGGTCTATGGCGAGCGCTCGGTCAAAGGCGTTCCGACCGTCTACAGCAAACATCTCATACCGTCGGTCACTGGCTTCCGCATCAATCCGGAAACCGCAAGCCTGGTGCGCGTCGAAAAACTAAATCTGCACGACGCGAAGCAGATGAAGGCGATGCGAGGGTACGATTTCGTGTTTTGCAGAAACGTCCTGATCTACTTCGATGACGAGTCGCGGCGCAGTGTAGTCAACCATTTTTATGACTCGTTGAATCCCAAAGGGTACATCTTTTTGGGCCATTCCGAATCCGTCGGCCGCATCACCTCGGCTTTCCACCTGAAAAAGGCCGCAGGCCACCTTCTCTATGCAAAGGATTGACTATGAAACGGAATGTGCTGATCGTCGACGACTCGGAGTTCACCCGCAACTACCATTCCTACATTCTCCGCGAGGCCAATTTCGAGGTGGTCACCGCAGTCGATGGAGCCGACGCGCTGGAGAAGCTCTTCAGCCGGACTTTCGACCTCGTTCTCACGGACATCAACATGGCGAATATGGACGGCTACGAGTTTATTCGCCGGGTGAGGAGCAACGGAGACTACAACGACTTGCCCATTATCATCATCTCGACCGAGTCGGAGGCTGAGGATAAAAGCCGGGGTTTCATCGCGGGCGCGAACTTCTACATCGTTAAGCCGTCGGACCCCAAGCCCTTGATCGAAAACATCTGCCTGGTTCTCGGAATCGATGCCACGCCGGGTGGCCAGAGCGGTGGCACGTGAGCCTGGGCATAACAGAAGCAGGGCAAGAATCGCTGTCATCGGTGTGGACGAGGTTTGAAAGACTGAGCTCGCGGCTCTCCGGCTACCTGAAGACTAGCGAAGATGAGTTTGCCAGCCTGATCCAGGCGCTCGATGCTTGCTGGAGCATGGCGGAGAAGGTGCAGAAGGCGACTGCCCGGTTGTCAGAACTCACCGATGCGGCGAGCGCCAACCAGAACGCCCTCCGCGATTCGTTACTGGAGGGCTGCGGAGTCTTCAAGAAGTTCCTCGTTCAAATCCAGGAGGTGCGGCGCGAGTTAGCCCGCACTGCGCAAGAGACTGGAGGACTGCTTGGAACCTCGAACCGCCTGCAGGAAAACATCGCACCGCTGAAGTACATAGCCTTCCATTTCCGCCTCGAGGCGTCACGCCTCTCTCCGAAGGACAACGCCTCGGTGCTGAAGGCTTACGACGAGATGAAGCAAGTTGTGAGTTTTATGAAAGAGGCGGGCGATTCCCAGGAACGCGGTCTGCTCGCGATCCTCGACACGCTCACGGCGGCCACCCGATCGGTTGAGCAGACATCGTCCTCCTATGCCTTGCGGGCAGCCGAATCGGAGGAGAAAGTCGCGCGTCACCTCGAACTACTCGCGAGCGTCCCCCGCGACCTGCTCGAAGCGCAAAACCAGGCAAGCACTTTGGGAATCGTGCTGGCGAAAGGCATTCGCGAAGCCATCAAGACCCTGCAGGGGCACGACGCGATTCGTCAGCGTCTCGAACATATCCTCGGAGCGCTGGCCAGCCTTCGTCAAGACAAAGATCGTCAAGGCGAAGATCGGAGAGAGGAGCCTGAGCACGCGCTGCTAGTGCAACGACAGCAAGTGAAATCCTTGCTGGAGCTCATTGTCAGTACGGGAAGCCGTATCGAGAGGGAGCTCAATAGCGTCATCGGCTGCGCGCAGGGCATTGCGGGTGGCGGCTCCGCGCCCTGCGGCGACGACGAGGTGGAAAAATTCGAAGCCGCGGTTGATCGCATGGCCTCCCTCAGCACCGAAGTTGCCGAATTGCTGGCTGGTGAAGAGAAGATGGGAACCTTCGTGCTGACCCAAATCGACCCGATCCGGGAACGGCTGGCCACGAATAGCCGAGAACTGGAAGTGGTGGCACGATCGATGAAGAGGCTGGCCCTGAATGTTCTGATCGACGCGGAAAAAATGCCATCGGCCCGAGGTATTGGCGTGCTCGGCGTATGGACGTCGGAAACCGCCGAGGGCATCCTGGAGTTGTCGAGGGATCAGAATGAACAGTTCGCTCAACTCGGGGCGACGCTCCAGGCGCAGGCTACCGTGATCGCCGCGGATATTCAGGAGGTCGCGTCCTGCCGGGGCACGCTCATGGCTCAGAGAGCCATCGATTCCTTGCGTAGTTCGCGAAGAATTGAATATGCCGAGTTTGCCGGTCTTAGCCAGGATGCGGCGCAACTGCGGACAAAAACCGAGAAACTCGTGCAATCATTGGAATTTGTCGATGAAGGTATAGAGCTCCTGGGAAACCTTGATGGGACTATCAACTTTCTTCTCGCCCTGTATCCGAAATCGGAGAAGCCGTTCGACCTCGATGCCGCTTCCGCTGGTTATACGATGCAGGAGCAACATGATGCGCATGCGTTGGTCTCTGGGGGAGACGCGGAAAGTCAGGCACGGCCGGCGGAACCGGCTGAAGGGCAAGAGTACGGCTCCAATGTCGAACTCTTCTGAAGCGAAGGACGGTTCTATGCCATTTGAACTGCAGACTGCCGCGGACGGAGTGAAGCTGATTCTGGCGGGGAAACTCGGCGTGCAGCAGGCCCGGGATCTCTGGGACGCCTTGCAGCCGGCAATGGCCGGGGGCCACAGTATCCGACTGCAAGCGGATGCACTGGAGGAGATGGACACCAGCATCGTCCAGATTCTGTGCCGGTTAAGCAGCCTGAGCGGCGGGTTGAAGATCGGCGAGACCTCCGATGGCTTTCTGGGCGCGCTGGAGCGCCGCGGACTGGAAAAATTCTTCGTGCAGCCAGTCGCTTCGACTGGGCCGGAGGCGCAATCCACAGACCCAAATTCCTCAACCTCTGGCGAAAGCCGCGAGGCACGGACATGCCTAAACGGATCCTGGCAGTCGACGATTCCGCGACCATGCGGCAACTGGTCAAGATGACTCTTTCCCGCGCGGGCTATGAAATTGTCGAAGCGGAGGACGGTTCGAAAGGTCTGGAGAAAGCCTCCGCCGAGGCCTTCGATCTGGTGCTCAGCGACATCAATATGCCGGTAATGACCGGCCTCGACCTTCTCCGCAGTCTGAGAAAACTGCCGCAATACAGATTTACGCCGATCGTGCTGGTCACCACGGAATCTCAGGCAGAAAAAAAGCAGGAAGGCAAAGCTGCCGGAGCCACGGGTTGGATCGTAAAGCCGTTCGAACCGGAACAGTTGCTCGCGGTGGTGACGAAAGTCTTGCGCTGCTGATCGATCTTGGCCGAGGTGATCAAGGTTTATGGACTCCGGCGATCTGGAACAACTACAAGCGTCTTTCCGTCATGAGGCGGACGACCTGCTCACCGACCTCGGTGGGGCGCTGCTGCTGCTCGAACTCGATCCCCGGAATGTGGAAGTGATAAACCGAGTTTTTCGCGCGATGCACACGCTGAAAGGCTCGGGTGCGAGCGCTGGCTTCCGCAGGCTGGCGAGCTTTGTGCATCATGTCGAAGAGGTTTTCAACCGGATCCGCAACCAGCAACTGGAGACGACTCCCGAACTGATCGATGCCACCCTGAAAGCCTGCGATTGCTGTGTCATGCTCCTGGAGCTGGGCAGTACAGAGTCCGACACGCCTTTGCCACTTGAGACCGAGGTGCTCGCAGCCATACGGCCCTTTCTGCCGGAGATGGATAAGGCTGCTGGTAACGGAAAGCCCGAGAAAACTGCGTCCGGCGGACTGGCGCGATACAAGATCGGTTTTAAGCCGAACCGTGAGATCTTCTTTTCCGGAACCGACCCCGCATCTCTTCTTCTTGAGCTGACAGATCTGGGCGAGATGGAAATCCATTGCGATGCCAGCGATCTTCTCGCCGCCGACCCGTTTGACCCCGAACAGTGCTACTTACGCTGGGAAGTCCACGTCGAAACGACCGAGCCCGAGACCAAGGTGCGGGGGGTATTCCAGTTTGTTGAAGAGGATTGCGGAGTATCGATCGAGCGCGAGGAGCCTTCGGCCGCCGCGCAATCGGAAAGCAAGGCCGCCCGCTTCCGCGGAGCCACGCAGCAGGCGTTTACCGCCCTGGGCTTTGCCCTCGACCAATTCCAATCGGGAGATGAAAATCCCGGCCTGGCGACCGCACACCGCGCGGCGCAAACGCTGATCTCCGCCTGCAAAGCGCATGGGCATGCGAGAGCCACGACTGCCGCGCATCAAGTTCTCGATGCGGTGATAACGCAGCAAGGTGGAACCCTCGATGGCGGCTGGTTGCCGAAGGTGAAGCTCCTCATTGAGGCGGCGAGGCTGGCGGTGGATTCGCCCGCGGCGCAAGCCGTAACTTCGTTGCAGCCTGCTTCCACCGCGGCTGCGGAAACCTTGCCTGCTGTAGAAGCCGCAACGGCAGCGGCTGCGAGCAGTATCCGAGTCGATTCCGCGAAGCTGGATGCCCTGATGCGGCTGGCCGGAGAACTGCTGGTTGCCCGCGGAGCGCTGCCCGCCTTCGCCGAGCGCGTCGAACGCATTGCCGGGGAACCATCGCCGAAAAGCATGGCCAAAGAGATGCGCGACGCCGCCGCCAAGGTTTCCCGGCTGGCGGACGATCTGCAGGCTACCGTCATGTCGATCCGGATGATGCCAGTGCGCCAGGTGTTTCAGCGTTTTCCGCGGCTGGTGCGCGACATTGCGCGAAATCTCGACAAGAACATCGAGCTCCATGTAAGCGGCGAAGAGACGGAGTTGGACAAGACGGTCATCGATAGCATCGGGGATCCGCTCACGCATATCATCCGCAACGCCGCCGATCATGGCATCGAATCGAAAGCCGACCGTGCGCAGAAGGGTAAGTCCCTCGTGGGCCGCATCGATCTCTCCGCTTTCACGCAAGGCTCCAATGTCGTGATTGAAGTGAAGGACGACGGCAAGGGATTGGACGCCGAAAAGCTCAAGCGTCGCGCGGTCGAAAAGAACTTGCTTACCGAGAGCGCGGTCGCGGCCATGGACGAGGAAGCGGCTTTCAAGATCATTCTCGCAGCCGGTTTCTCGACCATCGATAAGGTGACGGACTTGTCGGGCCGTGGCGTGGGCATGGACGTCGTGCGGACAAGTGTAGAGGCGCTGCATGGTGCCATCCATATTACGAGCGAAGTCGGAAAAGGAACCAGCTTCCGCATCGAGCTGCCGGCCAGCCTGCTGGTATCCAAAGCGATTCGGGTTGCCGTATCGGGGCATGAGGTCGTATTGCCCATCGATACGATCCGCAACATGGTGAAAATTCCGAAGTCGGTAGTCCGAAGGGTACAAGGGCAGCAGATCGCGCCCGTCCGCGGGGCAGTGTTCCCCATGCTCTGGCTGGCGCATGCTTTGTCATTTGAACGGGTGGAAGAAAGGAGGGCGGAGCTCGCCGTTGCGATCATTGAGACTGCTTCGGGGCCATACGGCCTGGTAGTCGACCACTTCCTCGGTGAAGTCGAAATCGTCGTCAAGCCGCTCAGCGGCGTGCTGGCTAAAGTGCAAGAGTACATAGGCGCCGCGATCATGGGCGACGGTAAGACCGTGCTGGTTGTCAATACGGAGAAGCTGTTCTCGCTGCAACCTCCCGCGGAAACCTCGCAGAACGATTTTCAAGTTGGCTTGCCAGGGTGATTGATCACTCAGCAGCACGGCAATCCGACTGAGCCGGGACAGGTTGGCAGGATCGCCGAAACTCAAAGCGCAAACTACGCCCGGGGGTAGATGAAGAAAAGACTACCGCGCCGCCTCTGGACTGACGCCATTATGCCTAAAGGATATCCCTGTGCTGCCGATTAAGAGACAGTGAGGCGGGGAAACGAAAGAAGTGTTGTGTGCACTAATGAAGACCGAAAGAAAGAGCTTAGGCTGGAGATGGTGGTTCGCGAAATGGGGGCAATGAGCCATGGAACCCGATCGGACGAACGGAAGAATAGAAGTGCGTTTCCTGATCGAAGCTGGAGCAACCGTCGAGGTGTGCAAGAGCAAGCAAACTCTTCGTGCCACCACGGCGAATATGAGCGGAAGCGGTGTCCTTCTGCGCTTCGAAGAACCGGTTCAACTCGCGGTGGGCGATCACGTGAATTGCGAATTCAAGATCTTGCACGACGCCGACGAATCACTTCCTTATTGGTGTGTGGGAAATGTCGCCCGCGTAGAGGGCTGTCTGGTCGCGGTCGAGTTCAAGGGCGTCGGGTTTTCTCCGTTGAAATCCGAATCCGACGGCGCAATAGCGCTCGTATCTGAGTCAGGCCCGCAGTAGAACGTCGTCGGCAGTGGGGCGCTGTCGTTCTTGTGGTTTGTTCCCGTCACCGACCGGAGAACTCGTTCCGGATCGGGTCGTGCGCCAGGTCAGAGGTCACCGAGCAGGAAGTGCCGGGCCGGCAGCGATACCACGCAGTCGTTACCAGCCCGATTGGTTGCTTGATTTCGCGAAGACAGCGGCTATTCAGCCCAGCCTGCGCGCAATCAATGCGGCTTTTCCGCGGGAGGATGGCTCTCCGGCTTTGGTGTAGTTGGGCGCGGCGCCTGGCGCTGCTCCATCTGCTTCTGCTGAGTGGCGTGCTTCTGCTCAAGCTGTTGCGTTTGTTGAGCGTGTTGCTGCTCCATCGGCTGTTTTTGCGTGTCGTTGTAGTTTTTCTTGGTGGCTTGCTGGTGTTCTTTATCCTGCTGCTGTTGGAGTTTCTGGTGATCTTGCGTTTGTTTGGCAGTTAGCTTGTCCTGTTGTTGCTGATACTTCTTGTCGGTTGCGGCGTTGCCTGTGTTTGGGGGCGTGAACGTGTGCGGCTGCAATTCTGCGGCGTGATTTTTGGTGTTGGCCGGAGCTTGCGTAGTATCTGCTGGGCGACTTTCCGTGCTGGGACGCGCTCCATTGCCGCGGGCCGCGTTCGCCGGAGGAGCCTTGTATTCGCCGCCTGCTTGTTTGGATTCTACAACGCCGGTTTTGAAATCACCGGGTTTGGCCGTAGCCGCGATGGGCGGCTTGCCCTGGTTGGCGGAAGCACGCAGCTCGGGATTACTCCGCGCCGCCTGAACGTGCTGCGTCTGCGCGGCTACCGGACCGACGTGGTGCTCGTTCGCGTAGGACTCCTGCTGCGGTGAAGGGCGCGCTTCGACGCCTCCCGTACCGCCGTTGTAGCTGACGTGAGTTTCGGAGATATTCACCGTAGTGTTGTAGGTGTTGTGAATGATGGTGGTGTTTACATGATTCACGTAAGTGTTGTAGGAGAAGTGACCACCTTCCCAGCGGCCGCCTTCATAACCTAGACCGCCGTAGCCGAAGCCATAATTGATGCCGCCATAGAAGCCCACCTGCGGCCCCCAATATCCTTCATGGAAAAGGAATGCGTTGCCGCCCCAGCCCCAATACCCTGGGGTCCAGAGGAAGCCAACCTGAGGCGCCTCGACCCATGTGCCAGGCACCCAGTAGTATCCATCGTTGTCGTCATAGGCCCAGTAGCCGGGCGTCCATAGGTAGCCGTCGGCGGGGCAGATTGGCTGATCATAGACGGGAAGGGCCGGGGGACCGAAGTTGACGGAAATGCCGATACCGACTTGAGCCAATGCACCGTGGGAGAGAATTAACAGAACGAACGAAAACAGCAATGAGCGAATAGCAACCGGAATACGCATAGTGGTTCCTTCTGCCTGCTCATCTGTATTAGTGCCCGTCACGGCGAGAGGCTGTTGGGCGCAGGTGAGCGGCATCCTGTCGGCCCAAGGATTCCACGGCGACGCTGGCCGAGTCTGTACACTACTGCTCACTTTTCTTGTCGGCCTCAAACGAATTGAGAGTGAGAAAAGTCCGACCGCGTCAAGCCTTCTTGGCCTTCGCGGGAGGAGCGAGCGCAACGGCAGCCTCGGTGGTGAGCAGAAGGAACGTGAATGTCTCCTGCAGGTACAAGCGCACAGCGGCATCGGTGTGGCTGAGATAGCCGATGGAGACGTCCTGGCCGATGTGCAGGTCGAAATCGCCGCCACGGGTGGTCAGCACGAAAGCGCCGGCAAGGGCGGGCGCCCAGATGATTTGATCTTTCACCAGCCGCTTGACGTGCTCTAACACTGGGTATCCGTGGTCGCTGGTCTCGGCGAGTGCGGTGTAGGCGTCAGCACCGAGCAGCACGGCATAGGGGCCGTTGACACCGACGAGCCGCAGCCGGCTCAAGCTTTGGGCAATCGCATCGGGGTACTCGCGCACGTCGGCGGGGAGCGTCATGATCGGATTGCTGGTTCCTGGGCGGATGCCGCCAATGCTGGCGGCGGCATAGCCCTCGAATATGGCGGCGTCCTCGGCAAAGGCGATCTGCCGCGCGGCGTCTTTCGCTGGTTGCCAGTCCGAGTCGTTCGCGCCGCGATCGACGTCGTCGATAGCTTTGCGATCGAGTTCGAATGGAACACGTAGCTCGACCAGCGCGTTCACCTCGCGCTGCCTCGCGACAATTCCTTTCGCCGGGGCGGTGATGGTCCGCAGGTGGCCGGTGCCGACGGCAGAAAGGGCGGTGCCGGCCGGCCCCTTCAGGTCGACGACACGCCGCCCGGCACGGTAGCGCTTGAGTGTGCGCGAGGTTTCCTCTTCGATCTGGGCCCATGCCGAATCGGAAATGGGGGCAAGCTCGCGATGAAGGTTATTCATGTCGTAGGTCTCCTTTGAGAGAACCGATGGCGAGCGAACCGTCGCGCACCGATGGAATCGATGAAGATGGGGTGGATGAAGATGGAACGGATGAAGAGGTTTGGGCCGCCGCCGGCGCTGCCGGGGATTCCGCAACCGCAGCCTGATCTTCAATCACTTGGTCATCGGCAACGTTCTCCAAAAACGTCGCCGACGGCACGAAGAACAAATTTCCAGTGACAGCCTGGCTGAAGTCGAGCAACCGGTCGTAGTTGCCGGGCGGCCGCCCGATGAACATGTTCTCGAGCATTTGCTCGATAGTGCGGGGCGAACGGCTGTAGCCGATGAAATAGGTGCCAAATTCGCCGTGGCCGGGCCGGCCGAAAGGCATGTTGTCGCGCAGGATCTTGATCTCTTTTCCGTTCTCGACGATGGTAGTGAGCGCGCTGTGCGCGGATGTTGGCTTGACCGAGTCGTCCAATTCGATGTCGGAAAGCTTGGTGCGGCCGATAATGCGTTCCTGCGCTTCAGTGGAGAGCGCATTCCATGCGCCGAGATCGTGGAGATATTTTTGAATGATGACGTAGCTGCCGCCGGAAAAGTCGGCGTCCTCATCACCAACGACTACGGCGTCGGCCGCTGCCGCGCCCCTGGGATTTTCCGTTCCGTCGACGAAACCAAGGAGATCGCGGTCGTCGAAGTAACGGAAGCCCTGCACTTCATCCACCGGGGAAATGGCATTCCCGATACGCGCTGTAATCTGGGTGGCCAGCTCGAAGGATAGGTCCATGCGCTTGGCGCGGATATGGAACAGCAGGTCGCCGGGCGTGGAAACCGCATGGCGAGCTCCAGCGCGAATCTCGCGGAAAGGATGCAGTTCTGCCGGCAGCGGCGGCCCGAAGAGGCGATTCCACGCGTCGGAGCCGAATCCCATGACGCAGGAAAGTCCTCCCTCCAGGTCGCGAAATTCCACCGCGCGCACCAGCGCGGCGAGGTCTCCGCAGAACGAGCGCAGCATGGCGCGATTCTCAGAGCCCGGGTTGAGCGTTGCGACCAGAAAGATCGCGGCGCGAGTAAGCGGCGCGGCTACTGCCTGCGCGAGGGCAGGCAATCTAACTTCCGCTTCGGGCGTGCTCATTGCGTTGGGATGGGGATCGGTCTCCATCGAGTATCGTCCTTGGTGACGTGCGCGAATTTTGCCCTACGAAATGCTACGCTCACCTAGCGTGTCAAAGTCCGCCCTGCAAGCTTATCATCGGATGCGAAACCTGCAAGCGTCTCCTTGCGTGACGCTACGATCAGCAAAGCCAGCCATTTGGATGCGCGGCCCTTAGTTGTGCTCCGCGGCACTGCTAGCCAGCGCGCCGGGACTCGAGATCTCGACGCGACCCGACAAAGTGCTCCTTCTTAAAACAGAAAAAGGCCAAGCGCAGTCTCATTCAAGTTCGCACTAGGTCGGTTGTGCCCGACCTTCCAAATAAGATAGGAGACGAGAACGATCCCTCAGCTTGCGGCCTTCAACAATTCGCTGAGTTTATCCAAGTCCTGTGGGCTGGCGTCGCCGATGACGAAATAGCGGAGACCGTTATGACTCCAGCTGCGCAGGTTGAAGGAGAGCACGGTCTGCACCGCGTCATCCGTGCGGGTGTTGCCCAGGGCCCGTTCCTGAAAAATGAAGACGGAAATCTGGTGCAGGCGCACGCGGAAAATCAGTTCCGCACCCGGCGACTGGTTGAGATAGCTCACCTTGGCTCCTACCAGGACGAACGGGGAATCCTGCAACTCGGGGAGGTTGAAGGTGAAAGGAATCTTCCCCGCAAACCAGGGTTTGACGGTGTGCCGGTCAGTGGAGACCACATCGACCGGGTTGGAACTGGCCAGGGTTGCGACGTGCAGGTCGGCCAGTTCACTGACCAACTGTTGTTGGCCGCTGCGGCTGCGGTTGAGAGCAAGGGGCAGTATGCCGATAATCAGCAACACTGTTGCGCTGGCCAGAATGGGGAGCCAAAACCGGTTCCAACGGGCTGGTTGGCGTGACGCGATGCTCGATTGAATACGCGCGCGAAAAGCGGGATCCGGCGTAAACCTCTGGCCAGCGGCCTGTACCGCCCGCTTCTGCTGAACCTTGCTCAAGCTCTCGGCAGCGCAAGCGGAGCATCCCCGCAGATGGTCGCCCAGCGCCCGCGCCTCTGCGGCTGGAAGCTCACCATCGAGATAGGCATCGAGTTTTTCAGCCCAAGTTTCGCAGACCATGATTTAACCCCTTGGCTCAGCCTCCGGCGCCTTCTGCTGCATCTTTCCAACCGCGGACCGCAAAGCGCGCCGCGCGCGGGACAGGCGCGACATCACCGTACCCATCGGGATGGCTAGCGTGGCAGAGATTTCCTGATACGACATCTCTTCGACTTCGCAGAGCAATAAAGCCTCGCGATAGACGACGGGCAGCTGCTCCAGAGCCTTCTGCACCAGTTGCGAATCCGAACGCTGCAGCAGGATGCTCTCCGGCGTTTCCTTGGCCGTGGGGAGGACTTGCTCTTCGTCTTCAAGATCAAGCGGCACGTTCGCGGTTGCCTTTAGCCCAGTGCGGGAGGTCAGGAACGTATTCCGCAGGATCTTATAGATCCAGCCGCGAAAATTCGTGCCCGGCTGGAATGAGGAGAATCCCTTAAGCGCCTTGGCATAAGTTTCCTGCACCAGGTCCTCGGCTTCGTGCCGGTCCTGCGTGAGCCAGCAGGCAAAGTTATAGAGCCGCGCGAAATGAGGCATGGCTAGCTCTTCGAACGATCCCGATGGCAAGGTCTCTTGCGACACGCACACTAGGGTAAACCAGCGGATGATCGTTTTATTCCCATCGCCGACAAATAATTTCCGACGGAATAGAGCGGAATAAAACGGCGTGTTGCCGGTTCTAGACAACAAGGAATTGATGATGGTGAATCCTTTCGATCTTAAGACCGCATTCTTGGCCAAGCACGCACAACATGTGGTGCTGATCCACTTTCCGATCGCGCTGTTTATTGCAGCAGTGGCATTCGACCTTATGGCGCAATGGACGAAGCGGCGTGGCTTGGCGGACTCGGCCTACTACAACCTGCTGGCGGCGGCGATGTCAACGCTCCCGGTTCTCGCAACCGGGATACTCGCCTGGCAGTTTCAACTCGAGGGCCAGAAACTGAAGGGCCTCCTTCTGTTGCACTTGGTACTTGCGTGCATCTCAATCGTGATGATCTGGCTGATCTGGTGGCTGCATTTCCGCGCGCGACGGAGGGCGGAGGCCTTGCCGAGCTACCGCATGGCCATCGAATTCATAGCCGTCGGCATCGTGGCGCTGACCGGGCATTTGGGTGGCTTTCTGAGCGGTGTCAACGGACTCGGGTAGCGGTGTTCAATCACATTTTTTCCTCAACTTGACCGGGAATAAAAGCGACTCGTACGAGTTATCACCTCAGAATGCGACAAACCTAAGGAGGACAAATGTCCGACAAGAACCAAGATCTTATCGATCAGAAGTTACAAGACCTCAACCATGACGGAGTCGACCGTCGCGGATTCCTGAAGTGCATGGCATGGGCGGGTACTGGGCTGGTCTGGACCATGAGCGGTGGCGTTCCGGTGTCTCGGGCATTCGCCAAGGCCATTGATCGAAGTGCCGGCAAGGCCGGGGACTTCACCTTTGTACAGATTAGCGACAGTCACATCGGTTTTAACAAGCCAGCCAATCCTGATGTCACCGCTACGCTGCAGACGGCAATCAACAAGATCAATGCCATGCCGCACACCCCCGATTTCATCATTCATACCGGCGATCTGAGTCAGCTCTCGAAGCCGAGTGAATTCGATACGCTGGACCAGGTATTAAAAGGAGCATCCGCAAAACAGATCTTCTTCGTGCCGGGTGAGCACGACATGCTGACCGACAACGGCGAGCAATTTCTGCAGCGCTATGGGAAAGGTACAAAGGGCACGGGGTGGTCGAGCTTCGATCACAAAGGTGTGCACTTCGTCGGTCTCGTAAATGTTGCCAATCTGAAAGCTGGAGGCATGGGATCGCTCGGTCACGAACAACTGGAGTGGCTGGAGAACGATCTTAAGGGCCGCTCGGCCAGCACTCCCATCGTCCTGTTTGCCCACATTCCGCTGTGGACCATCTATCCGGATTGGGGCTGGGGAACTGACGACAGCGAACAAGCGTTGTCTTATGTCAAACGTTTCGGTTCGGTGACGGTGCTAAACGGCCATATTCACCAGATCATGCAGAAGATCGAAGGGAAGGTTTCGTTTCACACCGCGATGTCGACCGCTTTCCCTCAACCTGCGCCGGGAACAGCTCCCTCAGCTGGACCCATGAAGGTGCCGGCCGAGCAGTTGCAGCGGGTGTTGGGTATCACCGATGTGAACTACGTGCGGGGTCAGCATTCCCTGGCGGTGGTGGACTCAACGCTTGGGTAGCACACGAAAGATTCGGATCGGGCAGAACATCAAACCTAGGAAGGAAACAGGACAATGACAAGGAAAAATGTGTGGATGGCAGGTTTAGCGGCTCCGGTGATGATTGCCATGTTGCTGCTCGTGGCGGGATCCCCGAGCGCAAAAGCGAATGACCAACCCTCCGCGGCGAGTGCGGCGGTGAAGATCGATAATTTCTTCTTTGGGCCGCAGACGATCACGGTACCCGTCGGAACGACCGTTACCTGGACCAACAGTGATGACATTCCCCACACGGCAGTGAGCACCGAGGGCGTGTTCAAGTCCAAGGTGATGGATACGGACGAAAAGTTCTCCTACACATTTACCAAGGCGGGAACTTATTCCTACTACTGCTCGATCCACCCGAAGATGATCGGCAAGGTCGTGGTGCAGTAAGGCTCGGGCGACCATGCAGACGGGTCGCAGGTCATTACTAGAAGCTCAGCTTCAAGGAGAACTCGAGCGCACGCGGAGAACCTAGGGCAAACACGCCGGAGCCCAGGCCCAGGCGGTTGCTGCTGGGCTGTTCGCCTGACGTGCTATTAAGCGCTCCTGGTACGTTGCTGGGCACTCCGCCCACCGGCAGAGGCAGGAGCGCTCCACTCAACGGATTTCCAGGCCCGTCAAAGTTCGAGAAATTCATCACGTTGAAGAACGATACCCCTGGCTGTATCTGGAATCTCTCCTTGAACTTGTAAACCCAGTTCAAACTTACATCGAAGGCGCGCAACCAGCTCATGCCGGCTTCGTCGAATGGAGCTGGCTGTATAAGCTGTTGTACTCCGCCCAGGGATTGCAGTTGAGAGAGGGTGAACAGGCCGTTGGTGATCAGCGCCTGTCCGGCAGGGGTGGGCTGACTGGCCCCAGTGTGGTTGTAAGTGCTAATCACATTGTTAATGTTGCTGGTGTTGACTCCATGTCCGAACGAGCCGACGTTGGTGCCGGGAAGCACATCTCCAAATGAACCGTTCGAGGCAAAACTGCCGTCGCCCGTGCCATCGCCAGTGACGTCGGTAACAAAGATACCGCCCGCGCTTCCCGTCGGGCTGAGGGTGAGGGTCGCAGGCAGCGGGCTGTAGAAGTGGCCGATCGCACCCAGGCGGAAATGGAAGGGCAGGTCCATCGTGCCACCAAAAGAAATCTGGTTTTTGCGGTCGAGTCCGTTCGGCCCCAAGTACTTTTGAGGGTTGTTGAAATCCGTGGCGATGGTGACGAAGTCATTGTCGGTCGCCGAAGCGATATAGCGCTCCAACTGATAAGACACTTGCAAATCGAAGTTTCTAACCCCCTGGAACGGGTGCTCCAGGTGCTGTTTCAGGGACACCTGCAAGGCCGTATTCTTCGCGTAGCCGATGGGAAACAGCATCTGGTTGGCGCCGAGATTCTGATTAACGCCGGGGAATGCCGCTGGAGGGGCGTTCACCGAGGCGCATGGAAATCCTGCGCAGAGCGAATAACCGGAATCGAGACCGTTCGCGGCGAAATCGGAGATCGTCGCGCCGCCCCCGTTAGGGTGAAGGCCGGGACAGCTCGAGATTGCCTGCTGAATCGTGGTGATGCCATTGCCGCAAGCGGCGTAGGTCGAGTTGATTGCCGCTATCGCATTTGTCAGATTAAAGAACCGCGCATCGCCCACGTGGTTGGTATCAATCGCGAGCAGCGTGTGAGTCTCAATGTTGCGCAGATAGTCGGCTGTGAGCACCATGCCGGGGCGTATTTCATGCTGCAGGCCGAGGTTGATTTGCACCGAGCGTGGGCTCTTGTAGTTCGGCGCTAATAGATCTGTACCCGTCGCGTCCAGACCGTCCGCCAAAGCTGTTCCTATGAACGAGGGATTGGGAGCCGATGAGCCCACTGAGGCTGTGGCTTGCTGATATTGCGCCTGGAGGGCGGAAATCTGGCTGGCCACGCTTCCAATCGGCTGCCCACAAAACCCAGGATTGACCGAGCTGCCACCTGGCAACGACAGAGCCTGGGCCTGACCGTTGGAACAAACTGTGGTATCGGCCAGGAACAATCCCTTCTGCAAGCGCGCTGGCCGGTCGAATTCGATGTTGTTCCAGATCGAGTTCTCATAGAAAAGGCCAATGCCGCCGCGCAGCACTGTCTTGCCTTTATTGGAAGGATCCCAGGCCAAGCCTAGCTGGGGCGCGAAGTTGAGGTTGGGTTGACGTACTCGATTGCCCAAGCTTGAAAAGTACTGATTGTCGAACTGTTCCAGAGCAGGGATGGCGGCGAGGTCGCTATCAGTGCGGCCCGAATCCCGAACGTAGCGCAAACCGTAGGTGAGAGTGAAGTTTGGTGCGAGCTTCCATGCGTCCCCGACGTAAAGCGAGATCCGGTTATCCGGGCCGCTGCCACCTGCCGGAAACCCAAAGGCTGGTATTTCCGAGTCAAAGCCCTGTCCGTTACCCAGGGACACGCTATTTGCCGGGTAGTTCAGTGGGTTGCTGGCTCCGCCGGGGAGAGCCAGGCACGCAGCGTTGCAATCTGTTAATCCCGCTCCAACCGCCGGTGCGAGCTTCAGGAAGCTGGCAAATCCTCCACCGAAAATGTGGTTGAACCCGCCGCCGTAGCGAAGAATGTGCGCGCCCAATGCCCGGCTGCCGTCGTACTTGATCTGGCGGTCGGATTGATAGGTTTGCTGCGGCGCCAGAAAACTCGGACCAGAACAAAAATTATCCGCGCCCGCCGTAAGGCAGTCCGGATCGCCGCCAATGGCCAACTCAATTCCTGGGAGCGGATTATAGATGCTGGTTCCCGCGGTTGCGTCCACGATCCCATTGCGAAATTTCATGTAGCCGATGCGAATGCTGTGCGTATAAGGCCCGGTGTTGAAGTCGAGGCCGATGGCGTTGACAGGCGTGTGATTCACATTGCCAAAAGGCTGGAAACTGTTGGGGATGATGGCCAGCACGCTGTGGTTTTGATCGTAAGAAAAGCGATAGAAGAACTTGTACCTTTCATTGATCTGCCAGTCGATACGTCCCACGCCTTCCACTTCGCGAAAGGGCGAACTGTAACTGCCGGTGAGCGCGGAGAAGTTGCCAGCGGGCAGAACCGGATTCAGCAGATCCTGTTTGGTCCGTTCGGCATCCAGGAAGAAAAACAGCTTATCTTTCAAAATCGGTCCGCCGAAGTTGGCGCCATATTGGTTGCGCTGGAAAGGATTGTCGCTTCCTCCGGGCAAGTTGGCATCGAGGGATTGATCGCGGAAATAATAGTAGCCCTCGCCATGGTAGGCATTCGTGCCCGACCTGGTCGTCACGTTCACCGACCCGGACGAAGTGAGTTCGGTGGAAAGATCGAGCGAGGACTGCTGAATCTGAAATTCCTGGACGTCGCTGGCGGGGACGTTTTGCGTGGTTGTGCCCACAGTCTCGTCGCTGATGTCGAGCCCGTCGACTTCAATGCGGGCGGTGCGCCCGAACCGGCCACCGAATGAAATCGAGGAGAAACCGTTCTTGGTAGGATCGAAGTTCCCGCCGTCCTGGATCTGCACTCCTGGTTCCAATTGCGCCAGGTCGAGAAAGTTTCGGCCGTTGATGGGCAGGTTTTCGATCTGCTGCGTGGTCAAAACGCCTTCCACGGTCGCCTGCTGCGTGTTCACTGCAACCTCGGTACCTTGCACCACGACCACCTGAGTGCTTTGTCCGACTTGCAGTTTAACGTTCCCCGATGCCGTCACACCGACTTGCACGGTTAGCGCAACTTCTGATGTCTTGAATCCCTGAGCGTCGGCTCGCAACGTGTAATCGCCCGGAGTCAGAGCGCCCGAGGTATAGGCTCCCGCGGATGTGGTCTTGATCGTAATGACGCGGCCTGTAGCTTTATTGCTTATCGAAATCTTTGCCCCGCTCACAACCGCGCCCGAGGGATCTGTGACCAGCCCCTGAATACTGCCGGTAGAAATGGTTGTCTGCGCCAGCAACATCGAAGAGGAGAGCAGGACACATAACAGAGATGCAGACGTAAGAACAACCCGTGGCCTTCCGCGCAGGAAGCCGCTAACCGACAACATTCCAGACCTTCCTTTCAACATGCTTCTCCCACATGCTTATCAAACCATGACCGCTATCGACATCGAGCGGAGATTTGCTTTTGACTTCTAAAATGGAAAGAGAAAAAATTGTACACCCGATTTGCACTTCGATGGCTTGCCTGAACCGGGTTTCGTCCTGGCACCCCCGCGAATTGCCAATGATCTTCCTCCGTCAGGAACAGCCAGTAGTGAGATACAGAAGGTTGCCGTCAGGTTGGCCGACGGAAAGCGAAGAAAACGCCATGCAGCGCGCGGGGGAGATCCTTGAAGAAAGAATGTTCAAGAAAAATCGAATGGAACTTGACAGTGTTTCTGAAGTCGACCGTCCACAGAATTAGCGATGCTATGGTGAGCGCGGCAGGATTCGAACCTGCGACCCATGCCTTAAAAGGGTCGCCAACCCAATTACAAACAACAACTTGCGCGTCCAGCTTACTCCATGCACGACATAACAAAATCAATGAGATGCCAACAAGACATCGAGGTGGGTGCCCGGAGGGTGCCCGGAATCGAGCCTCTCGAACAATGGGACTTCGGGTTGCTGGATCCTTTGTAGCGCGAAGGAATCATTTCGCCGAACCATTTCAGCATCCGGCTTTTCAGGGCTTGTGTATGAAGGTTGAACGACTTACGTGACTCTGGTGGCCGCCTAAGTCCTTGAGAAGTCGTTAGAGACGTTGAGATCGAAGGTTGAAATCATGGGTTCAACGGCAGCCTCCGGATGAAGACTGGTACGCGAGAATTCCCCACTTATCTCAAAGTAGTACGGAGCATCGAGACTCCTTTGCATTGCTATCTTGGCTATGCCGTGCTGTTTGTTTTTTTCGTTGCCTATATGTTTACCTGCGCAACAGTTCCCAGTACGAAGAGATGATCGCCGAAGCCCGACGCCAACGTTACGTACGTACGTAACGTTAGTGTGCGACTGAACCGTCGATTTCCCGGTCTCTTCTCGCCCTTTAAGAGCAATTGGAAAGAATGCTGCAGGTGAGGCCCGTCAAATTGTAGTTCTTTGCTGTTGGCAGTCATGATCGTTCTGTTCTGATTAGCAAACGACGTTCTTGCACGCGTCTGAGGTTTTTGAAAGATGGCACTGGCAAAGAGCTTAGGTTTATCTCAGCGATGGCATTTGCAGTAATAGCGTAGAGAAGGCCATCCGTGTCATCGATTGCCAGCGCATCGTACAGAGCGGCACTTTTTATGGGCAATTCGACTCGGCACGCAAGCAATCCTGGTCGTTCCCTCCAGCACATCGATTCCAGTGGTAAGAGGCGTGAAAACTAGACTAAGCGTTGGAATTTAGCTTTTGCCCATAAACGGACAATGCCAACCAAACATCTCGGTCCACGTAGGTGATATCGCCTTCGACATTCAGAAGAGCGGGTCTGTCAGCAGGTCCGCCGTTAGGAGTACAGAGCCGTCGCTGGAAATGGCCATATCCTCGCTCCCGTCGCCGATGTTGCAAGCAGTGCTTCCATTTACGATTCTCGAACCAGTGCTTGTATTAAGGATGGATGCGCATCCATTACCGCTGCCGTAAATGTAGTTTGTGCTTGACACCGACCAAATTCTTCCCTAGCAGGCTGCTGAAAAACCACTCTTAATCCACAGCGGCATGTGATACGAAGAGGCATGCGAGGAGCGGACGAGCAGCAGAGTCAGATATTCAGTTACTTGTCGCCGGAAGCGCGGGTGCGGAAGGATCATCCGCTGCGGGCGGTCCGGGTGATGGTGGACGAGGCGTTGGCTCAGTTATCGGGGCGGTTCGACGCGATGTATGCCAGCGTGGGGCGGCCATCGATTGCGCCGGAGAAGTTGTTGCGGGCGCAGTTGCTGCAACTGCTGTACTCGATCCGCAGCGAGCGCCTGCTGATGGAAGAGATGGATTACAACCTGCTGTTTCGCTGGTTTGTGGGGCTGAACGCGGACGACGCGGTGTGGGACGCGACCGTGTTCACCAAGAATCGCGACCGACTGCTGCAGGCCGACGTGGCCAAGCAGTTTCTGGCGCAAGTGGTGGCGCAAGCCGGGGCGCGGGGTCTGACCTCGGACGAGCACTTCACGGTGGATGGCACGCTGCTGGAAGCCTGGGCCAGCGCGAAAAGTTTTCAGCCGAAGGAAGAGAAGAAAACTCCGCCGCCGGGCGATCCCGGCAATCCGACGGTGAACTTTCACGGCGAACAGCGGTCCAATGACACGCATGAATCGACGACCGATCCCGAGTCGCAACTGGCGCGCAAAGGAGCGGGCAAGGAGGCGAAGCTGAGTTACAGCGGCCATCTGCTGGTGGAAAACCGGAACGGTCTGATCGTGGATGCGGAAGGATTGCAGGCCAACGGCACGGCGGAGCGCGATGCGGCGCTGGTGATGCTGGAGAAACTTCCGGGAACGAAGCAAGTGACGGTGGGCGGCGACAAGGGATTCGATACGCGCGGGTTTGTGGCGGAGTGCCGGAATCTGCGGGTGACGCCACATGTGGCCCAGAACCACGCGCGGCCGGGCGGGAGCGCGATTGACGCGCGCACCACGCGGCACGCGGGATACCAGATCAGCCAGCGGAAGAGGAAACGAATCGAAGAATGTTTCGGCTGGCTGAAGACGGTGGCGTTGCTGCGGAAAGTGCGGCATCGCGGAGTGCACAAAGTGGACTGGATCTTTACCTTCGCCTGCGCCGCCTACAACCTGGTGCGCATGCGAAACTTGGCGGCCGCAGTTCCGGCGGTGTAAGCCGGGGCCGGAGTGTGTCTGGTGGGGCAGCAATCCGATGGAAAGGCTGCGAAAAGCCACCCTCTCCCCTCCCCGGCACCAACTAACGATGGAAAACGGCAAGAGCAACACCGCTTCCATCAATTTTTCAGCAGCCTGCTAGAACGCCGTTCGCAATGATCGCAATGCCATCAATCCCGATGTCCGCGCCTTTCTTGGTCGTCTCATCGTCTCCGACAACGATTTCCTCGGTATTGAAGGATTCGGTGTGTTCCGCTCGTACTACTACGTTAAGAAGAAAAGTGCTCAAACTGCTTGTTCTGTTTTAGATTCCCGAGAGAATGTTCTCCTGAAAATTCAGTCATCAGTGATTCTGTAACTGGGTCCATCGTCGTTCTCCCATTGCTAAGATCGAGGCGCAAGGAATCTGCGTAGGTGCTCATCGTACACCCCGATTTCGGGGCGTACTACTCCCCGCTGCCCTGTCAGCCACAGAATACACCAGTTGATGAGTCATCGCTATTAGTACCAAAATAAATGCGGCTAACATGACACATTTACCCTATGCGGTATGATATAATAGGTATATAGAGTTGAAACAGCGGCGCAGGCCATCCGGTCTGTGCCGTTCGTGTTTCTAGCTTCTATTCAGGCGTGAACCTTCCCGGTTCGCGCCTTTCGTGTTTCTGGGCTCCTTTCAGGACGGATCGTAGCGTCTGCCCTACAACCAACAATCGGGATCATCGAGCAATGCAGAAAATTGGAGATCAGTATGAGTGTGTTTTCGCGCAACGGGAAACGTATAGGCCGGCCGAGGTCGAATCCAAACATCCCGGCTCTTCATGAGAGCCCTAAAAAGATTGTCTATCCCACCTGGAAAGGCGCTACCCGCAAGCAACTCGGCGAACTGGCGGAAATGGAGTTCATGGTGAAGGCCACTAAGAAAGGCCTCATCGTCGCCAAGCCTTACGGCGAAAGCCATCGCTACGACTTCTTAGTCGATTCCGGCAAACGCACCTGGCGCGTGCAGGTAAAATCCACTACCTGCACTCACTCCCGCGCCTACACCGTGAATGCCTACTGGAAGACCACGCGCAAACATATGCCCTACCTGCCGTCGAAGGTCGATTTCCTGGCCATCGTGATCCTCGGCACCGATATCTGGTATCTAATCCCCGTCCGCGCCCTCGCCCGCCGGCTCATGGTCCGCGTCTACCCCTTCGGAGGCGATCCCCGCGGCAGCCGCCGCCACGAAAAGTACCGCGAAGCCTGGAACCTCCTCCAACCAAAGAAACGCCGTCGCCCCCGCTCCCGAATCAGCAAGTGCAGGACGGACACTCCTGCCCACCGCTCTTGACGTTGACTCTGCCCGTGTGGGACGGACACTCCTGTCCGTCGCCTTTGACTTTCCCGTTTTGTCAGGACTACCACGGAATGGGGCCCCGAATAATTTCCATTTGAGGGCCCCCTTCGGTTACAGTGATCTGCTGGACCGAGCGGTGCGAAGCCTGGGAACTAGCGCCCGCTCCAAGGGTCCCAGCGCGAGGGTATATCCATGGTCCTTAGCGACACGGTCATCAAGAAGCGCATCGCGGAAGAACCCGCCGCGGCAAAAAAGCTGTTACGACACTACGACGAAAAGAACATCAGGTACTGTGGATACGAGCTAAGATTGGGAAAGGTCGTGTCCCCAAAGACGGGCGAAGTCCTGTCGTTCGGAGAGCCGCCAGCACATGCCTCTGCGAGGAGATGTCTCGTCCTCAACCCATCCGAAATGGTGCTCTTAGTAACAAAGGAAGCCGTCAATCTTCCCGAAGATCTTTGCGCAACCTATGGGCAGCTGAATCGACTGGCGAATCAGGGGTTGATGATCCTAAACACGAGCATCGTGGAACCGGGATACGACGGGCAACTCAGCTGCGTGTTGGTGAACTTTTCGTCGCAGCAGCAGACGCTCTCGCCCGACACTCCCATCGCCAAGCTTAATTTCCACGAGGTTGCCGGAAAGCCCACGGTCCTTCAAGAGAAGTTCCCGGGCAAGTATGAGGACGCCGCGTCCAAGAACGCTACGGCCCTGCCCCAGTCATTGCTTGACATCTCTGGGGTAGCGGATCGTGTATCGGAAAAAGTCGACTCGGACATGCGCAAGAATATAAAGTTCGGGGGAATAATAATCGCCGTTCTTCTGATTTGGTCTCAGGTGGAGGGAATTTTGTCGAACCGGAGCTATCAGCGGAAGCAGACCGATCTGACCCTCCAGCAGGTCCAGCTAGACTACCAAAAATCCAGTCAGGAGATGCAAGCTAGGATTAGCCAACTTGAGAACGAAATCAAGCAATCGAAGAACAAATGAACAACTCGCCGCTCGATCCTGATTCAGCGATCCTTGATCTCAGGACCGGCTACAGGCTGGCAGCCGAGTTTTATGATCGCTGGCATTGGCAGGAGTTTTGGCGACGAAACGAATTGCCTGTGGTGCGGGAATGGCTGGCGTCGCTGGACGCTGGGAACGTCCTGGACGCAGGCGCGGGGACGGGGCTATATCGCGCTGTCATCGAGAGTTCGGGACACCGCGGGATTGGCCTGGACATTTCAAGAGAGATGCTTCTCGTCCAGCGACGAACTCACCCCGAAGCCATGCAGGTGCAGGGGAGCCTGGATGCGCTTCCATTCCGCGACTCCTCCTTAGATTACATTCTCTCCACAAGAGTTTTGACTCACGTCCCCGCATTGCTTTTGGTCTTCAGGGAGTTTGCGCGAACCGTGAGACCGGGCGGGCAGTTGCTTCTAGCTGATCTCCATCCGGAGCACCCTTATTCGACAATGTCGATCAAAGCGAACAGGCGGAAGATATCGATCGAGATCCGCAAGTATTCGATTGAGGAGCTCAAGGACAGTATCGGCGCTGCTGGCCTTCATCTGGTGGAATTCCGCAGCTATGGTCTGAAAGACATCGCGTGGAAACCCCCGCACGAGGGATTCAAGAACGTTTATCGCGATCCCACTCACCCGATCTTCTATACCGCGCAGCTTGTTCGACCTTGAAATTGGCGAGCCGGCCATATGCGGCGGCGGTGGGCCATATGCGGGCTGTGTCGATGCCCTTTTTGAGTTGCAGTTGGTGAGGAGCTAGTCAATCCCCAACTCTTTAGCGAGTGCTTTCCACTTGCTATCCACTAATGTTTTCGTTTTTGCATCCATCACAATTTCATCGGGCCATGGCCGCGTGAAGCCTTCGGTGGGCCATTTGCGGGTGGCGTCGATGCCCATCTTGGAGCCGTAGTTGGCGAGGCGGCTGGCGTGGTCGAGAGAATCGACGGGGCCGAGGGTGAACTGTATGTCGCGCTCGGGGTCGATGTGGTTGAGGACTTTCAGGGTGACGTCGGGGATATCTTGCACGTCTACGTCTTCGTCGACCACGATTATTACTTTCGTGAACATGGCTTGTCCGAGCGACCAGATGGCGTTCATCACTTTGCGGGCGTGGCCGGGATAGGACTTGCGGATGGAGACGATCATCAGATTGTGGAAGACGCCTTCGATGGGTAGATTGATGTCGATCAATTCAGGGATGGTGAGGCGCATGAGCGGCAGGAAGACGCGCTCGACGGCTTTGCCCATGTAGGCGTCTTCCATGGGCGGCTTGCCGACGATGGTGGTGGCGTAGATGGGATCTTTGCGGTGGGTGATGCATTGCACATGGAAGACAGGGTAGAGATCTTCGAGCGAGTAGAAGCCGGTGTGGTCGCCGAAGGGGCCTTCGGTGCGGAGTTCGTCGAGGTTGACGTAGCCTTCGAGGACGATTTCGCTGGTGGCGGGGACTTCGAGGTCGACGGTTTCGCACTTGACGAGCTCGACTGGCGCGGCGCGGAGGAAGCCGGCGATTAAGTATTCTTCGACGTCGGGAGGAGCAGGGACGATGGCGGAGAAAGTTACGGCGGGGTCGGTGCCGATGGCGACGGCGACCTCCATGCGGCCGGAGGGGTGATTTGCCGCGAGAACTTGGCCTCCGGAGGTGCGGGCCATTATGTCGACGGAGTTTCTATTCGATCGAAGGTAAAAATCCCCACCCAAGCCAAAGGACGGCTTGGATGGGGCACCCGCTTCCGATGAGCTGCCGGCGTTTCGAAGGGCTTGACGGTAGTGTTCGGCGGCAACCTTCTGTCGCTGCCAATGAGCGCCGGTGGTGGTGGCGTCGTAGACCTGGAGGCGGTACATGCCGAGGTTGCGTTTGCCGGTTTTCGGGTCGCGCGTGGTGACGCAGGGGAGGGTGATGAAGCGGCCGGCGTCTTGGGGCCAGCATTGCAGGATGGGGAAGTCTAAGAGCGAGAAATTATCGTGTTTGATCACTTCTTTGCAGGGGCCGGTGGAGACGGTTTTGGGGAAAAACTTTCCGGCTTCGGTTAGGAGCGGGAGCATTTTTAGTTTGTCGAGGAAGCCTTGGGGGGATTTGACGTCGAGAAACATTTTGATGCGGTCGGCAAATTCGTCGAAGGAGGTGACGCCGAGGGCGAGCTTCATGCGGGCTTCGGAGCCGAACTGGTTGATGAGGACTTGAGAGCCGGGATGGTTTTTTATGTTTTGGAAGAGAAGGGCGGGGCCGCCGGGCTCGGGTCGAGGTTCGTGGTTCCCACCCAAGCCAAAGGACGGCTTGGGTGGGGCACCCTCAGTTTTTTTATCCTTCTGCAAGTGCATCTTGCTGACGCGGTCGGTGATTTCGGCGATTTCTAAGATGGGGTCGACTTCGGTTTGGATGCGTTTGAGTTCGCCGGCGCGGTCGAGGGCGGCGATCCATTGGCGGAGGTCGTCGAAGGGCAAAGGGGGTCTCCTGGGAACTGATGATTATAAACAGGGGACAGGGGTTGGGGGGCAGGGTCAGGAAAAGCAACGTCAAATTCAAAATCTTTACCACAGAGGTCACAGAGGGGCACTGGGTAAATCCTTTTAGAGTTTGGCGCGGAGCATGGTGATTATGTCGTCGGAGGTGACTACGCCGACTAGTTTGTTGTGGTCGTCGATTACGGGGAGGGTTACGAGGTTGTATTTGTCGAAGAGCTCGGCGACCTCGTTGTCGCTGGTTTCCCTGTGGGTGAAGATGAGCGGTTCCTGGGTGAGGGACAAGAGTGGAGTATCGGGCTTGGCGAGGACAAGTTTAATGAGAGGAACGGCGGCGGCGAGAGTGCCGCGAGAGTCGACCAGGTAGATGGTATTGACGGTTTCGATGCCGCCTTCGAATTCGCGCATGACGCCAATGGCATTTTCGACGGTGGCGGCGACGGGGAGGGCGAGGAACTCGGTGGTCATGCGGCCGGCGGCGGTTTCTTCGCGGTGTTCGAGAAGTTCGACGACTTCCTGGCTGGCGCCGGGCTCCATCTCGACGAGGATTTGCTCGGTGCGATCGTCGGAGAGGTCGCCGAGGAGGTCGGCGGCGGCGTCGGGGTCCATTTCCTCAAGGATGTCGGCGGCGCGTCCGGAGTCGAGAGATTCGACGATGGACTTCTGGATGTTGGGCTCGACCTCTTCGAGAGTCTGGGCGGCGACATCTTCGTCGAGGGTGCGGAAGACGGCTTCGCGTTCGTCGGGAGCGAGATCTTCGACGATGTCGGCGATGTCGGCGGGATGGAGCTTGGCCAGGCCTTCGTGAGAGATCTTGAGCTTGATGCGGCGAGCGGGATCGGTTTCGATAAGATCGACGAAACTCCAGGGGATGGTGCGGGGAGGAATTTTCTGGAGCAGGACATGGAGAGCGGCACGGGGGGCGAGGCCGCGCAGGAGGCGGCGGGCAGCGCCGCGCGCGCCGATATCGACGGACTGGACGCGCAGGATGGCGCGGGGCTGGCCGGATTCGGTGGTGGCGTCGATTTGCAGGTCGACGTCGTTGACGCGAACGACTTTGCGGCCGTGGACGTCGATGACCTGCTGATCGAGGAGATCGCGTTCGAGGAGGAAGAGACCTTCCGAGCCGTTGGCGGCGGGCCAGTCGGCGGGATTGGTGGAAGCGTGAATATTGGCGTCGATGGTGGAGACGGAGGAGAAGGGAAGGACGCGGTTGCCGGATTTGGTTTTGACGATGAAGGAAGCGATGCGGTTGCGGTCTTCCTGAGGAGCGAGAGTGAGTTCGCGTACGCGTCCGGTAGCCGCGCCAGACGGGTCATATACGGTGCAGCCGAGAAGCTCGGAAAGAGGCAGCGAGGTCATCCGGCTAGAGGATAGCGGAGTTTGACGGGAGAGAGAAAGGAAATGTGAAGAGGGGGAGAAAAAAATCGGAGTGGTAGCCAGGGGCCGTCTGGTAGTGGTGCAATTTGGCTTACGCGTTGGGCCGGTTAAGCGGGAGATCCCTTCGGCTTCGCTCAGGGCAGGCTCTTCGCTACGCCTGAAAAACGGCTCTGCTCAGGATGACAGTCGTCGGGTGGTAGCAAACTGCACCACTAGCGGCCGTCTGGCTCGGTTGGCATCCTGCTTCCCCTCTGCACACTGACAAGGCAGGGATGCTTCGACTGCGGTTGAGCTTCGCATTCGCGAAGCTCAATCCTCGCTCAGCATGACAGGATTACGGGATGCAGTTGAACGGGGCTTGAGTTGACGAGGTGGGTAGAATCAGTCTATGGCTAGTCCCTCGAACTCGCCGGACTCTGGAGGACGAAGGCCACCTTCGTTCGGAGTTCGAGAGTTTGTGTTTGCACTCTTGCTGGCGATCATCTTTTTTCTGCTTGGCCACAGCATGGTGCGTCACCGCTTCTTTGAAGGCGGGCGGTTTCACCGGAACGGTTCCGTCGGACAATAACCCTACACGGAAGTCGGGGGCGCGGGCGAGGCGGTGACCTGTGGTTACTTGTCAGGGGGCCGGTTTCGCGGTGCAATTGCCCTTGGGAGGGACACATGGGCCGTCTGTTTGGTTTTCTCAGCGTCGTTGTTGTACTGGCCGTGGGCATGTACATTTATTCCAAGCAGGCGCAGAGCTCTTCTGCTGCCGCGGGGGCGAACAATCCGAGGGCTGCCATCAACATCGCCGGGGTAAAGAGCGATCTGATCAGCATCGCCACCACCGAGCGCCGGTACTACGCCACCGAAGGGAAATACGCGTCGCTGGACGAATTGATCTCGACTAACTACATCACGATGGCCCGGCAGCGTCCGCCTTATAGCTACGAGATTCAGATCAGTTCCAGCGGGTTTCGTGTGGTCGCTACGCGTGCCGGTGACGATGGATCGGGAACGCCGGCGCAGCTTTCGGTCGATGAGAACATGGAGTTTCAGACGTCGGAATAGGGCGTTGCTTCGCCCAGAATCGGCGAGGCTCGGAGTAGGGAACTCGAGATGGCGAATCAGAAAGCAGGAGGATAGTGATGGCTTACACGCGGACGGCTGGGTCTGCGATTCTTCTTGCGGCCAGGTGCGTGGCGGCATCGTGCCTTGTAGTTTGTTGCTTCGCGTATGGACAGGTCGCGTATCCGGAAAAGGAGGTTCGCGTCCACGATCTGCCTTCTCTGACGGCGCGAACTCCGCACTCGGCGGATGTGCTGAAGGCGTCGCTGGAGATGGTTTTCAAGGACAAGGAAGTGTGTTGCGGGAAGGACTCCGCGCTGGAGGACAGCGTCGAGGGGGCGGATTCGAAGTCTTTGAAGGACATCGCCGGGAAACTGCAGGGAAGGCATCTGTTAAGCGATGGCCTCCCGATCATGGTCACGGTGGAATATCTGACGCCGGATCAGGTGAATGCCGGTCACCTGATTTATATGCTCACGGAGAATCGGGCGGCGTTGATGATGTGGAATTCACATTTATACGTCGTCGAGGGAGTGAGCTACGTGGAGAGCTTCGACAACTCCAGCGGCTCGACAGCAGACGCGGTCCACAAATTCCTGCTGCAGGATGCGCGCTATTCCGATGCGCGGCGGCAAGTCACCTACGATCGCTTGACCGAAGACGCGAGTAAGGTGCAAGGGTTGTTGTTTCTTCAGGCCGCGGCGCAATAGCGGATCGGAAGTATGCTCGTCTCTCAAAACTCAGTTCTCACGCAGCCTCTGAAGCCCTTATTGATGGGAGGTCTGCATGGCCGTTCGACTTCGCTCAGGTCAGGCCTCTGAAGCGCCGCTTCCCCATTACTGCACACCGTATAATCGTGAACAGTGCGACTTCTTTTCGACATATTTGGGCAGACGCTGCGGACGCTGTGGGGACACAAGCTGCGCTCGTTTCTAACCATGTTTGGGATTGCCTGGGGAGTGTTTTCGCTGCTGCTGCTGGTGGGGTTGGGGGAGGGATTCCGGTCGGGGAATAAGAAGCAGTTCGACACGCTGGGCGAGAACGTGATGTTCATCTGGTCGGGACGGGCTCCGATGATGGAGGGGAGTTTCACGGCCTT
>Ga0302319_10003398_pt1 | contig 33405 bp, 29 predicted proteins | sample Bog_T0_2_FD_203319 | JGI IMG/M metagenome (GOLD analysis project Ga0302319, IMG submission 203319) | Peat permafrost microbial communities from Stordalen Mire near Abisko, Sweden - Bog_T0_2 | ecosystem: Environmental > Terrestrial > Soil > Wetlands > Peat | place: Sweden: Abisko, Stordalen Mire... | reverse complement strand
GCGGCAATCGGCGCAGGCGCATTTGTCGGTCGGGCCGGGGATGAAAATTTTGTCGGGCATCTCGCGCCGCAGCCGGTGCAACATTCCCGATTCGGTGGCGATAATGAAGGCGCGCGCCGGATTCTCGCGGCAGTAGCTGACCATCTTTTCGGTCGAGCAGACTTCATCGGCCAGCATTCGCACGGCCCGCGTGCATTCGGGGTGGGCGACGAGCGGCGCGTCGGGATACTCGCGGCGAATCTTTGTGATGCTTTCGTGCGTGAACTCGATATGGATGTAACAATTGCCCTGCCAGAGCCGCATCTTGCGCCCCGTTTTTTCCATCACCCATTCGCCGAGATTTTGGTCCGGCACGAAAAGGATTTCGCGGTCCGCCGGCACGCGGCGCACCATCCGCTCGGCATTGCCCGAGGTGCAAATCACATCGCTCTGGGCCTTCACCTCGGCGGTGCAATTGATGTAGGCCACGACGTAAACGCCGGGATGCCGCGCCTTGTAAGCGGCTAGTTCGACGGCGTCGCACGACTCGGCCAACGAGCAGCCGGCATCCATATCGGGTAGGAGAACCTTCTTCTGCGGGTTGACGATCTTCGCCGTCTCGGCCATGAAATGGACGCCGCAGAAAAGGATGATGTCGGCCTGCGAGGCCTGCGCCTGGTAAGAGAGACCGAGCGAATCGCCGACGTAATCGGCGACTTCCTGGATTTCGCGCACTTGGTAATTGTGGGCCAGAATCACGGCGTTCTTTTTCTTTTTCAGGGCGAGGATTTCCTCTTGAAGTGGACTCATCAGACCACTCTAACCCATGAGGGCATAATGGTCTAGGTGCAAGCAGAATGTATAAGCTGCGGGATATGATGAAAAATCCTGCTTTGCCCGGAGGCGAGCTTGCCCTACTGTACTCCTCCCTCCCCTCGCGCTTGCGGGCGGAGTTGGTCTTGGGACGGGTCGCATAGTGGTTTAGTGCGGTCGCCTGGAAAGCGGCTGTGGGGTTAAACCCACCGAGGGTTCGAATCCCTCCCCGTCCGCCCGCTTTTTAAGTCCTTGATGGACAAAGCGGGCGAGCGAGGAATAAGCCCAAAAACTGAGAAAAATAGCCCTAGCTACAGAAGAATCTACAGAAACCCCTCTGGGGGAATCGTAATTCCGGTAACTGGCGCTAACCGACCGCTAACACGGTCACTACTCAGTAAGGGTCGGAGAGGTTCGCTGGTTAGTCTGCCTGTGGGACAGGAGACCGACCCATGCAAAATCGTTACTACCTCTATCAGCGCCGTTCCAGCGGTGTGTACTTCATTCAAGACCGCTTCGCCAAGAAGCATGAAAGCCTGCGGACGAAGGACGGCGTACAAGCCGAACGTCTTTTCAACGCCCGGAACCAGGCCGCCGAGCAACCCACCCTGAATATCTCATTGGCCAAGGCGTATCTTTCGGCCTCGTCCCCTGAGCTGGTCAACCGGACGTGGCAGGACGTCCTGCAAATGATGGAAAAGAACTACCAGGACGAAACCCTGTGCCGCTTCCGCAAATTGATGCGCTCCAAACCGATGGCCAGTTTGCTGAAGTTGACCTTGGTCTATACCAACAGTTCCCATTTTCTGGCGGTGTTGCATCATCCGAGCGCGGGCACTTCGACCAACAAATGGCTGCGGATCATCCATAACCGTGCGCTCGATTTGGGGTGGCTTTTGACGCCGGTTTTGGCCCGGAAGGCATGGCCCCCCATACGGACAAAACGGATGAAGGCAATCACGCAGGCCCAGCACGATAAGCTGGTGGAAACCGAATTTGACCCGGAGTTTCGCAGCTACCTGCAACTGTTGTGGGAAACGGGTTGCTCCCAAACGGATGCCGCCCGCTTGCATCGAGATAATATCGATGTCGAGGGGCGCGTGTTGACTTACTCCCGAAAAAAGTTGGAGAGCCGAGGCCAGGGCCATGCCGCGATTGCCATCGGTAAAGCGTTGGAAGGATTGCTGGAAAAGCGTCCTGCCGAGGGATACCTGTTTCCGAAGTTGGCGACGCAGAACGACAAGGTGCGGGCCTCACGTTTCCGTAAACGGGCCGACCGGCTTGGGTTCACCAGCATCAGTTTGCACAGCTATCGCTACGCTTGGGCGCAACGAGCCAAGGTGTCAGGGATGCCGTTGCGCGAAGCGATGGCCCACCTGGGACACGGAAGCAAGGCCATCCATTATGCCTACTCCGAGAAGGCGGAGATTGTCACGTTGCCTTTGGAGTATTATGAGGAAATCCGACAGAAAAAGATCATTGAATTTACCAGAACAGCCGCCGCATAAACGGATGCTCGCAGGAAAGAATCAGCTGCAAAACAGTTGCGAAAGAACAGGTGTAAACTGAAAGTTGGGCATAACCAATCTTATAACGCCCCTTTGGGATGCCTCTCTACGAAATTCCCAGACGGGCAAAGACAGGAATCTTCACCCCGTCCAGGACCAACCCGAAAGCGATGGCCGCTGCCAATTCACCGGCCACCACGGAGAGGGGTAATGGAGCCATGGCGATTCCACCAATAGCCAGCGTCGAAATGATAAGAAGGTCGGCCGCTGAGGATAATACCATCCATACGGTCGGGCGCTGTCCCCATATGTGGCGACGCGCTCGTATGGCATAAATCGTGGCTTGGCTGCCATAGACGATGGCGACGACAGAAAGAGTTTGCAGGGCTTCCATTCCGAGTCCCAATTCGAATTTGCCAACGGCTAAGACCGTTGTACAAAACACAAGAAAGCAGCCTCCCAGGATAACGCCAGCGCTCGTAATCCTGCCGATTTGCCATGTATTTGGTATCTCCGAGGGCCGCACCCGGTCAGTTGTTAAGGACATGGCCAGAAAGTCGCCCGTGATCATCACGATGACCATCAGCATGGGAGTCAGAACCGCATGACCGGTCATAACCAGGCCAATGGCCAACAAGAGCACCTGCACGACCTTCTTGGTAACGGAATTGAGCGTGTAGGTCAGAATGCGTTGAAACGTGATCCTGCCCTCTTTTACCGCAGCAACAATACCGCCAAGCCCAGCCTCCGTCAGGACAACGCCTGCTGCTGACTTGGCCACATCGGTCGCGGTCGATACGGCAATGCCGATTTGTGCCTGACGGAGCGCGGGCGCATCGTTCGCGCCATCGCCGCACATCCCGACCGTATGCCCGTTCTTCTGAAACGCTTTGACGAGGTTATATTTTCCTTCCGGAAGAATGCTCGCGAAGACCGCAAAATCTTTTGGACTGACACGGTCAGGAATTGCTCCGGGCGGGCAGACAGCGCCTTCCAATCCCACAGCATGGGCGACGATGGCCGCCGTTGCTGGCGCATCGCCTGTCACCATGACCGTGCGCACACCGAGGGCGTGCAGTTCCGAAATGAGTGAGGCAGAATCTGTGCGCGGCGGGTCGCTGAGCGCGATGAGACCAATCAGTTGCATGGACGCTGGAGAACCCGCAGCTACCGCCAAAACCCTGAAGCCTTGTTTTTCGAGTTGGTCTGCTATCCCGCTCGCAGTGGGCGACGGGGCTGTGAGGCCGATGACTGCTGTAAAGGCCCCCTTGATGATGCGCTGTGCGCCACCCTTTACGTCGGTTGCCGTTGCTTCCGACGTTTTTTTGGCCGGGTCGAAGGGCACAAATGTTGTTAGCTTCGGGAGGTCCGATGCCGGCTTTTGTGTGGAAGCCAAACGAATGGCCGCATCGACCGAGTCCTGACCACCCTCGGAGCTGGCGAGAGCCGCCATCCCCAGAACGTGGGCTTCGTCAAATCCGGGCATCGGTCGGACGCTTGTAACCGAAAGCTGGTTGGCGGTCAGAGTGCCCGTCTTATCCGAGCAGAGGACATCTATCGTGGCCGCCTCATCGACAGCGGAGAGCCGTGTCGGAAGGACACCCTGCTTGGCCAACGCGCGAGCGCCCAGCGCCGCCGCCAAGGTAAAGGTTGCGGGCAACGCAACCGGTATCGCCGCGAGGACCGATGTGAGCAGCAGGGGAGTGATCTCACTCCACGGCATCGCATGAGCATAGGCGTACGCTCCAATGAGAAGGATGATGACGCCGTTGAAAATCGCCAGATTTCGCACGATCCGGAGCACGGCCTTTTGCTGTGAACTTACGACATGTGCGGTGCGGACAAGCTCCGCCGTTTTGCCAAATTTGGTGTGAACACCGGTAGCTGTCACCTCCGCCGTTGCTTCCCCACGCCTGACGAGAGCCCCGGCATAGGTATCCACCCCGGGACCAGCTTCAATGGGCAAGGATTCACCGGTAAGCATCGATTGATCGAGCAGGACAGATCCGCCAACCAAGTGCACATCAGCCGCAACCACGCTACCGAGGGAAAGCTTCACGAGATCGCCACGCACCAACTCAGCCGCCAGTACGGTCTTCCATATCCCGTCGCGCCGGACGGAGGCATTCAAGGCGAGACGCGATTTCAACGCCGCGAGGGTAGCCTGGGCGTGACTCTCCTGAAAATAGGCCAGGGCTGCGTTAAAGACGAGGAGACCCGCAATGATCCCAGCCTCGGAATACTTGTGGAGCACCACCTCAAGCACGATGGAGGCTTCCAGCAACCACGGGACGGGCGCCCAGAACTTGCCCAAGGCATTTTGAAGCGGATGAACTGACGTATCCGGCATTGCATTTGGCCCGTCTTTTTGAAGACGACTCGATGCAACCTCGCCCGTGAGTCCACTCGGCGCGGTATTCTGAACAGGAGTTGTGGGCCGACTGGATAATGCGGCTGTTGCAGCTTTATCGGCGCTCACGACATCAACATGGGTTGGCGGAGTTATGACCTCAACCTACCTGCATTCATGAAAAACTCCTATGGGGCGAACACCCCATAGCCTACGGGTGGCCACATTAAGCTAAGATCAACGCAGTATTAAACTGGAAACATTGGGGACGTAAGAAAGATGCGTCTATCTTGTAAGGCCAGTATCCCGACAACCGTAGAGATAATTCGACTTGCAAGGAATCCATGAAGAAACATCTTCCCCTTAAATCCGCAAAGAACCTGGGCTCGACAAAAAATGATCAACGTCAAACAAAAGCGGGGCGACCTCGCTCTGACTTGTTTAATAAAACGAAAATGTTAGCTCCCTTGGTTTTGCGCCCATCTTCCTTTCCATAAGTCGCTGGATTGAATGAAGCCGAGCGAGAGCTGTTGGCCTTTGCTTCGTTACCGCTCCCTCGGATCACGTACCCCATCCCAACTTCTTTCCCGCATAGACGGCACGATTCCCGAGTTCCTTTTCGATGGTCAGTAAGCGGTTAAATTTGGCGATTCGTTCGCTTCGGCATCCCGACCCGGTCTTGATGTGTCCGGCTCCGGTCGCAACGGCAAGGTCGGCGATAAAAGTGTCTTCCGTTTCGCCGCTCCGGTGCGAGATGTAACAGCGGTAGTTGTTCGCTTTGGCCAAAGCAATGCAATCCAAAGTCTCAGTAACGGTGCCGATCTGGTTGAGCTTGATGAGAATCGCGTTTGCGACCTTGCGGCGAATGGCTTCCTGAAGAATGGCCGGGTTGGTGCAAAGCAAGTCATCCCCGACTATTTCCAAACGCGACCCGAGTTCGGCGGTGATCTTTTCCCAACCGCTCCAGTCCTTCTCGCCGAGCGGGTCTTCCAAAAGAACGATGGGATAGCGGGAGGTCCAATCCTTCCAAACAGCTATCATTTCATCGGAAGACATCGATCCCGTTCCCGACTTGAAATACTCGTAACGTCCATCTTTCCACATTTCACTGGTGGCGGGATCAAGGCAGATGGAGATGTCGCGGCCCGGCTTGTACCCGGCTTTCTCGATGGCCGCGAGGATGACTTCCACGGCTTCCTCGTTGTTTTTGAGGTTAGGGGCGAAACCGCCTTCGTCGCCGATGCCGGTGCTCAGGCCGCGTTTATGAAGCAGTCCCTTGAGCACATGGAAGGTTTCAATAGCCATGCGGATTCCCTCGGCAAACGACGGCGCGTTGTGCGGTGCGATTTTGAATTCCTGAAAGTCGATGGTGTTGTCCGCATGTTTGCCGCCGTTGATGACGTTCAAACAAGGGACCGGCAGGAGAACGGCTTCTTCGCCTCCAAGATACCGGTAGAGAGGTTGCTGACTAGCCACAGCCGCAGCCCGTGCGACTGCCATCGAAACACCAAGGATCGCGTTGGCTCCGAGACGCGACTTATTCGGCGTCCCGTCGAGTTCGATCATGCGTTTATCAACGGATTTCTGGTCAGAAACGTCCATGCCTCGTAAGGCTTCGGCTATCTCGGTGTCAACATTGGCAACCGCTTTCAGCACACCTTTGCCGTTGTAGCGCTTCGCGTCTCCGTCGCGCAGCTCGGTGGCCTCGCGCTCCCCGGTGGATGCGCCAGAAGGGACAGCGGCGGATGCTTGCGATCCATCTTCCAGGACGACGGTAACCGAAACAGTGGGGTTGCCTCGGGAATCGAGGATTTCCTGACCGACGATTTCACGGATTGTTTTCATAATTTATTTCCTGTTCGTTCCAACCTATTAGGGGCTTTTACCGGCATTCCCATCATTGACGCATGCTGCCGTCTCAACCGAGACTACCGGCATATTTTGATGCGGGTAGCCCTTTTCTGACGCGATAAATATCTCGTTATACAAGTCTTCTCCGTAACTGGTCTCCAACGGTTCTGCTGCAACAAGCTTGAAGGTACGGCTTCCGTCGCTCTGCCGCTCGGCACGGAGGAAGATCGCATTTGTTTTTCTTTTCGTAAAACAGGCGTGCGCGAATTCGTATAAATGGGTGACGAAGAATACCTTCATGCGCTTTTCGAGCAATGCTGACACAATATGCTCCGAGATTTCCGAGCCTTCCCTTTCGTTGGTTGCGGCAAACGACTCGTTAAAAAGCAAGATTGCATTGGATGTCAAATGATCCGTCATTTCGCTCATCCTGCTGAGTTCTTCGTCGAGTTTACCGCTCTTCATGGTGGCGTCTTCCTCCCGCTTATAGTGCGTAAAGACTCCAGAACAGAGGTTGGCCGAAAATGACGCGGCAGGCACAAACATGCCGCACTGCATCATCAACTGAGCCAGGCCAATACTCCTCAAAAAGGTCGATTTTCCGCCCTTATTGGCACCTGTGATTACCGTAAGATCCTTACCGTCCGCGTTTACATCATTCCCCACAGCCCTTTGTTGCAGGCTTAAACTCAGGCAAACGTCGTATAATCCGTGAAAGGAATGCCTGCGTTCAGTGGCATTGAAAAGCACGGGAAAGCATACGGGCTCGCCCTTTTGGGCAAGACGGTCGTGCAAGTTCAAACAACCCACGTAAAAGGCCAGTTCCACCCGCAACATTTTGAAAAAGCTCAGAATGTGATCCGTAGACTGAGCGAGCGCATTTCCGACGATATTCAGACCCCGGTCCCTCAAGTCTGATAATGCATTCCACCCGCTCTCATCTCTCGGATGGATATAAATGCTATAGGATTGAGATTTGGGCCTTAAGAGGTAGTTTACCCAACCTTGACCCTTGCCGGTTGAAGGGAAGAAGCGATCCACGACACCGTCAAGGAAATCGAGGCCATTGCCAGCCGACTTATCATTGGATGAGCGAAGCACATAATTGGTTCCCTTGTTGCCTTCTCCCAATTTGGCGCTAATCAAAACGCCATCTCGAAATTTAAGTTCGCGAAGATGATTTTCGAGCGTGACAAAGTAATCATCGCCAAGCTCATTCTTCAGCATCGCGAAGAACGTCTTAAAGCCATCGGAATCAAAAGAGCGGACGCTGGTATCAGCGATAGCCCTCAGCCTCTTCAGCATGGTCACAAACATTGGCAGAACATCCACGGAACTCCGTAAAATCGATCCAGGCGATTTGAAAATAAATCCCCAATAATCTCTCTTCTTTTTCTCAATTGTCTCAACGGTAAGAGCGTAAAGCTCTCTGACGACGAGAGGATTTTTTAGGCAATCCTTGAGAATGCTCTGACGATACAGAATAGTGTCCATATCGCCACTCCACCCGGACAGCACCGCGCTCTTGGCTACATTAAATAGAAACTCGTCGCCAAGAGCCATGGCATTGAACAGGGTATTCAACTCCAAGTCCTGGGACAACGCCGCCTCGTTAGGCGGAAATGCCTGCTTTTGGTCGAAATCTTGGTCCTTGTGCATCAGAAAAGCCTTCATGATTTTATGCGCTCCCTGAGATGGTTATGAGTAAGTCGATATTTTTCGACGATTGACATCGCATAGGCCAATCCATCGGGCGGTTTTCTGACGATTTTATACGTCCGGATGGCTGGATTATCGGGAACTATCGTGCTGACCATGCTTACGGTTTGCTCGCTGAACGTGGCCAATTCATCAATGAATGTCACCCAAACGCATAGCAGGTCCAACTCAACCAGCTTTTCCATGACGTTTCTGCTTAGGAAAATTTGATCCTGTAAAGTTGTCGAGGTAAAAATCTCATTCATGATGACGATGCTGTTGGATGTCACCTTTTTGAGGATTTCGTGAATCCTGACCAGGTCGTCTTCCAGCTTGCCTCTCAAGGTCGCGATGTTTTCCTCCCGTTCAAAATGGGTGAAGAGGCCGTCGAAGAGAAAGAGTTGAGCTTCTGTCCCCGGAATGGGGCAGCCCAGCCCGGCGAGATAATGCAACTGTCCGAAAGTGCGGGAGAAAGTTGTTTTGCCACCCTGATTGGGACCGGACACCACGATGATGCGTTCCTTGCCTTTCAAATAGAAATCATTGCAGACAATGGGCGCGTTTTCCTTGATGAGCTTGTGGGCCAATGCCAAATCATATCCGCTGTAATTGCAGACCTCTTTGGACGAATCGGAGACTTGGGGATAACAAAAGCTCAGTCTAGCCGAGACGAACGCGGAGGCATATTCAAGATAAGCAATGTAAAATTGGATTTCCCGATCAAAGACGCCAATCGTTTCGTCCAGGTAACTTCCGTTTGTGGCGCAATAGGTGTCGAGCCGGGAGAACAATTGAGGGTGAAGCATGGCGACATAGCCGAGTATCTGCTCTTCGATGTGGTTCATCTCCGGCCGCTCGCCAAATTTGATCCGATAATCTTTTGATTTGCCCTGCTGGAACCGTTTAAAAGTTTCCTCCACATTCGCGCTGTAATCGCCTTCTGACTCGTAGTTGCGAACTTTGATGCATCCGCCTTTGATCAGTAAACAATAGTCGACGGCCTCCAAATCGACTTTAAGGGCTGTTGTCTCTTTCAGCAGAGAAGTAAAGCGAGCGGACGCAGCATAGGTCGCCAGGTATTGTTGAAAGGCCAAGAAGCCCCGGGACTTTAAACTGGCTGCGGACAAATCCCGCACCAGACAATTAATGCCGTCGCAGTAGGTATCCACCGCCTCCAAACACCACCATTCCGTTTGATATTTGAAGTGGAGCTTATCTGCTCGGGCAAGATGCTCGCGCATCCGGCGCATTTTTTTGGCAAATAATTGGATGTTGGCGAAGAGAGTGGCATCTCCAAGGTCCTGCATCACCTCGTGCCGGAATGTGATAGCATCGGCATCCTTTAAAACGGTGAAAAAGAAGGGCTTTAGATTGTATTCCTCTTTGCCGGTTGTAATGGCATCTATGATTTGATCGAGGTTCAAATCGGAGAAGAATGCAGGCACCTCGGAGTTGGCGGCCCTGACGCTATCTTCCAACCTTTCAAACAGGATGCTGCGAAAGGTCATTGGAACGCCCTCCTTCCCCAACCTGGACTTTCTTGGTGGAGGTTTACCGCGTCTGACTCTGGCGAGACCTCCGGCGAAAGTGGAAAGAGGCGGTGCAGGCCGGTTTGCCTCTCGTGGTGAATAGAAGTACGGCAGTTACACATAAACTCGCTACCTTTCGTTGCAAAGGTAGGAGTTATTAGCTGTCGAGCGCTTTACCCGGCTTGCGGGAGGGCAAACTCCATTGCCACTACCATAAAGTAAGAAGTAGTTGCACAGTTGCAAGTGGATTTCTGCCTGGAATGACCATAGCTGCGCGGTGGCAAATTGATTCAAATGTGCTTGTTGTCACTTTCATCCTTCGTGGTATAGCCCGATTCCTGCCGATTCAGATTTACGGAATGTTTCTTGGTGTAGGCTTCAAATACTTCGTCGGCACTCAGACCCGCCACCTGGGCCAGCGAGATCACAAAATGCAGCAAATCCACGATCTCAACCCGGGCGTTCTGTTGATCAAAGGTTTGGTACTTCGCCCACCATTTCCACGGCACGCAATCAGTCAGTTCGGCGATTTCCTGACTCATGGCTCGGCAGTATTGCAGCAGCCACGCCTGCCTCTCGTCAGTGCTCATATGGTCGGTATTCACACCGATGCGCTGGTTGAGTTGCTTCTGCAAGTTGAAGAGTTGGTCCAATCTATCGGGTGTGGTCATATAACGGTCTCGCGGTTTTTGTTGGTGATGTAAAACAAAATGAAATCAAGCAAGCGCAAGAAGGTGAGATACAGTTATCTTCATGAGTTGTGCAGAATCAGTGGGGAATTTGAGCTACAGGCACAGCGAATGCCTGTGTAAAGAATGTTAACCAGCAACGAAGCACTCATGCGCCTCATCGCACAACGAAATCCCAACTTGTGACGAAACATGCAATTACCACCGCGAACGATACGTCCCAAACCTGATTTTGGCGGCGTCATGTCACCAGTGGTATAACATTGATAGGCGTCGTACCGATACCAATCGGCACACCATTCTTCCACGTTGCCCGCCATTTGGAAAATACCGTAGGGGGAACATCCCCTGGCAAACGCATCAACCGGCTCCGTATCATGGTCGGCATCATGGCTACTCCACCAGGCCAGCGCATCCGAATCCCAATCATTTCCCCATGGGAAAATTCGCCCATCATTGCCCCGCGCTGCCTTCTCCCATTCGATCTCGGTGGGCAGGCGCAGGGAGGCCCAGTGGCAATAGGCTTCCGCACCATGCCAAGAAACATGGACAACCGGATGGCGTTCAAAGCCGGGGATAACCCGAAAGGGCACATTGGGCTCGGAGGGCGGCGTGATGCGTTCAAGCGATGAGATCCAACGATCCAGTTGGAACTCGGTGGGTTTCAGGTCCGAAAGGAATCGGGCAAATTGCTCATTGGTAACCGCGTGGACACCGAGATAAAAGTCAGACGTAAACGCACGAAACTGGGGACATTCGTGATGGAGGGCAAAAAGAGGCCCATCCTTATCCATAGCAATGGCCGCTTCAATTTGTTCCGGCATTGAGCCCATTAAAAATTCACCGGCAGGAATCCGTTGCAACACCGAGCCATCTTTAGGATTGGTCCAGGTGTCAGGAAAAGTCATTTGGCCCTCTTGCGGTTAAGAGACAGTTTGAAACTCCATTTTCTGCTTTTTAACAACCAGCACATTGCAATGGGCGTGATCAGCAATGCGTTCGGCGGTGTCACCAAACAACCGTCCAACAAATTTGGAATGATCGCTGTGACCGACGATAATCAAGTCGTAGTCACCTTCATCGGCAAAGCGCAGAATGGTTTGGACCGGATTTCCGCGTCGCATTTTGCAACGGACATCTATGTCGTGCCGTTTCGCCATGCGGAATACCTCCGAGCAGCGGTCCTTGTAGTATTCATCTGCGGCTTCTTTTTCGCCTTTGAGTTCACCCAACGAATCCGAAAAACGCGGCAACGGTTTGCACACCCATAAGACAGTGACGTCGGCTTCATATACTTTGGCCATCACTGCGGCACTTTCGAGCGCCGCCTTGGCGTCTTTCGATCCGTCATAACCAACGAGAATATTTTGGAACATACCAGTCGTTCTTGTAGCTAGTTTTGCCAGAGCACTCCAACCGCCAGTGCCGCCAGCAATGCCAACAGCACATAGGCAGCATAGGCATTGATGCGACCATGGTGCATCACGGCCAGTTTGTTGGCTAATTTCATGCCCGCATTCTGCGCGGGTTGCATCACAAAACGATCCACGACATGCACGTCCACGCGCTCGCGCCGAATGGCGGTGCGAAAATGTTCGGCCACCGCCTCGCGTGAGTCCTCCACCATCGTTGGTCGATATACGGCGTCGAAAACCACACGCACCGGATTGGAAAAGCCCGTCGCCGTATACGTCATTTCCGGCAACAATCGTCGCACGCCACCGGCCCAACGCTCGCGCCGCGTCAATTTCAGGCTGCGCGTCAGCCACAAACGGATGATGATCCATGTCAGCAGCAGCAAAACAATCAGCGCAACGAGCATGTAGGAGGTGGACATCGCAAAAACAACCGGATTCTCCGTACCGCCGCGATGCATCACAACCAGTCCGCGTCCGGGCAAAACATCTTGTCCGACCTGCGCGCCCAAGTTGTGAAAATCGTCCACGAATGCGGTCGGCAGCGTGTCGTGTGCAGGATTGGAAGCAAAGAACGGAGGTACGAGCGCGTCGGCGCTTGAGTTCGTCCACGGTTGCAACTCGCGATTCAGCGCGGGAATGATGTAAGTCGGCAGCACGCCCAGCAGCAGGCACAACACGGCTAAAAAAATCATCGGCACAATGGACGCGCTTCGCGCTTCAACGGCTTTCGTGGCTTCTTCAGAGCGTGACAAACCAAGGAAGCCCATTGCGAATGCCTTGACAAAACACGTCACGGCCAGTGCCGCTGTCAGCGCGAGTCCCGCGCCGCAAAGGGCAAAGACAATTCTCACCAATGTCGAAGACAGCTCCGACGAGCGCAACATGGTTTGCAGCGTGAGCCATTCGCTGACAAAGCCGCTGAACGGCGGCATCGCTGAGATTGCCAGCGCACCAATCAAGAAGGTTCCCGCTGTCCACGGCATCGTGCGAACCAGTCCACCGAGCTTGTTCAAATCGCGCGTTCCGGCGCGGTCGTCCACCGTTCCCGCGCCGAGAAAGAGGAGCGCCTTATACACCGAATGGTTAATCATGTGATAAAAGGCGGCAATGAAAGCTATCCCCGCTAGCGCGGGGAGACCGTAGGTTGTAAAGGTTATGCCCGCGCCCAAACCGGCAGCCACAATTCCGATGTTTTCGATGGAACTGTGGGCTAGCATGGCCTTGAGATCGTTTTCCGTCGTCGCGTAAAGAATGCCGACCAATGCTGAAATCGTTCCGACAATGAGGATGAGGATACCTGCTCCGGTCATATTCACAGGCAGGAGATCAAGATTCACTCGAATGATTCCATAAAGTCCCAAATTCAAAATCGTACCTGAGAGTATCGCTGATACATTTGCGGGCGCAGCGGGGTGCGCGCGTGGCAGCCAGGTATTAACCGGTACCAGACCCGCCTTGACGCCGAAGCCGAAGAAGGTCAGGAGAAAAATTATCCAGCGCGAAGTGCCACCCAAACTTGCGCCAGCCGTTTTGAATGCGGAAAAGTCCAACGAACCGGCTTTCACGCCTAAGAACACGAAAACCAAGACGACCGCCATGAACCCCGCCTCGCCCATGGCCAGCATGAGATAACTTGCCCGGCTCGTTTCAGCGCGACCATGCTCGAAGTTGACGAGCAAGTAGCTCAGGATGGACATCAATTCCCACGCCAGCAAAAACGTCAGCGCATCATTGGCGATCAGGATTAAAACGATGGAAGCAAACAACAGGAGATACCAGGCATTGAGGGCCTTAAGATTGTAGTGTCCCGCGTATCGTCTCAGGTAGTCCGCCGAAAAAATCGAACTGGCTAAAACGATGATTGCCGCCACAAACAAAAAGAGCGCCGAAAGTGGGTCGAGTGAAACTGTCAGCGTTCCCAATGTGCGAATCGTCCAGAGCTCACTTTGGAAAATTTGCCCCGACCACAACACATTTCCGCTGACCCACATTGTCAACAGCGAAGCCAGCGAACCAACCCAGGCCAGCAACAAGGGATTGCGCCGGTCGGGAATAATAATTCCCAACAGCGCGCCCGCCCCGCACAGCGCGAAAATCAATCCGAGCAGTAATCCGTCAGAGGGCATAAAATTTTTCTCACCGTTACTACGGCGATTGGAACAACAGGAACACCACCAACACAATCAGCAGCGTTATCAGCGCGTAGGCGGCGTAGGCATTGAATCGTCCGTGGTGCATTTTCGCGAGTAATCCCGCAAACCATAACGCCGCCGATTTGATCGGATGCAAAACCAGCTTATCCACTGGATGAATACGCTCCTTTTCGCGCCGGATAGCAGCGCGGAAATGTTCGGCCACCGTCTCGCGCGTGTCTTCCACGGTGGTCGGTCGGAACACCGCGTCAAAAATCACGCGCACAGGATTGGAAAATCCCGTCGCCGTATAGGTCATTTCCGGCAACAAGTTTCGCACACCCCCGTCCCAACGCTCGCACCGCGCTAATTTTCGACTCCGCGTCAGCCACAAACGGATGATGATCCAAGTCAGCAGCAACAAAACGATCAAGGCAATGAGCATGTAGGATGTGGACATCGCAAAGACAACCGGATTTTCCACACCGCCGCGATGCATCACAACCAGTCCACGTCCGGGCAGAATATTTTGTCCGACCTGTGCGCCCAAGTTGTGAAAATCGTCCACGAACGTGGGCGGCAGCATGTTGTGAGCGGGATTGGAAGCGAAGAACGGCGGCACAAGCGCGTCGGCAGCGCTTTCGCCGGCCAACGGATTCAGGGCAGAGCCTAATGCAGGAATCACATAGGTCGGAAGCACCCCAAACGCGAAGCACAGCGAGGCTAGAATAGCCATAGGCGCGAGCGTGCTGGATTTGGCTTCAGTCACTATTTGATCTTTATCCAACCGGCGCATTCCCAAGAAACTCATCGCAAACACTTTCGCGAAACAGGTCACAGCGAGTGCCGCCGTAAGCGCAAGTCCAGCGCCGCACAGGGCAAAAGTAATCTTTGCTCCGGTCGAAGATAATTCTGACGAGCGCAACATGGTTTGAAGCGTGAGCCATTCGCTGACGAAACCATTGAACGGCGGCAACGCGGCGATGGCGAGGGTACCGGCAAGAAAAGCGGCTGCGGTCAACGGCATCCATTTGATAAGGCCGCCGAGCTTATCCATGTCGCGCGTGCCGGTTTGCGTTTCCACTGCGCCCACACCGAAAAACAGGAGCGTTTTGTAAAGCGAATGATTGATCAAATGATACAGTGCCGCGACGAACGCAATCGCTGCCAGCGCCGGATGACTTGTCGCCACGAAAACCATTCCCGCGCCAAAACCGGCAACGATAATGCCGACGTTTTCAATGGAACTGTGGGCGAGCATGGTTTTAAGATCGTTGTCGGTGGTTGCATAAAGTATCCCGAGCAGCGCGGAAATCGTTCCGATGACGAGTGCGACCAAACCCGGCCCGATTTGCGTGGCTGGCAGGAGATCGGCATTCACGCGCAAAATGCCGTAGAGTCCGAGATTCAAAGTCGCGCCCGCCAGCACGGGGACAAACGCACGCGGCGCGACGGTGTAGGCACCCGGCAGCCAGAAATTCACCGGGACGAGTCCGGCCTTCACACCGAAACCGAAGAACGAAAGGAGGAAAACCGTCCAACGCACGCCTGTGCCCAATCCAACTGCGCTGGATTTGATTCCTGAAAAATCCAGCGAACCAGCATTGACCCCGAGCACAAGAAACCCCAGCGCCGCCGCCAGGGTTCCGGCCTCGCCCATGGCCAGCAAAAGATAACCCGCGCCGACACGGTCGTTTTCCAAGTCGCGCCCCCACAAGACGAGCAGCCAGCAAAGGATGGACATGACTTCCCAGGCCAACAGAAACAGCACTGCATCACCCGCGATGAATACCAAAACGATGGACGAATACAGTCCGAACATCAGCACGTTGAACGCGCATCCGTTGCTACGTCCTGAATCCCGATTCAATTCCCCAGCCGCAAAGAGGGAAGCCGAAAAAAGCACCAAACCGGTGACCATAAGAAATACGGCGGAAAGCCGGTCTACTTTTAGCGTGAGCGTTGCCAATCCCGGCAGAGACCAGAGTGGCTGACTGAAAGTATCGTCGGCCAGCAACCCATACGCCCCCGCAACAATCAACGCAGTTGTGGCGAGGCAACCCAGCAAGGCCATGACATTTCCCTGTCGCGACGCAGGCGTTCCCAGCGATAGCAAAATGCCCGCGCCGCAAAGCGCGAAAAAAACGAGAATGAGCGGTTGCGTTTCCATCACAATTTCATCGCATTGGTTTTAATTTCCGATGAAGCTGGGGCAAGCGATGCCGGTGGTTTGCGTCCAACCGCCAGAAGCAAGCCGTGCAAGATCGCCAGCGGCGGCGGCGGATTTCCCGGCACTTCCACGTCTACCGGCAAAACGTCGGCCACCCCTTTGGCGCAAACAAAGCTTTCGGCAAATACACCGCCAGTCAGCGCACATGCGCCGACCGCAACGACCCGTTTGGGCGTCGGCATGGCGTCGTAAGTCTTTTTCAGCGCGACGCGCATGTGATCCGTCACCGGCCCGACGACCAGCAGCACGTCGGCATGACGAGGCGAAGGGGTAATAAAAAATCCCAGCCGGTGCATGTTGTAATAGGGATTATTGAGCTGCTTGACTTCATTCAGGCACGCACCGCAATCGCCCGCATCCACGACGCAAATGTGAATAGATTGTTTGAACGCCGGGATAAAATCGTTCGGCGAATTGCTTGGTGCGCGAACCGTTGCCCATTCGTACGTCTGCTCCCAGCCCACCGGATGCTCGATACCGCGAACGCAGCGATAGCAATGAATGCAGCGGCGAGTGTCCGCCGAAACGGTGCCGTTGAGCTGGGTGAACACTTGCGTGGGACAACAATCCACCAGCTCTTTGCCTGACGCCGCGTCAAACTTGCCGCTACAAGGCAACCCGGGAGTGACACCGGCAGCGCCTTCCACGTCCCGTGGATAGGCGGTAGTCTTGATTCCCGTGCGAAGCCCGTTGATGACCCATTGGCTCATGCGTTTTTCAATTTGATTGTTCTTGTTTCATCGATCGTTCTCCGCCACGGACAAATCAAACGTGGAGAGCATGATTGGAAAGTCCTGGAATGCGAATTTCTCGACGGCGAGATGGAAGCCGTGCCAGTTGGCAAACGATGGCGTGACGACGCGATAACGCGCAATCCGCCCGCTTTGATCCAGGCGCACCCAATGAAATGTGCCGCCGCGGGGTGCTTCCACCCAACCCAACGCTGCGCCTGCTCGTAACTGAAGAGGTTCGCGGACGCTGCCGTTTTGCAATGCAGCAAAGGCTTGTTCCATGATGCGAACCGATTGTTTGGTTTCGGCGAACAAAATTCGCAGGCGTGCATAACCGTCGCCTTCCTGCTCACTGGGTACATCGAACTCGATATCTTCGTAACCCAAATAGGGCTGCGCCTTTCGCAAGTCACGCACAAGTCCCGATGCGCGAGCAATAGGTCCAAGCAAGCCATAAGCCATTGCGTTTGGGTGCGTGACGATGCCGACTTCTTCGAGGCGATCTAAAAAGCTGCTAGAAACACGCAATCGCTTTTCGAGTTCGTTCAGTTGTTTCAGCGCGTCTTGCGATTTCTTCAGCGCGTGGCGACAGGCGTCGTTTGGCAAATCGCACCGCAATCCGCCCAATGCGAGCAAGCCAAACAAATAACGATGGCCGGTGAGTTCGCCGGAAATCCTCAACAAATCCTCCTCAAAAATTCCAGCCTGGCTGGTGGCAACGACGAGCGCGGTCGATTCGCAAATTTCTTGAATGGCTCCGGCGTGCTGTCGCAGGCGTTCAAGTTCTGCCACAAAAATGCGCAGAATTTGTGCGCGCGTTGGAATTTTTACGTCGCAGATTTTTTCAACGGCCTGACAAAAGGCGAGTCCATGGGCGAAAGCGGTCGTTGCCGCGAATCGTTCCGCAATCAATAAAACTTCGTCTGGCGTTTTGCCTTCGGCGAGTTTTTCAATCGCTCGCCATTTGTAAAAAAGGCGCGGCGTGGACCGAATGACGTCCTCCCCGACGGTTTCCAGTAGGAAATGAACAGACTCGGTCACTCCGGAAAATTTCGGGCCAACGGGCATGACAAACGCGCCCGCCTCCTGAACAACACGATGTGGCCGCCAGTCAGCATCCGGTTTGCGATGAAGCATTGCGGCGTGTGGGTCGAAATGGTGGCGCATCGGCTCGACGCTTTCCTGCCAGGCGTCGTCGTGCAAAATAAAATCGCCGAGACGCGGATGGCCTTCAAAGTGCAGACCGAACAAATCTTCGGCTTCGCGCTCGTGCCAGTCCGCCGCGTGAACAAATTTCACAATGCTCGGAAAAGTTTTTTCGGCGAGCTGCGCAGTGGCAAGGACGTGAACCCACCCGGCTTCCTGTTCGCCGTAAAAGCAGTAACGCAATTGCCACTCGCTTGCGCCTTCTTCGACAATCAGGCTCGCGAAGCTGAAGTTCCATTCGAGAAAAAGTCGCCCGCACAATTCCGGCAGCACGGCGCGGCTGCATTTGACTTCGCACATTGAACTTGCCGTATCAACATCACATCGCACGTCAGGCCAGCGTTGTTTGATTTGTTCTTTTAATTCAGTGCGGTTCATGGTGATTTATCTTGTCAAGGCGGCGGCGGCTTGTGTCAGCAAATCGTCCAGCGGCTTGGGAATATAAACGCCGAGAACCAGCACCGGTACGGCGGCCAGAATCATCGCCAACCGGCAACTTAACGGCAGGTGGAATTTTTCGACTGGCTGTGGCTCGATATGATTGTTTCCTGGCGAACCGTTACCGTTACTTTCAGGAGCACCAAAGACCATCCGATTGATGTGGAGCATGATTCCAAAAAAAGCGATGACGATAAAAATGGCGAGAAGACCTGTTGCCACATACTGCTTTTGCATTAAACCCGCTTTGAGAATCGAAAATTCACTTAAAAAAACCGCCAGCGGCGGCGCACCAGTGATCGCCAGTCCGCCAAATACCAGCGCGACACTGGCGGCTGGAGATTTACGAATCAGTCCGCGCACGGCGGCAATTTCGCGCGTTCCTACCGCCATCAGCGCGGCTCCGGCAGCGAAGAAGCAAAAGGATTTTGTCACGCAATGGCTGACAATTTGCAACATGGCGCTGTAACCGGCAACCGATGCGCCGAGCCCCACGGCCATTAAAATAATGCCCATGTGTTCGACGGTGGAGAAAGCAAACATTCGTTTATAGTCACGCACTTGCAGCAGCAAAAATGCGGCGGTGCCGACCGAGATGAGGCCGAGAACCAGCGCCCACGTTTCGGCATGGGCATGGGGCGAGGCATGCATCACTGGAAATAGCCGCAGAATCACATAAAGTATGGCCGAGGTTTCAATGCCGGAAAGCAGAGCGCAGATCGGCGTGGGCGCTTGACTGTGCGCGTCAGGCAGCCATGTGTGCATGGGGACTAGACCAACTTTCGTTCCAAGGCCGATCAAAATTAGCAAAAACGCCGTTTGCAACAACACCGGAGGCATTGAAGGCGCGGCGACAATAAGTCCTTCCCAAGTGTAAACGCCGTCGTTGCCCGACGCCTGCATCGCGGCGAATAGAACCAGAAAGCCGAACAGTGCCATGCCCGCACCCATGAGCGAAAGCACGACGTATTTCCACGCCGCTTCCAACGCCTCGCGGGTATTTTGAAAAGAAACGAGCAGCGCTGAGCACAACGTCGTCAATTCGACGACAATCCAAACCAGCGTCGGTTCGGCGAGAACCGGAATAGCCAGCATGGAAAAAACGAACAGATTGTAGTTTGCATAATAGAGCCGCAGCTTTGACGGCTTTAAATTTTCATGCGCCATGTAACCGACGGAGTAAATCGCTGCGGTGGTTGCGACAAATGCAATCAGCAGGAGAATCAACGCGCTTAAGCCGTCAACCGCGATCCATTGGTGTAGTCCAAACTTGAGCGTTGTGACAACGGAGTCACCCGCTGCTACCCGTAACGCGATTCGCGTGGCCAAAATCAAAGTGACAACGGAGGACACAACGGTCACGCCCGACGCCCAATAGCTTTTGACTGGAATGCAAACGAGCACGGCTGCAATCAATGGAAGGAGCAAAATTATGACGACACTCATTTGATCGTCTCCGTCGTTGCCGGTTCAGCATCTCTTTCCTTCAAGCTCGCGAGTTCGCCCACTGCTGTCGTGCCAATGTGCTTTTGAACCGCTCGAATCAGCACGCCGCTGATGAAAACAATAATCAAACCGTCCGTGGCAATGGCGAGTTCGACGAGCAACGGAAGATTGCGCGAGATGGAAATTCCAGTCAGAAACGCGCCGTTTTCCATCACCAACAAACCGATGAGTAGAGGTAACGCCTCGCGCCGCACGGTGAGCGTGAACGCGCCAAGCAACAATCCGGCGATGCCAATCGGGACGTTCGGGCCGCGAAATTCCGGTGCGACTGCGCCTAATAACGGTTGCGCCAGGAAATAGGACAGGATCGTTAGCGCCAAAGCGATGAGTAACGCAGTCGGGATGTTCAGCACCTGATCAATTTCACGGCGCGTGTAAATTTCAGCAGAGACCGTCCGGCGCAACAGCCACGGAACAATGATTGGTTTGCTAATCAGGTTGACCAGTGCGACGCCGTAAAGATGTTCCGATCCATGACGAAGTCCCAATAGCGCGGCGGAGGCAGCGAGCAGCAGCGACTGAATGATGAACAGATTCAAGCAACCTCTGACCTGCCGCATCGCCACGATACCGAAAGCTGTGAGCAGAAACAGTCCGGTGGCAAGGGCATTCAAATTATCCAATAACTGATTTGTCGTGTCGCTCATTTACGTTTTTTCAGTTCAAGGTAAAAATATCTGCGCAATCATTGCGGCCACCGAAATGATGAACGCCGCCCCCAAAAATTCCGTAATGCGAAAGAGCCGCAGCTTGGAGAGCGACGATTCAATGACCACCAGTACCAGCAAAAAGCAGAAAATTTTGAACAGTACGAACGGAATGGCCAGTATTACCGCGCCTAGGGTGTGGGCTCCCGCGAGTCCCCATGGTGTCACCAACACGTTGAGGAAAATGCACATGAGCACAAAGAATTTCATCTGGCCGCCCCATTTCATCAGGGCAAAGCCGCGCCCGGAGTATTCGAGCGACTTGGATTCATCGATCATCGCCAATTCAAAATGGCCTGTTGGATTGTCCACCGGAATGCGGCCGCCTTCGGCCAGAATCAACATGAGAAAGGACAGCATCAGCAGCACATGCGACGGTGTGAAGAAATTCGCCAGCGGCGTCACCCATTTTTCCTGGACGATGTAGGGAATCGTCGAACCGGCGACGAAGGACACGGTAAAAAATACAATCATAAACACTGGCTCGGCCAGAAATCCCACCATGCGCGTGCGGCTCGCTCCGATAGGCCCATAAGGATTGGCCGTGTCCACCGCCGCGAGCGTGGCGAAGAAGCCGCCCAACGCCAGCACGAAGCCGCCGCCAATCATGTCGCCCATGAAGGCGAAGAAGAGCGGATAGCTCGTCAGGACTGGAATCAACGTCGCGACAAAAATGGGCGTGACAAAGACGATGTAAGGCGTGAACCGAAAAATCCACGAGCTGTCTTCCGAAACAATTTCGTCCTTATGAAATAATTTCCATAAATCGCGATAGGGCTGAAAAATGCTTGGCCCGCGTTTGGATTGAACGATTTCTTTTATCCGTGAAAGCACGCCGGAGGCCAGCGGCGCGAAGACCATGACCACCAAAACTTGAATCAGATTGAACAAGATCGACTTGCTCATGCCGCCCGCCTTTTCGAAGAAGACAGGGATTGAGGCTCATAAGAAACCTGAGTAGCGGCTAGGCCGTACGCATTCCTCGCCTTCTTGCATTTACCCCTATGCTGATCCATACAACACTCCTGTGCGGCCTTTCGCGGCCTCTACAGGAGTCATCAGCGCGGATACAGTCCGTGCGGTTCTCCCTTAACCGGGAAGGCAAACTCCATTGCCTGAACTCAAACTAATGCGAGTTCGATTTGGGTCAAGCACAAGGATTTCATTTGACGATCTTTCTATCCCAACTATTACTTGGACGGGGCAATGGGGTTTGCCGTCCCCCTGGGAAAACCGCCTGACGACTTGTCAGTGCTGATAACTCCTGTTTGAAATACACGACAAACAGGAGGACTATTTTGATCTACGCTTACGTTTTTGTGGGAGGAGGCCTTGGAGCGGTCGCCCGATTTCTTCTTTCCGCTTATGTTGCAACTGCCTTTGGCGAAGCCTTCCCGTGGGGAACCTTCATCATCAACGTGACGGGTTCCTTCGCCATCGGTTTTTTTGGCACGCTGACCGATCCCGACGGTGCACTCTTGGTGCGCCCGGAATTTAGGACGTTTTTCATGGTCGGGATCTGCGGAGGGTATACGACTTTTTCATCGTTTAGCTTGCAAACGCTTCGTCTCGCCCAAAACGGGCACTTGGTAAGCGCGGGTGCAAACGTTCTGACTTCGAATATCGGTTGTTTAGTGGCTGTTTGGCTGGGCCATGTGTGTGCAGTCAGCTTTAGGAGATAACGGTATGGACATTCCAGAGGACGCCCTGCTGCTTAGAATTTTCGTCAACGAGACTCAAAATTGGCACCATAAACCTCTTTATGAAGTTATCGTCCGCAGGGCACTTGAGATGGACCTCGGCGGCGCAACCGTGTTAAGAGGGCTGATGGGCTACGGGAAAAGCAGCCGTCTCCATACGAATTTATATCTAGACACCCTCGTTAGTCTTCCAGTGGTCATCGAAATCGTCGATAGTGACGAGAAGATCAAGGCGTTTCTTCCCGTTGTGGATGAAATGATCAGCAGCGGACTGGTGACATTGGAAAAGGCGAAGGTTCTTCACTATCGCGGAGGGACGCCCGCTTGCATGACAAAAACCCCTTAAGGAGCATCCCAGACTACAATTTCGTATTATATAGTGGCCGCCTGGCTGGGCCACCTATCCACAGCCAGAATTAGGAGACAATTATATGGAAATCCCGGAAGATGCGGTACTTCTTCGAATCTTCATCGAAGAAACCAGAAAATGGCACGGTCAACCGCTCTATGAAGCGATCGTTCTCAAGGCGCGAGACATGCACCTGGGAGGAGCCACAGTATTGAGAGGCCCGATGGGGTTTGGCAAGAGTCATCGATTGCATATCGCAAAGATATTTAATCTCTCTCTCGATCTTCCTCTGGTCATTGAGATCGTGGAAAGTGAAGCAAAAATCAATGAGTTCCTGCCCGTCATTGACGAAATGATCAGCAGTGGTCTTGTTACGATGGAGAAGGTTAAAGTGCTCCATTATCGTGGCACACACCCAAAACCATGATTCATGTCTCCATTCCTGGTTTTGATGAGTATCACCTGGAAGAATTGATTCTGGATTACAACGGAACGCTGGCCATCGATGGCCACCTGATTCCATGCGTCCGGGAAAAAATCAAAGTCTTGGCGAAAAGCCTGAGAATCCACGTCCTAACCGCCGATACATTTGGATCAGCCGAAGAAGAACTGCGCGATTTACCCTGTAAGCTGACCGTGATTTCCCAGGAATCCCAGGACACGGCCAAGCAGGATTACGTGGAGGCTTTGGGAGTCGAAAAATGTGTCTGCGTTGGCAACGGAAGAAACGACCGAAGAATGCTCCGCGTCGCCGCGCTGGGAATTGTAGTGATCCAAAGGGAAGGGGCCTCATCCGAAACGATCAATAGCGCCAAAATTGTCTGTGCAAGCATCATCGATGCCTTCGAGCTTTTAGAAAATCCGAAGCGCCTGATGGCCACGTTGCGATGCTGACGACGAAGAAGCTCCAACATTCCATCTCAGGCCCATGGCTCAATCGCACGGTCATCGGCATTGGGCTGGCGTCCTTGTTTAGCGATTGGTCTCACGAAATCGCCACGACGGTTTTACCCCGATTCCTCGCTACTCTGGGAGCTGCTGCCATTTGGCTGGGGCTGATTGAAGGGGTTTCCGATGGCCTTTCCAGTTTTACCAAGATGGCCTCTGGCTATTACACCGACCGGTTGCGCCAGCGCAAACCCATCGCCGTTGCAGGCTATCTGACGACCACGTTGGCAACGGCAGCCATTGGATTGGCAACCGGTGCATGGCAGGTGCTTTTGGCCCGTGCCACGGCCTGGCTTGGGCGCGGTTTGCGTACGCCGGTGCGAAAAGCTCTGTTGGCCGGTTCGGTTGACCGCAGCGCTTACGGGCGCGCCTTTGGCTTCGAGCGCATGATGGACACGCTTGGCGCGGTCGTCGGTCCCGCGACCGCCTTCATTTTATTGAGTGTCTGCCAGTTTGGTTATCCCAGCCTTTTTGCAGTGACCTTGGTTCCGGGACTTATCGCCGTCGCGCTCATGGCTTTTCTCGTGAAGGAAAAGACACGTGAGCCGGTGCCGCATATTTCGTTTATGGGCAGCTTGCGTGCCCTGCCAGCCGACTTTTCCAAGTTTGTCATTGCCGTTGGCTTTTTCGGGCTAGGCGACTTTGCCCACACGCTCTTGATCCTCCTCGCCACACAGAAACTTGCTCCGATACTTGGCGCAACGGCGGCGGCCAGTTGGGCGATTGGTCTGTATGTCTTGCACAATATCCTCTATGCGGCCTTTGGTTTCATTGGCGGATGGCTGGCCGATCATTTTGATAAGCGGCGGCTGTTGGCCACCGGTTATCTGCTGGCGGCACTCATGGCCTTTACCGTGATTCTCCTGCCGCCAAGCATTGGGATGTTCGTGCTCGTCTTCAGCCTGGGCGGAATCTTTGTCGCCTTGGAAGAGACCCTGGAGGATTCGCTTTGCGCGGAACTCGTACACGAAGACCAACACGGCACGGCATTCGGTGCGGTAGCTACCGTCAATGGCATCGGAGATTTTGCTTCAAGCCTGATTGTCGGGACGCTTTGGACCTTCTTCGGAACCACAATCGCCTTTTCATATAGCGCCGTTCTTTTCGTCGTCGGAGCGGTTCTTATCCTGCGCTTGCCATCAGCAAATAGATTTGCGCAAAAGCCTGGCTAATAGACAGTCGTGCCCCTTGACCTTGGCAGAAGCACGTATTACTTTATCGCAGGCAATGGAGTTTGCCTTCCCCTTAAGAGGAAGAACCGCACGGACCGTTTCCGAGCTAATGACTCCTGTACAGGCTGAAAAGCCCACAGGAGTTATTTATGGTGCAGCCTATCAGCGAGGCGGGAGAAGTAGCTTGGCAAAAGCAGGCAGACCCTTTGGGCACGAAGCCTCCCTCAAATCGACATCGCCTCGAAAATACTGCGGAGCCAAAACTCGATGAGCATCTGCTCTTCGAGCGCTTCATGTGCTGGTGGAACCAGCTTACGCGTGCTGGCAAACAAGCCGTCGAGCCTGAGCGCCACTTCACCTTTTTTAAACTTTGGGACGCCTTTGAGCAAAAGGAATGCCCCATTTGTTATTTGTGCCGCAAGGCCCGGAATCTCTTTCTTTCCAGTCTCTGGTACGAACACGTCAATGATGTCGGGCTGAGAAACCAGCTTCATCGTTCCGTTGGCTTTTGTCCCGACGCGACGAATGCCTCTGTGGCCATGGGAGATGACCTTGGCATGAGCATCATCTATCGCTCGCTCAGTGAGGACATCGCCGGTCGGCTCCATACTCACGAGTCGGTGATGCCCATGGAAAGGTGTCCGGTTGCCGAACATATGGCCGCGATGAATCGCAACTATGTGCAGGCATTGGTCGCGCACTATGTCGCGCAGGATCTTCAAGACCAACATGAAAAGAGCTTTGGGTTGTGCCTGCAACACATCCACGAAGTGCTGGCGGCTCTTCCCACTTCCGAGTTGCGCAAGACATTTTCCAAAATCGAAGAGGCCAAGTTTCGGCATCTCCGGCAGGAACTCGACATGTTTATCAGCAAAACCGACTACCAAAGCAAAGTGCCCTTGGGACCGGAACGCGATGCCTGGATGAGAGCTGCCCAAAAATTTCACCGTCAGGAACCGAAAAGCTCTTAACCCACCATAATCCATGAACTCAACTCGTATTAAATCTGTTGCCGCCCACGAAGTCCTCGATTCTCGCGGCAACCCGACCATCTGCGCCCAGGTTTCCCTTGAAGGTGGAGCCTTCGGCTCCGCCATCGTGCCCTCCGGGGCAAGCGTTGGTGTTAACGAAGCTGTGGAATTAAGGGATGGGGACAAGAAGCGCTACGGCGGCAAAGGTGTTCTAAAGGCCATCGCCAATATCCATGAAGCCCTCGCTCCAGCCGTTATTGGCCAAGATGCCGTTGATCAGGATTTAATCGACGAAACATTGATCGAACGGGATGGCACCAAACACAAGAACCGGTATGGGGCCAATGCCATTCTCGCCATTTCGATGGCGGTAGCTCGCGCCGCCTCAGATGGCATCGACAAACCCCTCTATCAGCACATTCATGAGCTCTACAACCTTGATGCTCCACTGACTCTTCCGGTGCCAATGATGAACGTATTGAACGGCGGTGTTCATGCTCCCAATAACATCGACTTCCAGGAATTTATGATTTTCCCGCTGGGAGCGCCCTCTTTTGCCGAGGCGCTCCGTTACGGAGCCGAAACCTTCCATACCCTGAAACAGCTTCTTCATGATCGCAGGCTCATCACTTCGGTGGGCGATGAAGGCGGTCTTGCGCCAAATCTTAAAAATAACGAGGAAGCCATTCAATTGGTTGTCGAAGCAATTGAAAAAGCTGGCTACGTACCCGGCGAGGATATCTATCTTTGCCTTGATTCCGCTGCCAGTGAATTTTTTCTCGATGACCATTACTCCTTCACGAAGTCGAGCAACGTCCGGAAAGATCGTGAACAACTGGCCGCATATTATGAAGTACTTATCCGTAAGTATCCGATTGTTTCCCTTGAAGATGCCATGGCGGAGGAAGACTGGCGGGGTTGGTCGACGTTAACTAAGGCGCTGGGACAAAAAGTACAGCTGGTGGGTGATGACATCTTCGCCACTAACCCTGCCATCTTCAGTCAGGGCATCGAAAGGCACATCGCCAATGCTATCCTCATCAAGCTCAATCAAATTGGAACGCTGACTGAAACCCTAGAGACCATTCGGATGGCCCGCATGGCCAAATATGGGGCGGTCATTTCCCATCGCTCCGGCGAAACCGAAGACGCCTTCATTGCGGACCTTGCCGTGGGAACCGGGGCGGGCCAAATCAAAACCGGTTCCCTTAGTCGATCCGAACGCATCGTCAAATACAACCGGCTTCTGACCATTGAAGGCGAATTGCCCGAACCCGCTTTTGGAGCGTCACAGTTTCAATTTATGACCAAAGGACTGGACCAATTTAGTCGAGTCAGAGAAACAAGCCCGACTGCATAAGATTTATGCCTGAGGAATTCTACGGTAACGCCGCTTTTATCATGGTTTTTTTGGGAACCATGGCCAAAGGCAATGAAATTTGGACGGATGTCCTGGCCGTCTGGACGACGCGGGGTCACGCAGTTGCGTTAGTTGGCCTATGCGCAAGCGTGGTCACCCTTGGTGTGCTCGTAGCGCTAGTTATCTCGGAACTTCTGTTGTTACCTCTACCCGAAATACGATTGACCTTTGGAACCTTGCTCCTGGTTTTCGGGATGCGATGGCTTCGAAAGGCGATTTTGCGTTATACGGGAGCAATTGCGAAACGGGATGAGAAGGCCGTATTTCAAACAATTACCAAAATCTTAAAACGGCCTCGCGACTCGGTCTCTACTGGTTTCGATTGGTTTGGAGCATTACATGCCTTTCGGTCCGCATTCCTCAACGGCTTACAGATCATTTTCATTTTGATCGCCTTGGCCAGCGCGGGGCATGCGCTCCGTGAAGCCAGTCTCGGTGCTGTCTTGGCATCGGCCATGGTTATTGTCCTGGGACTGTGTTTCCGACGACCCCTGATCGAAATACCAGGAAACCGACTCAAATTCTCAGTGGGAGTTTTGCTCAGCGCCTTCGGCACCTTTTGGACCGCTGAAGGACTCGGCTTTTCGTGGCCGGCTTCCCATTTAACGATTCTTATCATAGCCCTTGCCTTCTGGTCTGTCGGCTGGGTAGCGGTGCTGAGAGGAGATGCCGATCAGAAATACGCCACCATCATCCCGTTTAAAACTCCTATTCCATGAACATACTCCTCTACATCTTGAAAGAATTGTGGGCGCTAGTTGCGGAAGATTGGTTTTTCACTTTCGTCATTCTCGCCTGGATTGGGGCTGTCGCGTGTCTGAAACCATCTATTCCCAATGAAACATGGGACGCGCCCATTCTGTTTATCGGCCTGTTGGCCATCCTGTTGTTCAGCGTGGTCTTCACTTTTCGCCCTCGTGCCCCATCCCAAACAACACATCCAATCAAGCCATGATGAACCACCTGCTAACAACCGAAGCCCCATCCGCTGCCATCACCAAGGAACTCACGTTACGCATTCTGGGAAGCCTTGCCCAAGGCCAGGAACTCCAACGGATTAATGTTCGGCTATGGGATGGCTCATATTGGCCCGATGCCCATCCCAAAGCGGCCACGATTGTCCTAAATCGTCCAAGCGCGCTGAAAGAAATGTTGCTTGCGGGAACGGAAGCTGGAGTGGGAGAAGCCTATATCCATTCCGCCTTCGACGTTGAGGGCGACGTGGAAGCGGCCTTTGAATTGGCCGATCTCATCATCGCCCAGACCGAAGGCTGGTCCAAAAAACTGAAAGTTGGCTACCAGCTTCATCGCCTGCCAGACCCGGAAGTAGCCCAAAACCATTCTTCGCGTCATTTTGCCCATCTGAATGGACAACAACATTCGTTAAAACGCGACCGGGACGCGATTCGTTTCCACTACGATGTTTCCAACGATTTTTATCGTCTATGGCTTGATCCGTGGATGATCTATTCCTGCGCCTACTTTTCACACCGGGATGACAGTCTCGAAACGGCCCAAATTAATAAGCTGGATCACATTTGCCGCAAGCTTGGGCTCAAACCCGGAGACCGATTGCTCGATATTGGCTGCGGCTGGGGTGGTCTACTGATTCACGCCGCGAAGCATTATGGAATCGAAGGAGAAGGAATTACCCTTAGCGAAAACCAAGCCGAACTCGCACGAAAGCGGATTTATGACGCTGGATTACAGGACCAGGTTTTTGTCCGGCTCCAAGATTACCGGGAACTCCAGGAATGGGAGTCCTATGATGCCATCGTCAGCGTTGGCATGGTGGAGCATGTGGGGATGAAGAAACTTCCCGCCTATTTTCAGCAGGTCGCGCGTCTTCTGAAGCCCGGAGGTCTGTTTATGAATCACGGTATCGGCTTGGGACCGGTTCCGTTGCCCGACCAAAGCGGATCGTTCATCGACCAGTATGTCTTTCCGGACACCGATCTTTTGCCTATCGGGCAAACGCTCAATTTAGCCGAGAGTGCTCATTTTGAAATTCGTGACGTTGAAAGCCTGCGCGAGCATTACGCGCTGACCTTGCGTCATTGGGTCCGACGACTGGAAGAACGACATAAAGATGCCCTTCAGTATGTGAATGAGCCGGTTTATCGCATCTGGCGGCTTTACATGGCCGGATGCGCTCACAATTTCCAGATCGGTCAACTCAGCGTTTATCAAACGCTTCTTGCAAAGCTTAAACCGGACGGAAGTTCCTCCGCTCCCCTCACGCGCGACGACTGGTATCTTTTAGGACGAACCCCTTGAAAGAAGAATATTCCGTGAAATCCGACTTCGTTCCATTACTCATTACCGGGTTTACGACGATTGTGCTGGTTATTACTACCGTGGCCTTGGATCGGAACCTTTTCACGATGAAAGCAGGCTACTGGACCCGATTTGCCTTTATCGGATTACGCTACGGGGCTGGAGCTTTCGTTATCTGGAGCCTCTTTGCTCTGCTTCATTTTCGTTAATCAACTGAACGATGACTTATGCCTCTTGCCATGAACGTGAGTTTGGTCTTCGCGGGCCGCCAGAGAGAGCTTACAAAGCTCAACTCGCTTTATGCCCAACGCAAGCACGTCCTTCTCATTGGCCCTCCCGGCATCGGCAAATCGGCCTTATTGCAACAGGTGCGGCTTCATTCTCCTATTTTGCTCTGTGAAGAGACCTCCAAACTAAGTCGCATTTGCGATGGATTGGAAAGGCAACTCGGTTGGACGCATTATCGGCTTAATGTCATCGAACGCAAAAATCGCTTGTTGACTTACATGGAGCGTCGTGGCGAACCCGTGGCCTTCGACCACGTGGCCCAAACGCCTCCACGCATCGCCCGGTTTATGGCTCATTTAAGAGAGCATGTTCCGAGCTGGATCGTGTGCCGGTCGGAATTGCCACACGATATTGGCCGGGTCTGGGAATATCTTACCGACTTTGTTCGTGTTCACGTTCCACCATTCACGATAGCGGAAACGCGCCTTCTTGTCGCCCAGGCTGTTGCCAAAGGAACCATTCAGCAGGATACACTTAATCAAGTTGCCCTACTTCATCGGCTCAGCAAAGGAAACCCGCGCATCCTGGAAGAGCTGCTGATTGAGCTCTCAATCCGAACATACAAAATGGGAACACCTTTTGGCAGATGTCTCCTCGATCTTGATCGGCGTATTCACGAAATCGCAGCCAATGTCACACGGCAAAGAAATGACTGAGTAGCCAACTTACCAAGGTTATTAACATGTCCGAAACTTATCGAAAGGGCCTAAAGGAAATCATTCGCATTGATCCTGAAAATGGTGCGGATTTTGTCGATGAATTAAAGAAAGTATCTCCGGAGTTTGCTGAATATTTCGTGGAATTCGCGTTTGGAACAATCTACACGCGATCGATTCTTGAACCAAAACTTAAGGAACTTATTGCCATAGCGACTCTCAGCGCCATGAGTTCCAGTCACTCGCATCTGAAACTTCACATTTTAGGAGCAATACGAATGGGATGCTCGAAGGAGGAGATTATGGAAGTCATCATACAAAGTGTGATTTACGTGGGCTTCATGAAAACTACCATTGCTCTAAATCTCGTTAAGGAGGTTTTTGAGGAGCACGTTCCCCTCGCGACACAGGCACCTACTTTGTAATATCGTCCAAAAGTATTGATCGTATGTGCACCTCTCCTGTTAGTTCGGGAGGCTGATTTAGCAGTACCAGCCGGAGTTGACCCAGGTTCAGCGCATCCGCCAAACGCCGTAGGCCGGTTCCTGAAATCGTGATTTGAATGCCCCCCACCTGAATTTCCAGCGTTTCTGGCAGGCCCATGCTCCAGTTCCATTTTCCGATGGTACGGTACGGATAGTAGTAGATGCGGGGGTTCCCGGCGTCGTTGTCAATCTGGATACACAGGGTTTCGATGGAACGTTGTACCGGGGAGATGGAACCCCAAGGTCCATCCCATTCGTTTCCCTGAACAGCGGTTTCTGGCCCAACTTGGGAAGGATTATCTTCAGGCGGCATGGCGCATTCCTCCCGGTTGGATGGTTTGCTTCTGCTCTTGAGTTGCTGCCATGACCCGTTCACGCACGGCCCGCCACGCATCGCCTTCGGCCACCAGCCCCTCAATCACGCGCCATTGGCGGACAAGCTTCTCGTGAAGTTCGTGCGCCAGCTTCCGGTCGAGACCATTGGCCATCGCGTCTTTCGCCGCCTTTCGGTTGGTCGTATAAATCGTTTGGGTATCCCGGAACCGGGAATTGCTCACATATGCTTGTCGAAGGTTTGCGGCCCGGATGCCTTGTTCTCCCAGGATCAGGATACCACGATCCACCGTCTTACCTTGGGCGGCATGAGAAGTGGTTGCGTAACCGTGGGTGTACTGGCGGAAGCTTCCCGGCAACGAGCGACCATCTTTCAGCAAGATCGAGCCATCCGCGCGAAACCCCACTACCACCGCGATGTCGCCGTTTTTGATCTTATTAGCTTTCAGGTTGCCTCGAATTAGCAATCTATCGCCCGAGGCAACGGAAATTTTCCGGGCTTCCCCGACATCAAAACTGTGAATCCGCTTCGGATTGAACGCATATCGCTCGCCATTTTCTCGTTCGACGACCAGACGCTCGCCCCGCACCTCGACCATTTTGACCGCCTCGTCCTTGGCAAAGACGACTGTCTCCCGATGGAACTGGAGGGCATCACCCGGTTTGTAATTCTCGACTCGTTTGCGCTGCGCTTCGGTCCACCCGAAAGAGGAAGTCACCATCATCTCCCGTTGCTTGCCAGACAGAAGACCCTCGCTTTTCAATTTGTCACGGACGACATCGGTAAATGCTTCGATTTCCGACCAGACCGGCGCAATGGCAAGGCAGCTCTTGCCGCTAGTGATTGTCTTCAGGTAGTCCTGAGCTGCCCGGTCATAAAGAGATTGGCCGCTCTTAGTTTCATGCACCTCGCCTAGCTTTTCCAGTTGGACAAAGGCCTGATAGGGTTGTTTGGCCGCCAGCAATTCCACGACTTTGCGGTAGGCCGGGTCCTTCTGACGGATGATCTTGGTTAGCGGAACGGTTTCTACCTCACAGTATTTCTGGAGAGCACGCAACGCATCGCCCGCCTCGACGGAAGTGTGTTGCTTAACGTCCCCGGCCAGAATGAGGCGGTTATTGTTCTTCTTGGCCAGGCGGCACAGATCCCGCATCTGCCGGACGGAGAGAAACCCGGCTTCATCCACGATTATGACCCGGTTGGCGATTTTTTGCTGTAACTGCTGATTCACGAGAAGCTGCTGGAGCGTATCGGCCTCGGGGGTGACTTCTTTCCGCAACCCATCGGCGGCCCCGGAGCTGGGGGCGCAGGCAAAGACGGCACCGCCAGCGGCCTCGATGCCTTTCACCACTTCCTTCAACGACGTAGTTTTGCCTGTACCGGCGTCACCTTGAAAGACAATGATCCGGTTCCGGCAGCGCAGGATTTTGCTCACGGCTTCCCGATGTTCCGCCTTAAGCTTGCGGCTGATGGTACGGTCATCTCCCATGCGGGCATACTTGTCCCAATCCGACCGCGCCCAATGGATGAACTCAGATTCCATAGCAAGGGTGTCACGCGAGGTAATTTCATCCTCATGGCGAATCAGCGATCCTTGCGAAATCCGCCGCTCTAATTCCTCCCGGAGCTGGCTTAGTTTCACGCGGCCCCGGCCCGCATCCAGCGCCTCCCGCAATAATATCCGTTCATTGACCACTGACTGACGCTCGAATAAATGCTCGATGGCATAGTCCACCGCTTCACCTTGCGCCGAAGAAGAAGGGCTCGGGGGACGCATCTTGGCCTCCCGGATCACCCGTTCGATGTCACCGAAGGCGTCGCCGCATTCCTTCACCCAGGCTGAACGCAATTCAGCCGCGGATATTTTCTTCTTATCTGCCCGCGTCTTGGACGTGATGGCCTGCAAACTGTCCTGATCGGAAACCCCGAGTTTTGCCGCCTTTTCCAGAATTTCATCCCGGCGCTTGCTGAACTGTTTGCGAGCCGATGCAGGGAACCCCTTGATGTCGAAACCCATTGT
>Ga0302319_10003397_pt1 | contig 33414 bp, 29 predicted proteins | sample Bog_T0_2_FD_203319 | JGI IMG/M metagenome (GOLD analysis project Ga0302319, IMG submission 203319) | Peat permafrost microbial communities from Stordalen Mire near Abisko, Sweden - Bog_T0_2 | ecosystem: Environmental > Terrestrial > Soil > Wetlands > Peat | place: Sweden: Abisko, Stordalen Mire... | reverse complement strand
TGCTTCGTGACGACACGTCCTGATTGCGGAGATAATCCGCAAGCTGTCCCGTCGTTACCGCCCGCAACTGGCAGTTGAAACTTTCCTTGAGCTGGTTCAGATAAACCTTGAGCACTCTCACATAGGCATCGCCAGTGCCGTCCTTGGTCCGCGTCTCGATCATTTCATCCACGGCCACCGGCAGCATTTTGTCCGGTAGCTCGTGCATTTTTCGCCGCTTAAATTCCTTGGCCATTTCCAACAGCGACACCTTGCCGTCCACAATCTTCACTGCCTCGACGGCATCTTTCACCAGCAGATCCAGCGGTATGCCGGTGGACTTTGCCATTTGAGCGCAATAGACATAAACCCGCGCGTCCTCGGCGCGCAGGTGCAGGGCGTCCAGTTCGCCGTTGGCAAGTGTGGTGGCTTTGGCTTTGCCTTCGGCAACGGCCTCATCAAGGCTGGCGAACATTTTGAGCACGCGCTTGCCGGCGGCATGATAGGAGAGGGTGAAGCTTTCCCGGCCTTTGTTTTCGACCCGGTAGATTTTGAGGATGACCGATCCGTTACGGATGATTTTCGGCCACTCTGGAACTTTTGCAGAGGCACTCTTCATGCCCCTATTGTGTTAGGATTTTGTTAGGATTTCAAGCAAAACTCTCAAAACCCTTGTAAAGAATGGTCGGGGCGGTGAGATTCGAACTCACGACCTCTTGTACCCGAAACAAGCGCGCTACCAGGCTACGCTACGCCCCGAACCATTGATTCTATTAGATTAAACTCGATTTCACAGGTTTGCGATTTGCGTTTTCTATACTGGTGTTCTATACTGTCGGCATGAAGACCAATTCATCCGAAAATACTGATTCACGCTGGCAGAAAACGCCGGTGGCAAATCTTGTTCGTCACGTCCAATCTGGAAATTATTATGCCCGAATCCGCGTGCGAGGCAAGCTGATTTGGAAATCCCTCAAAACTGACCGCATCAGCGTGGCCAAATTGCGCTTGGGCGATTTCCATAAAGAAGAGCGACAGCGTGCCTCCACGCTTGCGGCAGTTGCGAGGGGAAAAATGTCTTTTGGGGATGCTTTGGCGACCTACCAGCAGAAACTCCAGAACGATCCAAACATCAAACCAAAAACAAGAGAGTATTACGATTTTCGTATCAAGGCCTTGTTGAAATCATGGCCAGAGTTGAAAAACAGGGATGTTAGCAAAATTTCGCGCGCCGAGTGCGAGGCTTGGAGTGTGAGCAATGCAAAGCAAGTGAGCTCCTCGTCGCATAATCAAACTGTGGGTATTTTGCGCCATGTTTTTCAAATTGCCATTGAAGCGGGCGCACGTTACGACAATCCCGCGCTCGCAGCCAAGCGCGTGAAACAACATACAAAAAAGCAAATTAATCTGCCGGAATCACACCAGTTTGAACAGCTTGTCGAGACGATCAGGAATTCAGGAAGCGGTTTTTCCAAACCGTCCGCCGAACTGGTTCAATTTTTGGCCTACGGCGGTTTTCGTAAATCGGAAGCTCAATTCATCACTTGGAGCGATTGTGATTTTGTCCGCGAAAAAATCACCGTGAGAGGTTCGCCAGTGACCGGCCTAAAAGCACGGCGGGCGGGCGAATACCGAGTGGTGCCGATGATTCCAGAAATGCGGCGGCTTTTGGAAAAAATAAAAGGCGATCAACCGCCGTCGCCAACCAACCCGGTCATGCGAGTTTATGAATGTAAGAAATCCATAACGACGGCTTGCAGGAAATTAGGAATTGCCCGCTTCACCCACCATGACTTGCGCCACTTGTTTGCGACCCGCTGTATTGAAAGCGGTGTGGACATCCCGACTGTTTCCCGATGGCTCGGCCACAAAGACGGCGGGGCTTTGGCGATGAAAGTCTATGGCCATTTACGCGATCAACATTCAACCAACATGGCGCAGAAAGTTATTTTTTTAGAAGAACCGCAATCTGTCAGTGTTTCACCACTTTTACAAAAGGATAAATCAAAGCTGCAAATAAAGACCGCTGCCCAAGCGAAGGCTGCCTATTCATATCCGTGGTGGGCATCGAATGAAGCCCTTGAAGTCTTTTGGGGACAGGCCAATGAACCAGTGCAAATTGTGCCGCCAGCAAAGTATTTGAAATCGGCAAAACAGGCGATGGGGCGCGAAGTGTTTGAACAAGAACTGGCAGAGCCTCAAGCATTGTTGGATGAACTGCGGGAGCGCATCGGCGTTGCAACCGTTGAAAAACTGAAAGCGAAGATTTCAGTCTGCCAGATACAACACTCCGACTAGGCAAAAGCCAAACTAAACGAGGAAATGTCCGTTGCAGCAACTTGAAGCCCGAAAAGGTTTTGAATCTCGAAAATGTCTATGGGGTGAATACCCCATAGCTCCAGCCGCCGTCCTCAGTCAAACTTCCAACTAAACAGCCATGAGATTACGAATACTTGGCGTTGTTTCAGAAACGCAGGACTGAATGAATGCAACCCAACCATAATATGGTCGCTGGAATCACAAGGCCTGAAAGCGACGAGGTATTGCGCGCGCGCCTGGCTACCATCGTCGATTTCTCCAACGTTGCGATCATCAGCAAGACATTGGCGGGCAGCATCACTTGTTGGAATCCGGCGGCGGAAAGATTTTTTGGGTATTCGGCGGCAGAAACCATCTGCCAGCCCATGCTCATGCTCTTTCCGGTGGATCGTCTCGACGAAGAGTCGGAAATTCTCGCCCGGCTCAAGCGCGGCGAACGGACGGACCATTTTGAGACCGTGCTGCACGCCCGCGCCCGTCATGTCACAGTGCGACTCGAACCAGTCGGCGATTTCATTCAGTTGTCAATCAAAGACGATGGCATTGGATTTGAACCCAGCTCCCTGGTCAGTGGAAGATCAAGTATCGGCCTTGGATCGCTCCAGATGTGCGAGCGAGCGAAATCTGCAGGTGGCACCTTCAAGGTTACATCCGCTTGCGATGCCGACACGGAAATCAAAGTGAGAATTCCCCGAACGGAACTATCAGGAACGCCGAGGAGTTGTGACCAAATAAAAAGCAGACCGTCCGAAAACTAGCCGCAGCCTATCAGACTGATACGAACCGCAAACATGGACGTTAAAAATCGAGCATTGAAGCTTATGGTTAAACTGAAACATATACAAAACTGGCTGGAACTCGCCCGGCAGGCCAAATGGTCGGCCTCGGCTTTGGCAATGCTGTGTGGTGTAACCGTGCGCACCTTGCACCGACACTTTCTCCACCATACAGGCAAGAACACCAAGACTTGGCTAGACGAACAGCGTCAGCACAATGCCCATGAGTTGTTATGCGATGGTTCCTCCATCAAGGAAACGGCGGCCTGTCTAGGTTATAAATCGCAAAGCAACTTCACCCGCCATTACAAACACCAAACGGGTATCTGCCCCTCCCAGCAACCGCCACCAAGCCTGTTAAGTCCGAATTTCGAAACGTCGCGCAAAGGCCGCGAAGCAAGCGAAGGAACACCCAGCAATTTCCCAGCGTCTCCTTCGCGACCTTCGCACGATACAGTTTTAAATCTAAAATGTCCGCAAATGAATAACGTTGTCCGCGAATGAATAACCTTTCGCCTTCCAAACCATTTGCCTCTCTGTTGAAATAACATTTAGCAATCCATGAATTTAACCAGAACCATTCCATTAAAAGCCGACCAGCGCGTCTGCCAATGGAACGATGTCATCAGCATCCTGGTGGCAGGATAATTTCAAATAGAAAAATGAAAGCCCTGACCATCCAAAATAAGCCAATTTATTTCAAAATATGAATTTTGCAATATCGCCATGATATGGACAAATTTTCTTTCATTAAATTGAGTCAAATTGTTTTGGCGGGTCTGTTAGTAAACTTATGCGTCTTTCTGTCAAATGGTTTCCCTATATCTGGTTATGCTGCGAGCACTTTCAAAAAAACGTCACCGTCTTTACTTCCTTACCAATATATTGGCTTGGCTGATGCAATTAAGACTTTTAACAATCCCAACTCAGCAATCGTCGATGCAAGGTCTGCAATATTTTATGATGCTGGACACATAATGCGGGCAATTAACCTTCCTCCATCTGAATATACCAACACGTCTGTATTCAAAAGCAATATAAGCGAACTAAAACACGCCAGTTCCGTCATGGTGTATTGTAGCAGTTCTTGCGGTGCGGCTGCTGAGGTTTCAACAGCACTAATCAACGCGGGTGTGGAAAATGTCGTGATTTACGGAGAAGGCTGGATTGAATGGAGTGCATGCCATCTTCCATCTGCCGGAGATAAACCCGAGGTGGGTAAGTAGACATATGAAGCATATTACCTGCACATATTTCATTGTTTTGGTGAGTTCTTTGCTTGGATTTGTGTTTATCTTGGCTGCAATTTCAAAACTCACAGATTTGCTTTTATTCCTAGAGACAGTTCGATCCCTAAAATTATTGCCTTTGTGGGGGCAGACGGTTGCGGTTTGGTTACTACCAGGCTTGGAACTCGTTATTGGGCTTTGCCTCCTTTGCCGCATAGCTACCCGAGAAGCTGCATTGATAGCAGGGTGTCTAATGGTTGGTTTTCTATGGCTCTCTATTTACTCGACCATCATTGGGTCAAACGCAGATTGTGGGTGCTTCAAAATTGTTGTGCCTACGGTTTTCAAACTAACTGGATGGTGGATAGTTGCACGAGATGTCTTGTTTTTGCTCGGATGCCAATACCTTGCTATGCATACGCAAAATAATCTGCCCAACAACAAGGCTGGGGCGGAAATCTGTAAGTAATCGAAACAGCCAGTAAACAAATAACTGAAAAACATATGAAAAAAATGATAGTTGGAATAGTTGCCCTGTTTGTGATGGCAGCGGCTAATAAAACCTTCGCAGATGGAGGGTGTAATCAGCCGCCTGGTTCTGATCCTTGCGGATGTAATGCGGCCCAATGTAATTGGAGTGCACAATGTGAAGCTACTGCATTGGCTGGAGATATTGCTTGTGGAATATTGGGCCCTATTGATGGATGCGACGAAGCAGTTGCAATATCAGAAGGTTTATGCGAGGCAGCTGGCGCCGCCGCGTGGGCGGGTTGCACGGCTGGTTGCTCCTAAATCGTTGTCATTTAGCTGCCACTTGGCAAGGCCAAGTGGTGGCTATTGTTTAAATTCAATTATAGCGAATTTGTATCGTATGTTTATAAAAATAAAGTTGGCCATTATAGGCTTGCTAACGTGCTTCGTATGTTCTGGTGCAGACGGTGGTGGTATTGTTCCAGAACCGTTTAATAAAATGCTAGATAGCTATCGAAATGCATCTGTATTTTCCTGCGAAGGTGATATTAGCACCGGCGCTAAAGGTTCTCAGGTTCAAAACAAGAAGACTTTTAAATTGTCTTTTGAGCGTCCAGACCGGTTTAATTTGGAACTTGTGGAAACCGATCCAATAAGTCAACAAACGAAAACCAACAGAGTTTTTACGCTTCAAGGTAGGGCATACAGCCAGATCGCCCCATCTCTTCAGCCAAAAGAAGAAACATCGCTATATGAGGCGTTGAGAACCTGTCGTGGTGCGTCTGCTGGAATGTCGGAATCAATTCCATTTCTATTAATTGGAACCAACGTGTTTAGTATGGACGCTTTCACACAACAACCGGATGCCCAGTTGGATGGCATGGACTGCCTTCATTTCAGCGCCTTGACTGCTCGCAAACAACCAATTGAAGTATTTATTGATCAGAAGGATTTTTTTATTTTAAAACTAAAACGAACCTTCAAAATTGACGCTAAACAAATCCCGGCGAATGCGCCCAATTTACAGAAACTATTAAACTCCGAATTTGAAACTACAACCACATTTCGAAAATCCAAGTTTAATTAAGTCAATTTATATTTGCCCATTTATGATCATAAAATACAAACACAAAGGTCTAGCTTTCGGCATTCCAGGGTTGTTTCTTCAGATTGGTTGCATGACTTTGAGTCGCATCATTGCTCCCACGACAGGAGACCCCAGCGCAGCGTTGCCGGAATGGATAACCCGATCATTGGCAGTTGGTTCATTGATAGGTGTGCTTCTCCTGATAGTCGGCTCACGTTATTACGCAAAGGGAAAGGGATACAATGCCACATTGGGACTTCTTGGTTTGTTTTCGATTTTTGGCATATTGATTTTAGCTGTGCTTCCAGATAAAGTAAAAGGTTAATCTACAGGATGATAAGTAATACCATTAAAAACATGAAAATATTCATGCTGGCAAGTATCTTCTTGGGAATAGTATGTATAACTCACGCAGAGGGGTCGGACAATCAAAACCCACAGGAGATCGTGAAAAGCAGCTTCAAGGTGATGTCGCAAGCATCATTCCGTGCCGAAACCTATCAAAATGGCATTAAGGCGGTAATTTACCATCGAGCGAACCCTGATGGAACAGTTGATATTCGAACTGAATACTCAATGGGTCAACCAGTTAGCGGGCAGATAGATACAAATTGGACATCTGTTTTATTGATAAATCGGGATGGCGTATGGAAGTTGATGCCGGACATTGCTCTAAGGTTGGATTATCAAAAGAAAGCAGCAAATGCCGCCAAGGCAAGTGGACCGATGGATCGGATAAAGCAAGATGAGTATGATTATAGCATTTCAGAAGGTGTTAAAAATGGTATCCCATGCTATTTGATCAAGGCTACCATCCAAGACGCAGCGAGGTCACGGGCTATTGCAAGTCTGGAAAATAACTCGGCGCTCAAAAATATGGTTTCAGTCTCACAGCTTTTGGATAAGTTTCCAGTAGAGGTTAGATATTGCATTGGCAAAACGAGCTTGTTTATGTATTCTAATGAAGGCTTCAGTAAAGACGGCAAAAAATTTATGGGCCTTGAATACACCAATGTCGACCTAGGCATTGTGTTAGCCGATGATTTATTTAGAGTTCCAAAAGACCTGAAGGAGAGAATATTGAATTCTTCAGAAGAGGCGAAAGAGTTCACAATGGTCGCAGGAATAGATGCTCCACATTTCAAAAAAATTGCAAAAAATCCAGTATCGAAAAAAATAATTAGTGCAGCCTTAATATTTTGCGTGTTGATGAGCTTGCCAGTTATACTTTTTTTAATGAGGTCCAAGCTAAATGCTAGGCCGGGCAATCCGCCAAACACATAATAGAATACTATTTAGCCAAATTGTTTGTTGGCAATATCCGAGTTAGATGTTGAGCCTCTGGTCTGAGGCAGGATTATGGGAACATCATTTCAGCCTTTCAAAATAATATTATCAGTGGCAGTTGCTGCTGCTTTTCTTTTTGGATGTGTTTTAGATTGTCAAAGCAGCATTTTTCGCGAGTTTGAAGCAGCCTTGTTTCAAATGCAGTGGATGTTGCTGGTGTGTATTACCGTCTGGTGCTGTTTTTTTATTTTCCTAACATTCAATCTGAATGATTTGCCGTTGATTGGACTGCTATTCGTCGCCACAGCAGCATATTTCATTGGCTATGCAGCGTCTTCGCGAGCTATGGATACAATAATTCTGTTGGCGAGCGTTACACTGGGCAAATCCGCCTTTGTTTTACTACGGCGCGACAAGGGGGGGGACAATACGCATCCTGTCACTCGTCACTTTTTGGTGAGTTTGATCGGGTTGCTGGCTTTTTCATCTTGGTGGCATTTGGGTATGTCGAACAATTTTTATCACGGGCCGCGCTGGATGGGGCTTTGGGATAATCCAAATATTTATGGGATGTTAATGGGGGCGGGCGTTGTCCTGACAGCAGGACTTTTAGCAGATAGAAGATGGAAGATAGAAGATAGGGAAAATAAAAAACAGAAAAAGGAAAGCGGAAGGCGGAAGGTAGAAACAATTTTTCTTTTGATCGCAGCGGGGATGATGGGGGTGGGGTTGCTGTTCAGCTACAGCCGGGGGGCATGGCTGGGGACGGCAGTTGGACTGCTGTATCTGGCAAGTGCCTATAGCAAATTAAAATTGCGGTATATTCTACCGGGAATTTTTGTCGTGGCGGTTGTCGTCTGGTCTTTTTGGAGTGCCACGCCAGACAATGCGCCGTGGTATGTCAAGCGGATGGACTTTGGAAGGCCATCGGCACAACACCGGGTGTCCGCTTGGCGTGGGGCGGTGCAAATGATGTGGGATCATCCGCTGGGCGTGGGTTGGAACAATGCCGTTGGTGTCTATGATAAAAATTATTTACCGCCTGAAGATAGTGCGGTTGCCATCACCACAAATGATTACTTGATGCTGGGAACCCAGTTGGGTTTGCCGGCGTTGCTTTGTTTTGTGGCGTATGTGGGGCTGGCGCTGAAGCAGAAATCAGGAGTCAGTAGCCAGGATTCAGAATCACTTCGACAAATCGGAATTCGGAATTCGGAATTCGGAATTCGAATGGCTTGTCACGCGGGAGCCATCGTTTTGCTGGCGGCTTTTTGGTTTGATGGCGGATTGTTTGAACTAGCAACGGCGTCGGTGTTTTGGATTTTATTGGAACTTGGGGCAAATGCAGAAGGAAAAATGAAGAATGAAGAAATTAAAACCTCACCTCACCCTAACCCTCTCCCCTCCTGTGAGGAGCAGAGAGGGAATGAATGCGGTGGCGGAATTCTGAAATTGGAAATTTCGGGCTTCACCTTGATTGAGTTGCTGGTGGTCATTGCCATCATCGGCATTCTCGCGGCATTGTTGTTGCCCGTCCTTTCCAGTGCCAAGCGAAAGGCGCGTGAAGTCCAGTGCATTAATAATCTCCGACAACTCGGCCTCGCTAGCACATTATACTCGACCGATTTCGACACAGCACTTTCCTATACGGACGACTTGGGCAAGCCCAGGGGCGGCGACATCTGGCTGTCTCCGTTGAGCAAGGATTACGGCAATTCGGACGCCATTCGCCTCTGCCCGCTGGCTTTGCAAATCGCCACTAATACATCCTGGTATGCCAGAGATATGAACAGCGCCTGGCGTTTCCTATCTAAGGTGGATCCGAACAAGACGTATGCGGGCAGCTATGCGATGAACGGCTGGTTATACACGGGTCTGCCGGATCCCAGCGGCTACTTCTTCAAAAAATTTTCTGCCGTGCAAAAATCTACCACGACCCCGTTGTTTTGCGATTCCATCTGGGCGGACGTCTGGCCTGATGAAAAATCGGGTCCGGCAGTTGATTTATGGAGAGGGGCAATTAATCCGGAAATGGGAAAAATCACCATTGCGCGACATGGGATTTCTCCCGGCAATGTCCCCAGAAACATGGTGGGCACCACGCCGCTTCCGGGCTTTATAAATCTGGTGTTTATGGATGGGCACGCGGAACGGGCATCGCTGGAAAGTCTGTGGGAGTTTTCGTGGCATTTAAATTATGTGCCGCCTCAAATCCGCCCCGCCGCAGTTGGTCAGCCCCCTCCGTGGCCACCTGCAAATTAAATTCCACCTCGTATCAGCCATATCCCGAAATCATGAACAGCCAATCAATAAGACCTTCCATTTGGATTGTTCTTGGCGGGGTTTTGTTCGCCTTGGGCTGGAGAACATTGGTCATGGCCGTCCAATATTTGAACGAGCCTGTCATCGTTCGGGAACTTGCCGCCATCCCTCAATTTGCACAGGACTTGATTCCCAACCATGCCAACACACGCCTGATATTTTGCCAGGACACCAAAAAGGGTGTTGGCATATATTTTTGTGATACCGCAGTCGGGAAGCCACGGTTGTTGTGCGAACAGATCGAAAAGGGAGACAGTTGGATGCGGTTTACGATGCTGGGCTGGACACCGGATGACAGCCTGTTCGCCTGCGCGATTCCCGACAAAAACCAAGACCATGAATTGGTCCTGATTTTTGATGGCCGCACTGGCGAATTATTGAACAAGGTCGTGGCGGACCAAAACTTCGATCAATTTGGCTGGCTTTCAAATGAAGCATTCGCCTATTCCCTGGGCGGCAATTCCGTCAGGCTTGTCGCGAGGCAGGCAAAAGGAGATTGGGATTATAAGCGGTTCTTCGAAAATGTGGCAACCAACATGGACAATTTTATCGTGGTCTCTGATAGCACAGTTGCCTGGCGGGATCACAGTGAAATTTGGTTGTTAAACCTTAATTCCGGGTTATTGGACGAAATCTGGGAAGCCACCACCAACCGGTTGGTGGAGTTCACCCATGTCAGAGGTGTCAATGATCTTTTGCTCAATTGCAGCGATGAGGGCGGCCAATATCTGCTCCGGCTTAATCCGCAGAATAAGCACACTTCCAATTTAGGACGAATCAATGGCCAATGGGATTACATCCGCAAGGCAATGTGGGACGGGCAGGGGAGCAGCTACGCTTTTCTAACAAACGATTTGGGGGGAAGCGCCTTTTTCATCAAAACCGAGAAAATGGAAATGCCGACCACAGTGTCGTGGCAAGGCGGGGCTTTCAAGCCCACCTTGAACGGCAATCATCTGTTTTTCTTTGGCAATCCTAACGGCCAAATACCCGGTATCTGGGATTACAACATCGAATCGGGCACCTTCAAATGTATTGTTTCCAGCACGAGCGGCCCGCTTAAAAATGGCATCGGCACTCCGTCCTCTGGTCTGGCAATGACTAATTCATGGGGCGAGCAACGATACTGCCATCTCTGGCCGCCATCACACGTTTTGCCCGGTCACAAATACCCCGTCTTATTGGCTCAAGAACTTAACCTCTGGTATCCCTACTTCCAAATTGCCGCCAACAGCGGCTTCTATGTGGCGGTAGCAGACCGTCCATTCTTTCATACTTGGGATGGAGTCCATGAGCGCACTTGGACGGAAGATGTCAGCAGTCTCTATAACATAGTGGCTCATAATCCAAACATTGACACCAATCGTGTTTATCTTCTGGGCAACAGCTCGGAAACATGCTTTTTAAGTCAATTGATGAACGATCATCCGCTGCTGGCTAAAGGGGCAATTCTGTTCAGTCCAACTGGACTTCCCGATGTTTCCATCCTGCAAAACAGTCATATTTTGCTCGTGGATGGTAAGGCTAACGGGGATGCCACCAAACAGCTTTCTGAATTTCAAGACCGGGCGGCAGCCAAAGGGAATGATATTACACTTTTCCTTCAAGACGCCGCCGGTCATGTAACCGCTTCCGGCATCACTGAACACAACCGGGAAATTCAGTTTGCAAAATTTATGTCAGATAACCGATGAACTTTGACACAGCCAACCTCAAGCCTGCACATTATTTCACAAATTCGGTTGCGGCACTGCTCGCCACTTTCGCCACCGGGCTGTTTCTGTGCAACATCGCCGACGCCCAGCTATACCAGGCACATGATCCTTTGCTGGCCGTCTCGATGAATATTTTTTTCTGGATTTTGGGGCTGGGAGCCATGTCGGTTGCGGTCGCCTGCATTATCATCCGGCAGACCTGTTTCAAGCTTGCACTCGTCCTATGGTTTGCCACAAATCTGATTATCTACCGCTTTGGATTGCAATGTCAGGGTGTTCATGATGCGCGCGGCTACCTTGGCAGCCTCGCACACACCTTCAACATTTCCAGCGGCGTTACGAACATTCTATTGAGCCTGCTTTTTTTATACCTGTTCATTGGTAGTGCCGCCCTGCTGCTCGGAAATTTTCTGGCCAAACCGGAAGTGATTTCATTAAAAACTTTCTGCGTCCATTGTGGCGGACACATCGCCTTTTCGGCTGGCAATCTTGGACAAAAAGTCCCCTGCCCGCACTGTCAGAAGGAAACCAAGTTGCGTGAGCCGAGTCTCCTGAAAATGTCCTGCTACTTTTGTAAAGAACACATCGAGTTTCCTTCGCACGCCATTGGTGGAAAAATCCGATGCCCGCACTGTAAAAACGACATCACATTGAAGGAATAGGTATGAATTCGAAAATGCGAAAAAAGTAGCGCTGTTAAAGTCTGCTTGAACGACAATTCTCATCACAGTCCACTCAGATATAGTGCTTCGCAAATTTAGATAATAATTCTCTGTATTCAAATCTGTTGCCAACAAACAAGCTTTGGTGATTTTTGGCCAACCAAGTTTTACTCCACAATTTTTTGCTTGTTTTAAGGCGTCACGACCACGAGCGGCAATTATATTTAAAATTACCCCTTGCCAACCGGCGTGATGGTGATTGCCGAAACGAAGGCTGGGGTGCGTTCGAGTTCGGCATAGCGTTTGGGAATAATCCCGACAGCGGCAAGTTTATTTTCGCGGAGCTTGTCGGCGAGGAATCCGAGTCGCCAGCCGAGGACGACTACATCGGCGGTGGAGAACGCGAGTGACAATTTTTGCGGCGGGGCGTCCTGGTCGTCACCAGCATCGGAATTGGGTTCAAGGGTGTAATCAATCAACTGGCTGGCGTTGAAACCCCGGCGATGATGTTTATCTTTGTGAAACTCAATGCAGGCGGCGTAAGAGTTGGAGGACTCATAACAGCTCTCATCAAGGAAGGTGGACATAATTTTTAAGGGTTGAGGGTTTAGTGGCTGATGCCCCGCGAACGGCGGGGTGGCGCCACGTTTAGTTTGATGTTGGGGCGCACCTGTGGCATCCGGCCTGCCACGGGTGGGATTGTTTCGGCCTGTTTCGCGTTTTCGGTCGGTTCGATCTTCGCCGCCTGCTTTTGGGCCTCGGTCGGTGTGGCCTGTTTTGTTTTCACAGGCTGACCGGGAGCCAGCAGCCAGCGGCGGAAATCTTTAACGGCCTGCGCGAGTCGTTGAACGGGCGAGAGGCGGGAGGCGCGCTGCGGATGATCCGCGCGACCGGCGGCCACCGAACGCATGGGCCGCACCATGCGAAAGTCATTTTGGACGGCCACCGCTGGCGGTGCAGGTGTTTCCGGTTTGCGGGTGAAGCCGAGCTTGGCCAGGTCGTCGCGCAACGCCTGCAACTCAATGGCGGCCTTGCGCTCATGCGAATCCGTGACCCGGCGGGCAAGCAGCTCCGAATCATCGGTGAAGACATGGACACGCTCGCGGCCCCGCGAGATCGAAACGTAAAATTGTTCACGGTTGACCGCGGCAAACGATTTGGACGAGGCGACCAGCAGCACTTCATCCACGGTTTTGCCTTGCGACGAATGCGACGTGACCGCGTAGCCATGCGTGAACGTGTTGAACCCGGTGGGCAGCGTGCGGCCATCGGCGAGCGCAATGCGGCCGTCCTGAACCGCCTTCACCTGAACCCGCTCGCCGTTGATAAAATCTTTGCCGTGGTTGGCTTGGAGCAGCAGCCAGTCACCGGCAGTAACTTTCAGTTCGTGGGATTCGCCGACATCAAACGAAGCAGCGGACGTGGACGGAATGAAATCCACTTCCGTGCCATCGGAACGGCGCACGCACAGGCCGGTTTCAGCCACGGCGACGACCTCAACCGTTTCGCCATGTTCAAACTTTTTGGTGCGGCGGATAAAGCGGAGACGCTGGCCGGGTTCAAACTGGCTGGCATTTTTCTTTTGGGCAACCGTCCATGACAGCGAATCGAACACCGGGAACGTCTGGTCGTTAGGGGCAAGCTGGTGGTCGTCCCGCAGTGATTCGCGCACCTTTTCGGTGACGGCCTCAATCTCCGCCCACGTTGGCGAGACGAGCAGCGCGGACTTGCCCTGCTTCGTGGCGGACACATACGCATCGGCGGCACGCTGGTAAAGGGTTTGCGCGCGGCCACCGTGGTCTTCGGTAGGAACTTCGGTAACAGCACCGAGTTCAACCAGCTTGGCAAATGCCTTGTCCGTTTGTTTGGCGGCAGCGAGTTCAACAATTTCCCGGAACGCGGCGGGTTTCTGGCGGCGGATGGTCGTCAGTTCGCTGAAACGGTAGGACGAATACTGTTCGATTATGCGGAGCGCATCGCCACGCGGGACGGACGAATGCTGGCCGGTGTCGCCGGACAGAACAACCCGGCAATTGTTGCGACGGACGATTTCAAACAGCCGGGCCATGTCATCCAGACCCACGGCCCCGGCTTCATCCAGCACCACCACGGCACCCGGTGAAAGCTGCTGATGCACGCTTGTATCAGCCAGCAGTTTTTGCAGCGTCATGGTTTTGCCCAGATAGGACACCTCGTTGCGAAGCGTGGCGGCGGCGGAAGCGGTCGGCGCGCAAAAAATGCCGTCATAGCCCCCACGACAGAGTGCGGTTGCCAGTTCGACCAAGGCGGTGCTTTTGCCCGAACCAGCCAACCCACGAAAGCCGGTGAACTGGTCGGGACTGGTGAGAATGTGTGCCAAAGCCTTGCGCTGGTCGGGGCCGAGACGGTCAGGCGGTTCGTAACGGCGGGCAATCGGCTTGACGGCATCAATCCCGGCATTGACGGTGCGAATCAGGGAAAGCTCCTTGGTCAAAATCTCTCGCGTGGAAAACTCCGAACCGACCCTCACCAGTTTGTTGTCAGCAGCCAGATTATCCTTCAGCCGTCCCAAGTCCAATTGACCACAGCCTTTCGCCAATGCCGCTTCCAGAATCTTGTGCTGCGGAGCGACCGAGCGGCGTTCAAAGACATGGGCCAGACCATGCGTAAGGGCATCATCCGGCCTGACCCGTTCTATGAAATCTTTGGGCTGACCATCGGCAGCGGCGACCACTTGACGCAAAGCCCGTTTCTCGAAAAAACCAATCTCGCCAAGTTGCTGATCTCGCACCTGTTCATCGGACACGCCCTTCATCTTTTTTGGCCGCGACTGGTGGACGACATGGGCAACTTCCTTTTTAGTCAGCTTGCGACCGAGCTTGGTTTCCTGACGCTTCACGGCCATGTCCCGTTGCTGTGACCGTTTGGAAAACCGTTCAATCAGTTTGGCATCCACACCCTCAATCTCGAAAGCCGAGCCAGTGCGCCTTGTTGAATAACCGATTTGATGCAGACGCTTGGCCAGCTCATTCCGATAAACTGCCGTGCCGTAATTGATGGCCCCGAACATATCGCCCGTTTGCAATGCCTTCCAACGCCCTTCTTGCTTGTCCCAGGTTGCGTTGAACAGGACGAAGTGCGTATGCAACTGCGGGTCAAGTGAACGGGACGTGGTATGCAGGAAGGCCGCACCAACCAGATTGCCGGTAGTGCGATCCTGTTCCTGAATGTCACCCTTGCGAACCCTTGATGCAGTGAACGATTCCAATTCATGGATGGCCATCATGGACGCTTCCTTGTGTGCCTGAATGATGCGCCGGTCATTCATCGTCACAGCCAGAATCGAAACGGACTTGGGCGGTGAACAAACAAAATCAAAATAAATCCTGCGCTCCCTGAAATGCTGCGGTGTCAGTTGTTCACCCGTCGTTGGATGCTGATTATCACAGAGCCGGAGGAACGTATCACGGGTGACAACACCACCTGTTTTCAATCCCAACCGTTCCGCCCCGATGCCCAGCCATTGACCGTGTTGCGTCTCATTCTGCGTGTAATAATCGTTGTGGGAGAGATGTTCGTCAAAATAAGACTCCGCACCCGCCCGATTCTTCTGTGGTATGCCGCTAAACATAAATCACCACGTTACGCAAAAATCCGCCAACTGGTTGTGATGAAATCGTCACAACCCGACATTCCGGTTTCAGGTAAAATTCCCGTCATCATGGTTGAAACGGTAGCACCAAGTTCACAGCGGATTGCACCCCACGAAGCGCAAACGTCAACCATGCCTATGATACGGTTTGGACGAAGCAATATGCTGGAAGTGATCAAACATATTTAAGAAATGAATGGGCGGTTTCTGACAGCGGAAACCGGAAAGTATGGCATGACACTTACCCCGCCTCGCGCCGTGGAGCGCGCTGCCGGAAGCCGACTCGCTGGGCCGCTCGTCGCCCAGCCGGACGGAAAACCAACCGGCGAGCTAAACGCAATCGGATGAAACGCCGTCGCAATATGCGAAATCAAACCGTCGGCTTGCCGGTAAAAAAATCCGGCAACCGCCACACGGCTTGAACACCACGCCGCCGAATCATCGGCCATGAAAGGAACAGGAAAAACATTATGAGCAAACGCATTGATTACGAACAGATCGCCGCAAAGCTGGATTATCCCACGCTGGATAAAAAACTGGAACAACTGGCGCAACACGAGCCGCCGAAAAGCCGGAAGACCGCCGTTGATTTGTTGGAGCCGCTGCGCGAGCGGCTGCTGGCCTTGCAGCGCAAGGGCTGGAGCAGCAAGCAACTGGTGGACGAATTGAAAGCCGCCGGAGTGCCGGTCAGTCCGGCGCGAGTGCGCGAATGCCTGAACCGCTGGACAACGGGCGGCAATGGAACCGCCAAACGACGCGGAGCCAGCCAAAGCAAACGCGCCGCCGCGCCCGCCACGCCGCCAGCAGCGGCAACTCCAAGCGGACGGGGCAAGAACGCAGCCGGTGACGGTCAGCCGAAACTTGGACTGACGCAGGGTTGAACACAGTCGCGTCTGAATGGTAACGGCGGTGCGAGTCGCACTTCCCACCAAGGGACGCTCGCAGGCCGGTTGCTGTCATGGTGCATTGCTAAATCGGCAAGCACCCTGCCAGCAACCCGCCTGCTTCGCTTGATCCAAAATCGGCCGGTTCGTGATCGCCGACCGTCCCGCCGACCGGAGCGGACGTGAACGATTTTTATTGGGTGTCCGCTCCGAACGTCGTGCCGTTCATCGTCACCAACCGGACAGGAAAACGTAATCGCGCCGGTCGTGTGCCGGTAGTTCGTTCGTTCATTGCCGCGTGCCATGTCGCTGTTTACTCGGCTGTCAGGCAAAGACGGCTTCTAGGGTGGCATCACTGGTTTGGCGGAAGGATGTCCGAACCTTTGTCGCCGCCTCGCGCGGTCGAACGTCGCAGTCCTGCTTCATAGGCGCTCTGGCTGCCGCGCCGGGCAGCATGGCGATGCTCCGCGCATCGCCTGCCGGTTTTCCGTCCTGCCAGTTTCGTGGTTTGTGGTGCGTTGCCCTGCCGCTTCATTTTTTGTTGAACGCCCACGCCGCCGTTCTGTCAAATTCTCGCCTATCATAGGCCAGGTTTTTACCTGTAAAGCGAAAGCGCCCCTCAATTGAGGCTTCATTGGTGAGAGTTTTGACCGCCGGTCTGCGGTCGGCTTGATGACCCCACAAAAATACTTCCCCAGGTGCGGACTGTTTCCGCCTTGGGGAAATCTGTCGAAACGCACTTTGTTCCGGCCTTTGGCCACATTGTGCGTTCCGAGATCGGCACAGGTGAAACCATGAAGCATCGCGGCAAACACCCAAGCGCGAGTTGTTATGAAATCATAACAACCCGCCAAACACATTTGCGACCAAACCGGAGGAATGAGCGCGGCCAAGCCGGACTTGACCGGCTGGCTGACTGGTCAGTGAGCCATACATCTTGTGTAACCTGTTACACACGCTTCATCCCTTCCGTTTGCTATAAACGTGCCGGTGAAAAATCGCGGCCAGAAAGCTGTGCGATTTCCGCACTGGCCAATGACGGATTTGCGCTAAAACCGGAGAAACGAATATGGACAGGCTGACTTTTAACCGGCGATCCGTCCTCACGCTACGGCGACCGTTTCGCGCGTTCATGGGTTGCTTGGAGACAGCCCGCGACCCTCGCAATTGGCATGGGAAATTTTGTTTCATTGTGAAACAAAATTCGCTCCGGTTTTTGCTAAAAACTAATCCTGAAAATCGGGCAGATGCCGGGGCAAAAGTTGTAATGAATTCATTACAACCTGTCCGGCGGATTTGCGGTAAAAACAGAAACTGCACTTTGTTCATATAGCGAACAACGCAGAACAAATTGCATGAGATTTTGACTCGGTTGCAATGAAGAAGCTGAATTTGATTGGACAACAGGTCAACAAACTGCGCCAGCGCAACGGCTGGTCGCAGGAGAAATTTGCCGTCAAATTACAGATCGCCGGCTGGCATAACGCCACCCGCAGCACCGTTTCCAAAATCGAAGGCGGCTCGACAGGCATCGCCGAATATGACCTGCTGTTCATCGCCGCCGCCCTGCACGTCCAACCTGCCCACTTGTATCCCGATATTGATTGGAAACGCCCCATGGACGAAACCGTCCACCGATTCATCCCCCAAGAACTGCACGGCCTCGAACCCGAATCTTGACCAAAGGAGAACACCATGGAAACCAGTCCAAAGACCGAAGAACAACCCAACCCAACGCCACCTGAACGGCTGGCGTATTCGATTCAAGAAGCCGCCGACATGCTCGGTGTGAATTATTTCAGCGTTTACCGGCTCATCCAGCGTGGCAAACTCAAGGTGTGCCGGGCGCTGCGCGGCAAGCTGCTCGTCCCGCGCACCGAACTGTTGAAGCTGCTGGCAACCGAATGAGGCATCTATGAACAATCCATTTGAACATCGTCGCCCGACCGAACTGGAGGACAAGGCCCACGCCGAGGCTGTCCGGCACTTTGCCGATCATTTGAAGCAGTTTCCCGCCAGCCGCGAAGCGGTGGAACGGCTGGAGCGGGACGCTGACAAAATCGCGCTGGCAGCAAACATGGTCGCATCGAAGCCGACATCCAAAGAAAACGTCATTCAGGCCGACGACGGCGCGCAATGGCACAAGAGCGTTGATCTCATGGAGAACATTCATCTCTGCCACCGGCCCATCTCCTACGCGGCGGAATATGCGGTGGTGGAGCATTTCCCCACACGAGGCACGAATGAAATTTTGAACCGGGGCTGGAACGCCACCGAGGTCGTCAGGGCATTCGCGCAGGAGCAACGGCAAGCGTTGGAAATTTGGACAGGGGACATGACCGCCCAGGTGAAAGAATTTTTATCGGAGAAATTTCCCGGCCAGAATTTAAGCCGCGTGGCCGACGCTTTCATCCACAAATGCACAACGCATGCCATCTCCCAAAAGCATTCACCCACTCACGGCCACGAGCAAAATCACAGTCAAGGCATGAAAATTTGAATATAACGGCACAGGTTTTTCTATACTGCTGTTCTATACTATATGCACTTTTTGCAGCCAATGATATGCAAACGCGGTAAAGGCAAAAACGAATAAAACCATTGTGGTTATTGACTGAATCAGTGATTGCAAATGATAGCTAAAACCGGCTAAAACCCCCGTTTTTACACCCGAAACAAGCGCGCTACCAGGCTACGCTACGCCCCGACCTCAGAGCAAAACAGTTTGTCCGTCCTCGACCCAAAAGGCAATCCTGAATTTCAAGAGCGCGGGGTGGTGATGGACCCCTGACGCAAAGTGGTGGGCCCAGTAGGATTTGAACCTACGACCAAGCGATTATGAGTCGCCTGCTCTAACCGCTGAGCTATGGGCCCGTGGAACAGTCCTTAAAAATAGACGAAGCCCAAGGCTTTGACAATTTGAGATAATCACCGCCTGAAAAAAATCAACGGCGGGCGGTTGGATTTGAACTGACCAACCCCGGATGCTTTTTTGCGGCTCCAACTGCCAGGTTCCGGCCCCGAAGTGAAGGGTATTTTACGCCGGGCTGGACCCCAACAAGTTTATTTGGCAGTTCTCAGTCCCTCCAGATCTTCAATTTCCAAGAAGCCGTGCAGCTGGCGGATGCGCGTGGGATGCCGCATTTTGCGGAGCGCCTTGGCCTCGATCTGACGGATGCGTTCGCGCGTGACGCTGAATTGTTGCCCGACTTCCTCGAGCGTGCGCGCACAACCATCGCCCAGACCGAAGCGAAGCTCCAATACTTTTCGCTCGCGCTCGGTCAGGCTGCACAGCACGTCGCCCAGCTTGTCCCGGAGCAGGCTGAAGCTGGTGATGTCGAGGGGATTGTCAGCGGCCTTGTCTTCGATGAAGTCGCCGAAATTGGCATCCTCGGTGTCACCGACGGGTGATTGCAATGAAATCGGCTGTTGCGCCATTTTCAAAACGCCACGGACGCGGTCCACGGGTATTTGGATATCGTCGGCGATTTCCTCCGGTGTCGGCTCGCGGCCAAAATCCTGTAGCAGGCGTTTCTGCGAGCGCATGAGTTTGTTGATGATCTCAATCATATGCACCGGGATGCGGATGGTGCGCGCCTGGTCGGCGATGCTGCGGGTGATGGCCTGCCGGATCCACCAGGTGGCATAGGTGGAAAATTTATAACCGCGGCGATACTCAAATTTCTCGACGGCCTTCATCAAGCCCATGTTGCCCTCCTGGATCAGGTCGAGGAACGAGAGGCCGCGGTTCGTATATTTTTTGGCAATGGAGATGACCAGGCGCAGGTTGGCCTCGACCATTTCCGTCTTGGCCTGGAGCGCCCGGGTGGAACATTCGCGCAGCCGGTCGAAGGCCTGGAGGTAATCCACATGCGGCATCCGGACAAACTCCTCCAGCGCCCGGATTTTTTGCCGTTCAGCCTCGGCCAGATGCTGCTGAGCGCTGGATTCGCGTTGGGCCTCGGTTTCGGCCAGGGCGCGCAGACTGTATTGCAGTTTGTCGTGGATGTTCTCGGCGACGAGCGCCATCTCCTCAATCACCTTGTGCTTGCAGCAAAATTTGGGGAACACCCGTTGCAGTTTCTGGTCGAGCCGCTTGAACGCCGCCAGCAGGCGGTTCCGTGTGGCCTTGTGATGGGAGTCCCGCCACGCGGTGTATTGTTCATCCACCAGCCGGTCCATTTCCCGAATCTGCGCCACCAGCCGGTGAAGGACGCGCAGGTGCGCGCTGCGATTGTCCACTTTCTTGTCGAGAATGATGCGATCGAACCGCTCGCGCGGCGGTTCGGCAAGGAGTTTTTCGGCCAGCGCGATGTGTTCCTTGCCGGCGAAACCGAGGCTGTAAATGATTTTGCGGACATCGTTTTCGGCGGCCTCGATGCGTTTGGAAATATCCACCTCCTGCTCGCGCGTCAGCAACGCCACCTGCCCCATCTGCTTGAGATACATCCGCACCGGGTCGTCCAGAATGTCCAGCCGCGTGGTGTCTTCCTCCTCGGTTTCCGGGGTTTTAATCCGGTCCACCTCCGCCTGATCCACGATTTCAATTTCCAAGCTGCGGAGTTTGGTGAAAACCTGATCCAACTTTTCCGGCACAATCGCGTTTTCCGGCAGCGCTTCGCTGATGTCATTGAAGGTCAGGTGCCCCTGTTCCCGCGCCAGATGAACCAGCTCTTTGATTTTTCCCGACAACTCCGCGTCCAGATCAATCTGCGGCAAACCGATGAGCGAGGGCACCGCAGCGGAAGGGGAAGCCTGGTCTGGGGACACCACGCCGCTGGGCCTTCCTTTCTTCGGGGACAAATCCACCTCGGGTTTCCGCGCCTTCGATTTTGACATACGCATTCAACACTTCCGGCTCATCACCGGAAGCAGCCAAAAATATGGAACGACCCGTCAAACCCGTCAAGCGGGGAAATGCCTTTTTGCAACCGCAACCGCAAAACGGCGGCGGCCAAAACCGTTACATGTCGGCGGCGATGTACGTTTCGCATTTTTTGAGCTGTTCCAAAATCATTTCCACTGTGCGATCAATCGCGCCGAGGTTTTCCGCCACCACGGCCAAAGCGTTGCGTCCCAATTCCTCGCGCCGGGACGGGTCGGCAAGCAATTCGGCAATGACTTTTTCCAACTCCTCCGGGTTGTTCACTTGGAGGGCGCCGTTTTTCTTCAGAAAATGGCGCGCGATGTCGGCAAAATTTTGCATGTTGGGTCCGAAAACCATCGCCCGGCCCAGCGCGCCCGGCTCGATCGGATTTTGTCCGCCGATGGCGGTGAGGCTTTTGCCAATGAAAACAATCGTCGCGGTCCGGTAGAAAAACCGCAATTCGCCGGTGGTGTTGACCAGCAGACAATCCACCTCGCCTTCGCGAAACTGCGTGTTCGCATAAATCTCGTTGCGGCAGACAAATTTCACGCCGCGCTCGCGCAACTGCCCCCCGACTTCCCGGGCCCGCTCGAAATGGCGCGGCACAAGCACAAGAAATAGTTTGGGAAACCGCGGGCGCAGCCGCTGGGCGATCTCCGCCAGAATGGCTTCTTCGCCGTCATGTGTGCTGCCGCCGATCAGAATGGGCGCGTCAACCGGCACGCCCAGTTGCCGCAGTAACGCGGGCACGTCCAGCGTTTGGCGTTCATTCAGTTTGGCGGCGTCAAACTTCAGGTTGCCGACAATGCGTATGACCTCGGGCCGGCAGCCGACTTCCCGCAGGCGCGCGGCGTCGGTTTCATTTTGCGCGCCGACGCCGGCAAACGACGCGAAGAGCGGACGGAATAAAAACCCCAATCGTTGGTAACCGCGGTGCGAACGATCGGACAGCCGGGCATTGGCCAGGAAAAGCGGGATGCGCAGTTTTTTCGCGCGCCAGATGAAGTTGGGCCAGATTTCCGCCTCGATAAGCACGATGGCTTTGGGATTGATGACGGAGAATGCGCGGCTGACGGATTTGCGCCGGTCAATCGGGTAGTAAATTTTGCTGATGTGCGTGGGCAGGTGGCGGCGCAATTCAGCCATGCCGGTGGTCGTGGTGGTGGACACCACAATTTTGATGTTCGGCACGCGGGGTTCCAGCGCGCGGATGAGTTGCGTGCATAAATTGACTTCACCGACGCTGACGGCGTGGATCCAAATGACATGGCGGTTGGTGAGCGCCTGTTTGAGGCCCGCGCCGTAATGCCCGAAACGCTCGGAAAAACCGGGCAGCCAGTTGCCCCGCCGCCGCAGCCGCATGAAGTAATACGGCGAAGCCAGCACAAAACCAATCGTGAACAGTATGTTGTATAATATGCGCACCCGAAGTCCTGATTCCTAATCCGCATAGTTTCCTGAAAAAAGACGCCGCGCGCAAAGTAAATGTTTCAAAACGGTGACTTTTCAACCGCTAAAAAAGTTGATGGCCGGGCATGATTGCGCCAGGAGCAGGCGAAACTTTCGGGGAATGCCCCACCCTTATTGGCCGCCAGCAACAGCGCACCCGCACCCCGGACGCGAAACAAATTTGCTTGTTCCCCACCGGTTGATTTGGTCCATTGCCACCCATGACGCAACCGTCCGACGCGCCGCTGTCTGTCCGGCCCCGATTTTTCCAGCGGCATTGGACCTGGTGGTTCATGGTGGCGGTGCTGGTGGTGGTTGCCGTTGCCCGGCTTCGTCTGTTGAATTCCCCGATCGAGCGAGACGAGGGCGAATACGCCTATGCCGGCCAGCTCATGTTGCAAGGCATCCCGCCCTACCAACTGGCCTACAATATGAAGTTTCCCGGCACGTATGCGGCTTATGCGGTCATCATGAAGCTGTTCGGCCAGACGCCGGCGGGCATTCATTTCGGCGTGCTGTGCATGACAATGTTGACGGCGTTGATGCTTTTCTGGCTGGGCAAACAAATCCTCGATGGAACGGCCGGAATGGCCGCTGCCACTTTCTACGCCGTGATGGCGGCCAGCCCGGCGATGTTGGGACTGGCCGGGCATGCCACGCATTTCGCCGCTTTTTTTGCCACCGCCGGTTTGTGCCTGATGTGGAAAACGCGGCAAAATCCGCGCTGGTTGACGGTGTTCACGGCGGGACTCCTGTTTGGCCTCGCGGTTTTGATGAAGCAACACGCCGCCCTCATCGGTTTATGGGCGGTGGTTGCCCTCGGCATTGACCGGCTTCTCCAACCCCAATCATCATTGGCCAGGCGGTTCCGGCCGGTTGCGATACTGGGTGCGGGACTGATGCTGCCGCTCTGTCTGTGTTGCTTGATACTTTGGCATACGGGAGTTTTTGAAAAATTTTGGTTTTGGACGGTGGAATATGCCAGGCAATATGAATCTGTCGTGCCCATTGACCAGGCGCCGCGATTGTTTTGGGAACGCCTTTGCCGCCTGGCTGGAGCGGATCCGCTGTTATGGCTGGTTGCCGTCATCGGCCTGGGACTGGTCTGGTTCGATGGCCGGTTGCGGCCGGCACGGCTCTGGCTCCTGGGATTCTGCCTGATGTCGGCATTGACCGTCGTTCCCGGCTTTTATTTTCGGAAGCACTATTTTCTTTTGATCCTGCCGGCGGCGGCCCTGCTCGCCGGGTGCGCCGTCAGCGGAGCGCGCTGGCTTTGGGGTCGGAAAATGAAAAGCTCCCGGTTTGGAGACTGGCCGGTTTGGTGCTACGCGTTGATGGTGGCGACGACGGTCATTGCCAAAAGCGGCATCTGGTTTATCCGAACACCGGGGCAAATCGCGCGCGACACGTATGGCGCCGATCCGTTGCCGGAATGTGAACTCGTTGCCAGCTACATCCGCGACCACTCGTCGGCGGATGCGCGCGTGACAGTGCTGGGTTCGGAACCGGCCATTTATTTCCTCGCCCGCCGCCACTCCGCCACCGGCTACCTTTACACTTACGGCTTGATGGAGGAGCAACCGTTTGCCCGGCAGATGCAGGACGAGATGATTCACGAAATCGAATCCCATCCGCCCGAATTTATTGTTTTTGCCGACAACCCGCTGTCGTGGGCGCGCAAGCCCGATTCCGACCAGAAAATTTTCCATTGGTGGAACTCCTACCAGACCAACTACGCGCTCGTCGGACTGGCCGACATCATATCGCCGACCAACACGGTGTATGTCTGGGGCCCGCAAATGGTGGAGCGCTACGGCGGGGAAATTCATGGGAGTGGTCTGGAAGTTTATCAACGCAAAATCGCTGTGAACGGTCCTTGAAACACTCATGACCGCCCCGCCCCAAAACATCTTTGCACCAGTTGAAAAAGGTGGTGGCAATTTTGGCGCGGCCGCCGCCAGCTTGACGATTCCGCTTCCCGCTGCGAATGTGTTCTGGCTTGGCGCAAAACGCGACAGCGTCGGCGACAAGCAGCTTGTTCGCTGACATCTCGAAAGCTCCCGCTGTGCAATCCCTGGCACGGCGACTGGAGCACGGCGGAGCGTTGACTTGCGCGGGTGTCAGCCCGACGGCGCAGCCGTTTTTTGCGGCCCTACTCCGGAATATTTTTCCGCGCCGTCCGATGGTCGTCGTGACCGACAACCTCAAGACGCAGGAAAGTTTTCAACAGGATTTGGAAACGTGGTTGAGTCTTGAGTCCACAGTCCACAGTCCAGAGCCGGCGAAGTCTCGTACTCCATCCTCGCTGCTTTTTTACCCCGCTTGGGACGTGCTGCCGCACGAAGGCAGGCTCCCGCATGCCGACACCATCAGCGACCGGCTGGAAACACTCGTCCAGTTGTCCAGAGTCTCAGCTCTCAACCCTCAACCCTCAACCCTGATCGTCACCAGCGTTACCGCACTCTTACAGAAAACATTTCCACCCGAAATGTTGCGCGACCACACGCGTACGCTCGCCCGTGGCGATAAAATCAGTCCCATCGACTTGATCGAATGGCTCGAAGAGCAAGGCTGCGAACCGGAAGCTCAGGTCACGCAAAAGGGTGAAATTGCCCTGCGCGGCGGCATTCTCGACGTCTGGCCGCTTACCAGCTCGTGGCCGGTGCGGCTTGAATTCTTCGGTGACGAACTGGAATCCCTGCGCCATTTCGATCCGCTCACGCAAATTTCGCGGGAAGAAATTTTAAGCGTCTCCCTGCCGCCGGCGGGCGAGATCGGTCTTTTGAAGCGCGAAGCGGAGCGCGGCGTTCACGCTGCTTCAACGCCCGCAGTCCCGGCGGCGACTGAACTTGTTTCACCGGATAACAACCTCGCAGCGCAGCGGCCTCAAGGCCGCGCCCCGCTCGCCAGCTTGTTGGATTACCTTCCGCGCGAAACCATTTTTCTCCTGTGCGAACCGGAACAGCTCGCCGCCTCCGCCGACGAATACGCGCGGCAAATCCCAGAAAACGATCCATTTTTCACTCCTTGGACTGATTTCCTCGCCCAGCTCGACCGGAAAGCCATGCTGCGGCTCGAAGTGAGCGAGGCGGACGTTGAAGTTCAAGCTTCAGCTTGTTCCCCGAGCCGGCTGGAGCCTGAACTTCAACGCGCCGAAGCGGAGTTTGGCGCTCTCCGGTTTGCTTCGCTCGACACGTATCGTCCGCTCGGCGAACGCGCGCCAGATCCGCAAATCGCCGATGCGCAACGCCGCGAGTTTTTCAACCAACTTCACCGCTGGCTCCGCCAAGGCCATGCCGTTCATGTCTTCTGCAACAACGAAGGCGAGCGACAGCGTTTCACGGCAATCTGGCAGGAGTTGGGACTTGGGTCTGGCTCCTCGGATTTGGGGAACGAATCTCGCACCGCGCAACCCCAGACCCCAGACCCCGGACCCCAAACGCGAATTGGTTCCCTTGCCCGCGGATTTTTTTGCGAAGCAGCAAAACTCGTCGTCGTCACTGACGCGGAAGTTTTCGGCCGCTACAAAATCCAGCGGCCGCGCCGGTTGAAATCTCCCCACGCGCTGGCCACCCGCTCCGCGCTCGACATTGACTTTACCGAACTGGAAGAAGGCGACTTGGTTGTTCATTTGCAGTACGGCATTGGCCGCTTCCTTGGTTTGAAAAACCTGCCGGCGGGCAGCAGCCGCCATCCCTCGACCCTCAACCTTCAACTCTCCACCGGCACCGAGTGCCTCGTCATCGAATACGCGCCCCGCAATTCCGGCGACGAGCCGCCAAAACTTTATGTGCCCGTCACCGAGGCGCATCTCGTCGGCAAATACGTCGGCGTTGGCAAGGTTCGTCCGCCTCTTAACACGCTGGGAGGCACGCGCTGGAACAAGGCGAAGGAACAGGCCGTTCGTGCTGTCCGCGATATTGCCGCCGAATTGCTGCAAATTCAGGCCGTGCGTGAATCGCAGGCCGGCCACGCGTTTCCACCGGACGTGCCGTGGCAGCGCGAATTCGAGGGCGCATTCATTTTCGAGGAAACCCCGGACCAGCTTCGCGCCATCGGCGAAGCGAAATCCGACATGGAGCGCCCCAAACCGATGGACCGCTTGATTTGCGGCGATGTTGGCTTTGGCAAAACGGAGGTGGCCATTCGCGCCGCATTCAAAGCCGTGATGGGCGGACGACAGGTCGCCGTGCTCGTGCCAACGACGGTGCTGGCCCAGCAACATTTCAACACGTTCCACGAGCGCATGGCGGATTACCCGGTGCGCATTGAACTGCTCTCGCGTTTCCGCACCCATCGCGAGCAACAGCAAGTCGTCAGGGATTTGGCGGCCGGCGCGGTGGACATCGTCATCGGCACGCACCGGCTAATTCAAAACGACATCGTGTTCAAGGAACTGGGGCTGGTGGTGATTGACGAGGAACAACGCTTCGGGGTGCTGCACAAGGAAAAATTCAAGCGGCTGCGGACGCTTGTGGACGTGCTGACGCTCAGCGCCACGCCCATCCCGCGCACCCTTTACCTCGCGCTCACCGGCGCGCGCGACATGAGCACCATCCAGACGCCGCCGCATGACCGCCTGCCAGTCGAGACCATCGTGGTCCAATATGACGAACGCGTCATCCGCGACGCCATCCGGCGCGAGTTGAATCGCGGCGGGCAGGTTTTCTTCCTGCACAATCGCGTGATGACGATTGAAACGATGCGGTCAAAATTGCAAACGCTGGTGCCCCACGCGCGCATTGTTGTCGGCCACGGCCAGATGGATTCGGACGAACTCGAGGAAGTGATGACGAAGTTCGTCAACGGCGAGGCGGACGTGCTGCTTTCGACAACCATCATCGAGAGCGGGCTCGATATTCCAAATGCGAACACCATCATCATTGACCGCGCGGATCGTTTTGGTCTGAGTGATCTTTATCAGTTGCGCGGGCGGGTCGGGCGTTACAAACACCAGGCTTACGCCTACCTGCTGCTCCCGCGCCACGCCAGCCTGCTCGCTGATGTGCGTAAACGCATCAGCGCGATCCGGCAGTATTCCACACTCGGCAGCGGCTTCAAAATCGCCATGCGCGATCTTGAAATCCGTGGCGCGGGCAACCTGCTGGGCTCGGAGCAAAGTGGCCACATCACCGCCGTCGGCTTCGAACTTTACTGCCAGTTGCTCAAGCAAAGCGTCAGCGTGCTCAAAGGCGAAAAGGTGAAACCGCGCGTGGAGGTTCGGGTCGCGCTGGATTTTCTGGAAGCAAATAGTGGCGCGGGCGTCTCGCCCGCGAGTTCCCCGGCAACCCAAGATGAAACACACGGGCGGGACGCCCGTGCCACTATTCCGCACAATTATATTTCCGAACCGCAACATCGCATCGAGATTTACCGCAAGCTGGCGCAAGCCGGTGAAAAATCCGCGCTGGAAAATTTGCAGAAGGAATTGCGCGACCGCTTCGGCCCGCTGCCACCGGCGGTGGAATTGCTGCTGCAAGTAGCCGAACTCAAGATCCTTGCCAGCGAAAAGGCCGTGACGAATATTGAAGTCAAAGAGGGCAAGCTGATGCTCACGCGCCAGGGCGATTTCATCACGCTGGGCGGAAAATTCCCGCGCCTGACGAAAAAGGACTCCAAAGCGCGGTTGAAGGAAATCAAGAAGTTGCTGCTGGCGATTTGAGGCGGCACGTCGCGCTTTGCGCTTTCGGTCTTGAGGGTCCGAGTTTAAGCTGTGGCCATTATGGACAGGCTGACCGACTTACTCTGGCACGATGGCAAACTACTCGGCATTGACTGGAGCGTTTGGAAAATTATTGGCCAGTTGGGCAACCTGGTCTTCTGCACGCGGTTTTTCGTCCAATGGTATGCCACCGAAAAGAAAAAACGCGTGGTTGTGCCAACGGCGTTTTGGTGGCTGAGCCTGGCGGGTTCGTTGCTGCTGCTGGCTTATTCGCTGCACAAGCGGGATTCCGTTTTTATTCTCGCCTACGTCGTCGCTTGGATTCCTTACTCGCGGAATTTAATCATCCACTATCGCCACCAAAAGGCACACTCCAACTGTCTTGGTTGCGGCAAGAGTTGTCCGCCGCAATCGAATTTTTGTCCGAACTGCGGCACGCGGCTGGCAGCGGCTACTTCTGAGCTTTAGGTGCCGCCGGCGCGGTGGCCGGTGGCGGTACAATTCCGTATTTTCTTAGAATCGGCTGGAAGTCAGGATGCGTGTTGCCGTAAGCCGCGAGTTGTTTCACAAAATTATCCATGCTTGCATGCCTGGTGGTGAATATCTGAATGATTCTTGTGGCTTGCGGTTTAATGGTGGCAACGTCTTTGCCGGTCATGCTGGCCTGGCGATATAAATAGACGGTGAGCGTGCCGCTGACGACGACGAGCGCGAGCAACAGCGTGAAAACCTGATGTCGCAAAGCGACAATCTGATTCATTATTTCGGTTTGGGCGGTGGAATTTGATTCAGATTCGTTCATGACATTTAGCGGGTGGCGGGTTTGGCTTGAGCGTCTTGCAAGATGCGAAGAATGTCCGCGTTCGGATTTTTCTGGCTGTAGGCAATGGTATCGTTCGCGAGCCCTTCAATCCCCATGACATAGGCGTTGGCCTGGGTTGCCTGAAGTTGAAGCGTACGCAACTCGCGCGTGAGAAAAATCGTTCGCAACGCGAAAACCACGCCCAAAATCACCAGCAGAGCCAGCACGAGATTCAAAGCGGTTGAAATGTTGTCATTTTTCATATGAGTTCGGTGAATTTAGCGAAATGGTGACGGATGTCCAGCGGTTTTTAGCCGGCGAAAATGAATTGATTTTACGCGGGGCGGATGGCATTACATTCCGCAATTCAACAACATACAGTGGCTAAAAAAGAAGAGCCAATTGAATTGATGGGAAATGTCACGCAGGTGCTGCCCGGCACAATGTTCCGGGTGGAGCTGCCCAACGGCCATGAGGTGCTCGCGCACCTCTCCGGCAAGATGCGCAAGAACTTCATCCGCATCAGCGTCGGTGACAAGGTCAACGTCCAGATGTCGCTCTACGATTTGCACAAGGCGCGCATCACCTACCGGCACAGTTGACATGATGCGTGAAACGTGATTCGCAATACCCCGCTTCATGCATCACGTTTTAAAACCCCAGTTTCAGAACTCGACTTTGGCTGCTCCTTCAGCATCTTTTCCCCATGCAAATCCACTTCTACGGAGCAGCGCGCACCACCACCGGCTCGATGTATCTGATCGAGGTCAACGGCCGGCGGCTGTTGCTCGAATGCGGCCTCTTCCAGGGCCATCGCGAGGAATCCATCCAGCGCAACTGCTGTTTTCCGTTCGACCCGAGGCAGATTGATGCCGTCGTCCTGAGCCACGCGCACATGGACCACGCGGGCAACCTGCCGAACCTCGTCAAGCAGGGCTACCCCGGCAACATTCATTGTACTTTTGCCACGCGCGATCTTTGCAGCATCATGCTTGTGGACTCCGCGCACATCCAGATGGACGACGCCGCATTCGTCTCCAAGCAGCGCGCGAAAAAACACCTGCCGCCAGTCGAACCGCTTTACACCATCGCTGATGCGGAGAAAACGCTGCACCAATTCGTCGCCGTCAGTTACGAACGGCCGCTCCAGGTCATGGACGGCGTAACCGTCACATTTCGCGATGCCGGGCACATTCTCGGCTCGGCGCAGGTGATTTTGGACGTGCGCGAAGGTGGCCGGAAATTCCGCTACCTGTTCAGCGGCGACGTGGGCCGCGGTAACGATGAAATTCTCCGCGACCCGCAGCCGTCCGAAAACGTGGATTACCTGCAGATTGAATCCACCTACGGCGGACGCGAACACGCCGTGCGCGCCGACGCCGACGAAGCCGTTGGCCGGTTTGTGCTGGAGGCCTTGAATCAAAAGGGCAAGGTCATCATCCCGGCGTTTTCGGTCGGGCGCACACAGCAGATTGTCTATGTGCTGAACCAGCTCACGCTGGCGGGCCAGTTGCCGCGCGTGCCGATTTTTGTGGACAGCCCGTTGAGCGTGAACGCCACGGAGGTTTACCGTCTGCACCCGGAATGTTTCAACGATTCGATCAACAAATTCCTCCAAGAAAAGGCGAACCCCTTCGGCATGGCGAACCTGACCTACATCCGCGAGGTCGAACAATCGAAGACGCTCAACGACCTGAAGGAACCCGCCATCATCATCAGCGCGTCGGGCATGTGCGAGGCCGGGCGCATCCGGCATCATCTGAAAAACCACATCGGCGATCCGAAGAACCTGATTCTGTTCATCGGCTACTGCGCGGAGAACACGTTGGGCGCGCAAATCACGGCGGGAAAAAATCCGGTCAACATTTTCGGCGAACCGCAGGCGGTGCGCGCAAAAATCGTTTCGCTGGACACCTACTCCGGCCACGCGGACAAAAATGAATTGAGGAAATATGTCGAAAGAATTTCCGGCGACCTCAAAAAAATCATCTGCATCCACGGCGAAGAATCGCAATGCCTCGCCCACGCCGAAACGTTGCGTCAAATGAAGCCGAAGGCCGAAGTCATCGTGCCGGAATACCAGCAGGTGGCGGAGGTTTGATGAATAACAGCTATTGACAACTAATGTTACCCGGCTAAATTTATTCCATGAACGTCGCCCTGAGCAAATACTACGAAGACTTCGTTGCCGACCTGATTGAGGGCGGGCGTTACGGCAACTCCAGCGAAGTCGTGCGCGCCGGCTTGCGCGCCCTGGAAAAAGCCGAGCAGGCGGCCGCCCTGGACATTCCCGATTTGGATCGCAAGCTTCTCGCCGGAGTGCGCAGCCCGGCCCGGCCGCTGACCGATGCCGATTTCGACCGCATCCGCACCCGCACCCGCCGCAAGCTCGAGGAACTTGAAGCCGCTTAAAATCATCCGTTCGGAAGAAACGATCCGGGACGTGGCGGACATTCATCTGTTCATTGCGATGAGCAATTCCGCCGCTGCCGACCGGTTTTTGGACGCGTTGCTTTTGAGTTTTCGCACGCTGGCGCAATGGCCGGAAGTTGGCCCGCGTTATCAATCCAACTGCGCCGAGCTTTCCGAAATGCGCTTCTGGCCCGTGCGCCGCTTCACGAATTATCTGATTTTTTACCGGGTGACGGGCAGGCTGCGCCGCCTGCACATTATCCGCGTCCTCCACGGCGCGCGGGAAGTTCCGCAAGTGCCGGGATGAAAACAGGGGGTGGGGATTTGAGCAGGCGGAAACATCGAACGCCCAACATCCAACATCGAACATCCAATGACGCCCCTTGAGCCGCAGATAGGCGGCAAAGGCGGTGAAATCGGCGGGCGATTCGCCGGGTTGACGTTGCCAGAGACGGGGAGGCATAAAATTACGATTTATGTTTCACGATTGACGGCAACGGCTCGCGGGGATACTCGCCCCACCGGCACGGCACGCAGGGGACTGCACGCCCTACCCAGAGGACATAAAATTTGACCGTTTCTTGACCGTGGAGAGGCATTTTTTCGGGCGGTCAAGTTATGGTTCAAACTGAAATCCGCAATTGGGTTGCCGCAACAATGCACAATATGCGCATAAAAGCAGGCGGCTGGCCGAATGATCGCGGACGGCGCAGCGCGACCGTCCCTATCAGGCACGGCGCGCAGGGGACTGCACGCCCTACCCAGAGGGCATAAAAATTTGACCGTTTCTTGACCGTGGAGAGGCATATTTTCAGGCGGTTAAGTTTGGGAACCGGCCACAGGAACGCCGGGGCCGGCCGGGGCGGCCTGGTAAGCCTTGCGAATGGCTTCCTCCCATTCGGGGGAAATGGGGGCGGGTTCAGGACTGCCAACGCCGCTGGATGGCGGCGGGAACCAGCCGGAATGCGTTTTGTGGAAACGGATCAAGGCCTGCACCGCCCAGGACAATTCCGCGATGGGATTGGGACACGACCGCGACCGCGGTCCGGGTCGGGATCGCGGGCGGTCACCGTTGCGCCAGTTACGGCGGCCGGGATTACGGGTTCCAGACCTGGATGCGGTCGGCATATTCATCCTCGGGAACGGCGTCCACGGCGGTTACGAAACGCATCGGCCCGGCCTCCTTTTGCAGGCGGCGCTGCAGGCTATCGACATGAGTCAGAAGCCGTCCGGTGGGCAAGGCGGTGAGGTCGCGCTTGGCCAGCTCAACCTCGGCGGCCTTGAGCTGGGCCCCCAGCTTTTGCATGCGCTCCTCGCTGGAGGCGAGATATTCGTGCAGGCGGTTCTCCCGCTCGATGGCGGTGAGGTTGGCGATGGTGTGCTGGTGCTTGTGGCTCCAGGCAATCAACGTGGTCTTGGTGACATTGAGTTCGGCGGCAATGCGGGTGAATACCCAGCCTTGAACGCGCAGCTCAATGAAACGCTGAACAGTTTTCTCGTCGTGCATTCGGTCCTTTCCGAGTCCGAGCCGGACGGGCCGACTTTTGAGTCAGCCACCGAGGACGGCCAGAACCCCACTGCCTACGCCGGTCAGAGACCGACGCCACAGCGTTTTGTCCGCCGTTTTGTTCCGGCAGACGATTGATGGTTTCAGATGTTCGGCAGACGCGTTCGCACGCGCCTGATTTTACACCCCATCCCACCGGGAAAGGCCCAAACAAGAGTTTGGAAGCAGCCACACCCCCTGATCCATGAACACCGCCCATGGATCCCGCCAGCACCGCCAGCGGTTGAAAATGTTTTTGCCGGCCAACGCACATTGCCCCGCAATGCGGTTGACGGAAAAAAGTTTATATCAAC
>Ga0302319_10003396_pt1 | contig 33416 bp, 27 predicted proteins | sample Bog_T0_2_FD_203319 | JGI IMG/M metagenome (GOLD analysis project Ga0302319, IMG submission 203319) | Peat permafrost microbial communities from Stordalen Mire near Abisko, Sweden - Bog_T0_2 | ecosystem: Environmental > Terrestrial > Soil > Wetlands > Peat | place: Sweden: Abisko, Stordalen Mire... | reverse complement strand
GCGGTCAGCCTGTGCAAGGACAACAACATGCCCATGATTGTCTTCAACATGAACCAGCCGGGCAACATCCGGCGGGTGGTCCTGGGCGAGAAGGTCGGCTCGCTGGTCACGGCCTAAGAACAGGGGGCAGGGATCAGTGGATTTCGGTCGCTCTGAACTGGGCTGTTGTAGCGGCCGGCGGGCTGGAGGCGTCTAACGGCTCGTGGAAATACGCAAGCCAGCACGATTGAATGCATTGACAGGCCTGCGCTGTTTCGCGGCCATCAACATCGTCCTCTTTCATTTTTCCAACCCCGATTGGTTTGGCTGGCTGGCCCCGGTGGTCAACGCCGGGTACGCCTCGGTCAGCTTCTTCATCCTGCTCTCGGGGTTTGTGCTGGCCTACAACTACGCCGGCCGGGCGCGGGCCGGGGAACTGGACAAGCGGCGCTTCTGGGAGGCGCGCTTCACCCGGCTCTATCCCATCTATTTCCTCAGCCTGGTGCTGGCCTGGCAGATGGTGCCGAAGGAGTACCACGCCCACACCCACGGCATGTTCTGGACCGGCATGGCGCTCACCCCGCTGCTGCTGCAGGGCTGGATTCCGCAGATCGCCACCTTCCTCAACACCCCGGCCTGGACCATGTCGGCCGAGTCCTTCTATTACGTTCTCTTCCCCTGGCTGGCGAGCTGGAAGCGCCCCGGGCGGGTGGCGCCGCACCTGAGCCGCATGGCCGTGGTGTGGATGCTGGGCATGGTTCCGGGGCTGCTCTACATCGTCTTCAACCCCGACGGCATCCCCCACCCCGACCGCTGGAGCTGGGGACCGTGGCTGCAGGTGCTCAAGTACACCCCGCTGCCCCATCTGACCAGCTTCGTCTTCGGCGTCATGCTGGCCAACCTGGACGAGATGATCGGCCGCACCAGCCGCCTGCGCCTCATTCTCGGCCTGTTCGGCTTCGCGGCCACCTTCGGGCTGCTCACGCTGGGCCCGCGCGTGCCCTACGCCATCATCCACGACGGGTTGCTGATGCCGCTGTTCGGCTGCATCGTCCTGGGCCTGGCCGGCAACAACCCGCTGGCCTCGGTGCTGGGCTGGCGTCCGCTGGTCTTCGTGGGCGAGTCCAGCTACTGCCTCTACCTGCTGCACTTCAACCTCTGGGGCCTGATTCACGACTCCCATGTGCTCGACTGGACGGGCCTGATCCGCTTTGACCCCTGGATCAGCTACTTGATCCTGATTGGGCTGGCGCTCGGGGCGCTGCACCTGGTCGAGAAGCCCGCGCAGCGGCAACTGCGCAAGTGGCTGGATGTGTGGAGCAGTTGAGGGCTCCCGCCGCTCCGTTGCCTGTCCGCCCCGAGCCCTCCCAGCCCCGAGCCCTCCCAGCCCCGAGCCCTCCCAGCCCCGAGCCCTCCCAGCCTCGAGCGCTCCCAGACCCAAGCCCTTCCGGAATCGACTTGCCCGTTGCGGTTCCGCGTCCGGAATTTTTTTCGCTCCTCCGGCAATGACCCATCTTCAGCCCAAACCCGGCATCGAACCGATGCTGCGAAAACGCCCGCTTTTGGCACAAGAGTCCGGATTTCAGCCCCAAAATCGGCCCCTTTTCGGGTGTTTGTGTTTACCAGTCAGAAAACAGGGCGGCCTTTCACCATCTCCGGTAACATGTTAATTACAGGTAACTTATCGTCAACACCCGGCCGGGTGCGCCCCGAAAAAAAGGCCATTTTCGGGTAGGGGGGGTGGGGGTAGGAGCGATTTTCACCCCCGGATGAGGCGCGGGCACTTCTCACCCATCTGCAAGTGTGCGCCAACCGGCGGTAATCTTCTGCAAGCGCCCGCGGCGCGGCCGGCTCATCCGCGGCCGTGCGCGGGGCAGGCTCCGGGCCGAGCCGCCCGCCAAAAACAAAAAGCCCAGCCGTGAAGGCTGGGCTTTGGTTCGGCGGTTGCCGAAGCTACGGGGTGACCGACTGAATGGAATGGTTGCCGTGCGGCACCATGACCAGCGCGGTGGGCTTGGAGCCCGTGGGGTAGGGGGCGGCCTGGGTGGGGGTCAGCGTGCCGGAGTTGGGGTTCAAGGAGAATCCGGAGAGGGAGTTGTCCAGGTAATTCGCGGTGTAGACAAAGCGGCCCAATGCCGGGTCCACCGCAATGCCCTGCGGCTGCGAGCCGGTGGAGTTGCTTCCGGTTCCGGTGGTGCTCACCGCGATGGAAGGAGTGCCCGTGCTCAGGTCGATGGCATACGCCGAGACCGTGGAATCGAGCGCGTTGGACACATAAATGTACTTGCCGCGCGGATCGATGACCACGGCGGAAGGCTCATTGCCGGTCTTGAACGGGCCGTTGATGAGGAAGTTCAGGGTGCTTCCCGATTCAATGGTGTAGCCGATCAGTTGGCTGGAGGCGTAGTCGGTGACGTAGACAAAGCGGTTGGTGGGATCGGCGGCAATGCCGCTGGGCTTGACGCCCGCCTTGTAGGCCGTGGGGGCGCCCAGAGCGCCGCCGGAACCGACCACGGAGCCAAACACCCAGCCCGGATTGGCGGTGCTGGTGGTGGATCCGCCCGGATTGTAGGCCGACTGGTCATAGACGGTTGCGTAGACCGCACCGCCGTTGGCCAGCACCGTGACGCCGGTGGGAACGACGGTGTCGCCGCCATAGCCGGGAATGGCGAGCGCTGCCTGCGAAGCCGCCGCGCCGATGGCGCCCTTGGACAGCGGATAAGCCGTCAGCGTGGCGGCCGTGGCGCCGGTGGCGCCGGAGACCGCGTAGAGGTAGGTGTTGGAGGCGTTGGCCGCCAGGGCTACCGCCGGCTGCGTCAGGGTGATCGTGTCCTTGGCCGTCAGCGCGCCGTTGAGGCCGATGGTGAAGTGCGCGATGGTGGGGGAAGTGGTGCTGGTCCCCTGGTTTGCGACATAGAGATTTGCATAGTCGGAGGTGACGGCCAGGGAGACCGGGTCAATGCCGCCGGAGTCGGCCGCCGGCGCTCCCTGGCGCAGGGCGCCGGACTCGGAGTCCACCGCGAAGATATCGATCTGCCCGTTGCTCGAGGTTCCCGAGCCCGCGGAACTGGCGACGAAGACGTAGTCGATGGTAACAATCTGGCAGGCAGTCAATAGGGTGGCCACTAGAAGGCCGATGGAAGAGACCAGAAAGAGCTGGCTCAATTTGCTGAACTTCATGCGCTTCCTTCGTCGTGGGCTTGTCAAGTCTGAGCCCAAAGAGAAACTGGTTAGGTTGCCCCGCATGGATGGTAAAAGCCCGGTACGGGGTGTTGCTCGTGTGCCCGGCAGTGGGCCGGGCCCGCGCTTACTTCTTCGTGCTGCCGTGCGTAATCGCGGCCACGGCGGTTGGAAAGGCATTGGCCGTGTAAGGAGAATTCTTGGAGTTCAGAAGCGTACCGGCGGTGGGGCTTAACTCGAAGCTGGAGACGCTGCTGCCCAGATAATTGACGGTGTAAAGAAAGTGGTTGGTCGACGGATCGATACCGATGGCCACGGGCTGCGCGCCGGTGGTGGCGGTGCCGTTGGTGGAGGCGCCGAGGCTGGTCAGTACGCCGCTGCTCATGGAGTAGGCCGTGACGGTGGCGTCGAGCGAGTTGGCCACATAGGCGAACGGGTAAGCTGGATCGACGACAATGGCGCTGGGCTGATTTCCAGTGGGGGTGTCGCCGATGAGGGCCAGGGTCCCGGAAGCGATGGAGTAACTGGCGACAATGTTGTTGGTGGAATCGGTCACGTAAACGTAGGTGCTGGTGGAGTCGCTGGCGATCGCTGTGGGATGAATGCCAAGCCCGGAACCGCCAATTCCCATATCGTGCGGTACGCCGCCGTTGACGGGCGTGAGAGCGCCGCCGGAGCCGACCGCGAAGGTGAACACATATCCCCTGTTGGGCGTGGCTGTCGAATCATAGGCGGAGACGAAGAGGAAGCCTCCGGCCTTGAGCACATTGATGGCGGTCGGGGTGATCACATGTTTTGCGGGGTCGGTTACACATTGCGTAAAGTCGGTCGCCGAAGCGTAGCCGTACCGGCAAAGGGGCCAGTAATTCAGGGAGCCATTGGTCAGAGCCGTTCCCAGCTCGTCGCTGGGCGGGGTGCCGGCCACGGTGGTAATGGGAAACACGGCCAGCGACCCCGAGCAGGGCGAGGCGGTCGCGCAACTGGGCAGCGGCTGGAAGGTATCGACCACAAAAAGGTTCGATCCGCTCACGGCGACGGCCATGGGGTAGATTCCCGGCGTGTTGGTGGTGTTCTGCGGATAGAGCTTGCCGTCGTTGCCGATGATGAACTGAACGATGGTGTTGTCGTCGTGATTGACCACATAGAGGTTCGTGTTGTCGGAGGAGACGGCTTCGGCCACAGGGTTGCGTCCGCCCGAAGGGAAGGGCGAGGTGGGAATCTGGCGCATCGAGCCTGACTCCGAGTCCACCTCAAAGACGTCGATCTCGCCGTAGCCGTAAGTCCCCGCGGCCTTGGCGCTGGCCACGAAAACAAAGTCCACGGTGAGGGTGCCACAAGCGGTCACAAGTCCAGCCGCCACAAGGCTGGCCGCGGCGACCAGCAGCAGCTGGCCCGATTTGTTGAACTTCATGCGCATCTTTCGTCAGCGGGCCAGAACCGATGGCCGGCAAGAAAACCAGGTTTGGAATCGAACCCCTGGGGCGTCCAGCGGAAAGCCATGCCCATGGATTCGGCTACGTTCTTGAAGTCTCTGGACGTTCCAGAGGCTGGAGCGGGGCCGGCCGGCCCCGCTTGAAAGCATTTGAAATCGGCGCTTCCGGTTGTAGCGGTTCCACAATTGCCGTAACCGGGGAGCTGCCGCTCTAGCTGGTGCGTCCGTCCACCAGGCACCAGGTCGCCGGGCCGGTGAGCGTATAGCTGGCGGGCGCGTGCGTGGTCTGGCTGAACGGATCGAGTACGCCGGCGTTCTGGTCGATGGACTGGCCGGTCACGGTGGAATCGTTGAAGTTGGCTTCGTAGATGAACTGGTTGGAAGGATCGATCACCAGGCACTGGGGGCCGTCTCCGGTGCCGAAGGGCTCGCCGGGCATGACGGTCAACTGGTGGCTGCTGGGATCGATGATATAGCCGGCCAAGCCGGTCTGGGTCAGGCCCGAGCTGGTGACGTTGAGGCCCGCGTTGGCCACGTACACCCAGTTGCCTTTGACCGCGATGGCCACGGGATTGGCCAGGGTCGGGTCATCGGGAACCGCTCCGCCGGTCTGGGCCTGCAGCGCTCCGTTGGAGCCCAGCGTAAAGGGCAGAATCCGGCTGGGCGCGGTGACGGCCGAGGTTTGCCCGGCAGGGACGTAGGTGATGGGGTCGTTGTCCAGCACATAAACGTACGAGGAGCCGCTCACGATGGCCGTGGCGTTGTTGGCGTTCAGCGGCTGGGAGCTGTTCTGGCTCACGGTCAACTGCCCGGTGGTGCCGTTGTAGCTGAGGGGGAAGACCGAGTCGCCGGTGGTGGGGGTGCCGCTCATGGTAAGAAGGGTTCCGCCGGTGAGCAGGAAATCGATGGGGTTGACGGGAATCGGGAAGTAGGGCAGCGCCGAGCCGGAGGCCGCTGTGACCTGGGCGTTGACCACCAGTTCCAGGCGGCCGGTGGTGGGGTCGATCTGGAAAACGGTGATGTCGCCGCAGGATGTGGCGCCGGTCAGGGCCGCCGAGCAGCTCGCGTTGGAGGCGGAGGGGACCGGATTGCTCGAAGTCGAGGTGGGATCCGGGGAGTCGTGGTCAAGAACGAGAAGGAACTTTCCGGAGCCGTCGCCGGTGAGGCGGAAGGGGTTCACGCCCTGGGTGTAGAAGGTCGCCTGGGGGGTGAGAATGCCGTTGCCGCCCACCGCGAACTGGGTGATATTCGAGTTCTTGCAGGGATAGTCGTAGGTGCAGACCGAACTGCCCGCGGGGTTGTCGCTGACGCCGCGGTTCAGCACATAAAGAAAGCGCTGTCCTGAGATCAACCAGGCGCGTACCGGGTTGGCCCCGCCGGAAGAGACGGGCAGCCCGGGGATGGGCGTGAGCTTGCCCGTGTTGTGATCGATCTTGAAGCCGGTGATGATGCCGTTGCCGGAAGGCTGGGCCGTCACCGTCCCCGTCACATACAAAAAGCCGACCGAATAACTCTGAACGCAAGACGTAATGCTGAGGGCAACGGCAGCAGAGAGGGCGCTCATCAGAAGTGCCTTGCCGAAATTCTTGAACTTCATGCGATTCCTTCATCCTGGTCAGGCGTGCGCCGCCAAGTTTGCTAGTTCCACAGCAAGAGCTGGGTTGGGACGGGTCCCTGTTGCATTGTAAAAGCCGAGGGCAGGTTGTGCCTAGTTTCCGGCGGAGACTGGGGAAAACAGCGCATTTTCCATGGCCGCAACCCCCGGGCGCGACCGCCTCCTCCGCTTCTTCAGGCTTGCAGGTTGAACTTCAGATGCGGATGCGATTTGGACGCCCGAAGGGCCGGAAACGTCAACGCCGAGCTTTGCAAATGGTGAAAATCCGCGCTTGACATCAGGCTCGAAATTCTCCCCAGGGAGCCTGGAGCCGGCCCTCCTGCTCCAGGCTCCCAGGGGGTGGGCGCGCCGGATTACCAGACGCGGCAGGACTTGGCCGGAAACATGGGCTGTCCCTTGGCGCAGCCAAACGCCTTGCCGAACTCGTCGAAGTTCTCGACCGAGCCGTTGACGCGCCAGCGTCCGGGGGAGTGGGGATCGGTGAGCGCCGACTGGCGGGCCGACAGTTCCGTCTGGTTCTGGCACCACACCTGGGCAAAGCCGATAAAGTAGCGCTGCGCCTCGGTGTAGCCGTCGATCTTGTCGCCGATGGCTTTGCCCTGGGCCGCCAGGGTGTCCAGCAGAGCCATGTAGGCGATGCGCAGGCCGCCGTTGTCGGCCGTGTTCTCGCCCAGGGTGAGCTTGCCGTTCAGCATCTGCGCCGCAACGTCGCCCTTGGCCGGCGCCGCTTCAAAGCCGCTGTACTCGTCGGCCACGCAGGTGGTGCGCTCGGTGAAGTTCTTGCGGTCTTCCGGCGTCTGCCACTCGCGCAGGTTGCCGTGGCCGTCGTATTTGGAGCCTTCGTCGTCGAAGCCGTGGGTCATTTCGTGGCCGATCACCACGCCGATGCCGCCGAAGTTCACCGCCGGGTCGATGGTGAAGTCAAAGAAGGGCGGTTGCAGAATGCCGGCCGGGAAGTTGATGTCGTTGAACGAGGGGTCGTAGTAGGCGTTGACCGTGGGCGGCGTCATGCCCCATTCCTTCTCGTCGACCGGCTTGCCCAGGTGGTCCAGGTTCCAGTCGCGCTCGAAGACCGCGTTGCGGTGCAGGTTGCCGATCAGGTCGCCGCGCTCCACCTTCAGCGCCGAGTAGTCGCGCCACTTCTCCGGGTAGCCGATCTTGTTGCGGATCAGGGCCAGCTTCTCCTCGGCCGCCTTCTTGGTGGCGTCGGTCATCCAGGGAAGGGTCTTGATGTCGTCGCCCAGGCTCTTTTCCAGAGCCGCCACCAGCTTGTCCATGCTGTCTTTGGCCGCGGGCGGGAAGTTGTGCTTCACCCACTCCTGGCCCACCGCCTCGCCCAGGGCGCGGTCGGTCATGCTGCTGCACTGCTTCCAGCGCGGGGTCGGTTCCTTCTGCCCGTTGAGGGTCTGGCCGAAAAAGGCGAAGTTCTCGTCGAAGAAGGCCTTGGGCAGATTGAGGGCCGAGGCGTGGAGCGTGTGCCAGCGGAAGTAGGACTTCCAGGAGTCCAGCGGCTGCTTGGCGATCAGCTCGTTCAGGGCCTTGAAGAAATCGGGAGTGGCCACGTTCAGGCTGTCGAACGGGCGCACCTTGACGGCCTTGTAGTACACGGCGTAGTCGAAGTCCGGGGTCAGCTTCTGAAAGTCGGCCACGGTGTAGATGTGGTAGCGGTTCTCCGGCTGGCGCAGGTCGGTGCGGCTGGTGGAGGCTTTGGCCAGCGCGGTTTCGATCTCCAGCACCGCGGCGGCCTCCTTGGCGGCCTGCTCGGGAGAGTCGCCGGCCAGGGTGAACATCTTGGTCACGTGCTCCACGTACTGCGCGCGAATGGTCTGGAAGCGCTTGTTGTCCACAATGTAATAGTCGCGGTCGGGCAGCGAGAGCCCGCCTTGGAAGACGCCCGCGATCTGCTTTGAAGAGTCCTTGTCGTCCTGCTCGACACCGAAGTTGAACAGCGGCGCCGGGCTGCCCTCGGCTGCGAGGTCGCCGATCAGCGTGGCCAGCTTGCGCGCGTCCTTGAGCTCGGCGATCTGCTTCAACGCCGGCTCCAGCGGCGTCAGGCCCTTCTGTTCCACCAGGCCGGTGTTCATGCAGGCGGCAAAGTAGTCGCCATACTGCTTTTCGAGCGGGTTTTTGGGGTTCGCGGCGGCCTCGTCCAACTCCTGCCATAGCAGGTAGCGATTGCGCTCCCCCAGCAGCGAGAAGGAGCGCGCCCAGCGCACCTGGTCGGCCGGAATGGGGTTGTTCTTGACCCAGTTGCCGCAGGCGTACTGGTAGAAATCGGTGCAGGGATCGGCGGTTTTGTCGATGGCCGCAAGGTCGAAGCTCTTGCTGGGGGCCGGGGGCGCGGGCTTCTGGGCGTCGGAGGCCGCGGGCGCCTGTGCAAAGGCGGGGCCGAACGCCAACAACGGGGCCGCCAGCAGCAGGATCGGTGCGAGACGAAAACGATTCATCGAATGTCCTCTTAAATACAGGGTCAACCAGCCTTGAATCCAGGGTCAACTAACCTTGAAAACAGGGTCAACCGGCCCGATCCAACGGCGCAAAAGCGCCCGTGACTGGAGGCCAGGGTTGAGTTTGGAATAGCCAAATCGGTGCGGGCTGCGTTCCTTAGGAGCCTATCACGCAGGACGGAGGGAGATGAAGGCGCTGCCTGGCCGGGCCGCATCGCAGGGCTCCCCGCCGCTTTTTTGATCGCGTCAAAGCGCTCGGCGGGCGCTTCAAATCAATCGGATTTTCACACCGCCCGGATGCCTCCCCGTGCCATCCGGGCATAAAATCCTCTTCGGAGTTTGAACTCCGATGTTCGTCCCCATCTGCGCCGGGATTCCCCTCTCTTCGGGCTGAAGCGGGCAGCGAGCGAGACCCCATGCGGCTCAATAGACCCCCGGCTCAGGCGGGCTTTACCGCATCAAGGAGGTCTCACATGAGGACGTTACCGCGTTCTGCAGCCCTGGCTGCATGGGTTCTGTCTCTGGCCGGACCAGTCGCCTTCGGGCAACACTACAACCAGACCAATCTGGTCTCCAGCCAGGCGGGAGGCGCGCCCGCTTCCGATTCCGACCTGGCCAATCCCTGGGGCATGAGCCGCAGCTCCAGCAGCCCGTGGTGGGTTTCAGACAACCTGACCGGGCTGAGCACGCTCTATAACGGCGCCGGCGCCAAGGAGGGTCTCATCGTCACCATCCCGGCAGCCGTCGCCGGCAACATGGGAACCCCGACCGGAACCATCTACAACGGCAGCGCGACCGATTTTCTGCTGGCGCCGGGCAAGCCGGCGCTGTTCCTGTTCTCCACGCTGGATGGGACCATTGCCGGCTGGAACCCCGCCGTGGGCGTGCCCGCCGGCGGGTCGCCGCCCTCCACTCATGCGATGACCATGGTCAAGACGACGAACGGCTCATCGTACACCGGGCTGACCAGCGCCACCATTCATGGCAGCCTCTACCTTTACGCCGCCAACTTCGGCAAGGGCCGCGTGGATGTGTATGACAGCTCGTTCCACCGCGTGCGCCTGGGCGAGGAGCAATTCAACGACGACTGGCTGCCGCCGGAGTTTGTGCCCTTCAACGTGCAGGCCATCGGCAACGATATCGTGGTCGCCTACGCGCTGCACGAAAAAGGAAACATGCACGAAACCGACGGCCCTGGGCTGGGCTTCGTGGACATTTTCTCCTCCGAGGGACGGTTGCTGCATCGCCTGGAGCATGGAGACTGGCTGAACGCACCCTGGGGCGTGGCCCTGGCCCCCTTGGACTTTGGCCGCTTCAGCCACGACCTGCTCATTGCCCAGTTTGCCGGCGGGGGAAGCACGCAATTCAGCGGCGTCATTGCCGCCTACGACCTGGTGACGGGCCGTTTTGAAGGGCTGCTGGAAGATGCCGCCGGGAGCCCGCTGGCCATCAACGGCATCTGGGCCATCAGTCCTGGAAACGCCAGCCCCGGCAATTTGGACTCGGCCGCCGCGCCCTCCGCCGCGGTGTACTTTACGGCCGGGCCCAGCAATGGCGCGGGAGGACTGCTGGGCTACCTGACCGCGGTTTCCACCGATTTGATTGAGGGCAACAACCAGTAACTGGAAGGGGAGCTTCTTTTCAGGCCCGGTGGCCGTTTGAGCAGGCGCGCCGGGCCATCCTCATCACGCTGCCGGGCTGAAGGCGGCGTTGGCGCCGGAATGGCTCGGATTCCCCGCCGGGCTCGGCGGCAGTTTGTCCACGCTTCCGGCTGCCGCTGGCAACAGCAGCTCGAACTGCTCGATCGGCACCGGCCGGCTGAAGAAAAATCCCTGGTACGCAATGCAGCCCAGGCTGGCCAGAAGCTGACGCTGCTGCTCGGTTTCCACGCCTTCGGCAATCACCGGCAGGCCCATCGCCATGCTCAGGGAAATGATGGTCCGCGCGATGGCGCAACTGCCCGGGTCCGCCACGATGTCGCGGACGAAGGAGCGGTCGATCTTCAACTGGTCCAGCGGGAACCGCTTGAGATAGGCCAGCGAAGAGTAGCCGGTGCCGAAGTCGTCCACCGAGAACTTCAACCCGTGGGAGCGCAGAACCCTCATCTTGGCGATGACATCCTCCATGTTGTCCATCAGCATGGTTTCGGTCATCTCCAGCTTGAGGTTGTGCGGGTTGGCGCGGGTGCGCGCCACGATGGCCAGCACATGCCCGGTGAAGTCCGGGTGGCGCAATTGCAGGGCGCTGATGTTGACCGCTATGGTCAGGTCGCGGGTCCGCTCGCAGCCCGCCCAGGCGGCGATCTGCCGGCAGGCGGTCTCCAGAACCCAACTGCCCAGGGGCAGAATCAGACGCGTTTCCTCGGCCAGGGGAATGAACTCGCCGGGATCGCGCAGCCCGCGCAGGGGATGGTTCCAGCGCAGCAGGGCCTCGGCGCCGACAACCTGGCCGTCCTCGATTTGCGGCTGATAGTAGAGCACGAACTGGCCCCGCTTGATCCCCTGGCGAAGGTCTTCTTCAAGCTCGGCGCGGGAGTTGACCGCGGCCTGCAGCGCGGGAGCAAAAAAGCGCGCCGCGTTGCGCCCCGCCCCCTTGGCCTGGTACATGGCGATATCGGCCTGTTGCAGAAAGTCGTTGATGTTGAGGTGGCTGTCGTCGAATACGGTAATGCCGATGCTGCACGCGCTCAGGCACTCGTGGCCGTCCAACTGGTAGGGCCGCTCGACGGCCGCCAGAATCTTCTCGGCGACAGCATTGGCCTCGGCCGCGGCAGCTTCCTGGTCGTCGCTCAGCCCTTCCAGCATCACCACAAACTCGTCTCCGCCCATGCGGCCCACGGTGTCGCCCTTGCGCACCGAGCAGCCGATGCGCCGCGCCACTTCGCGCAGCAGCAGGTCGCCGGTGGCATGGCCCAGCGTGTCGTTCAGGTTCTTGAAGTGATCCAGGTCGGCAATCAGCAGCGCGCGCTTGCCGACCCCGCGGTCGGCCTGGCCCTTGCGCAGCCGCTCAGTCAGGGTGCGGCGATTGGCCAGGCCGGTCAGCGGATCGAAGAATGCCAGCGTGCGAATCTCTTCCTCGGCTGCCTTGGCCTTGGAGATGTCGCGGGTCACCGACAGGATGCAGGCCACGCCCTCCAGATCGATGAGCGATGCGGAGATAAGAACCGGGAAGATCTCCCCATTCTTCCTTTGCAATCGGGTCTCGAAATCCCGGCACGTCGAGTTGTGCACCAGTTCCGCGGCAAACCTCGCGCGGTCCTCGGCATCCGCCCACAGCTCGAGTTCCAGCGATGTCTTTCCCAGCACTTCCCGGCGCTCGTATCCGGTGATTCTTTGGAAACCGTCGTTGAGCTCCATATAGAGCCCATCGTCCAGCCGGCTGATATTCAGGGAATCGGGAATGGTCTGAAATGCGGTCCGATAGCGCGTCTCGCTGGCCCGCAGCGCATCCTCCGCCCGCTTCTGAGCGGTAATGTCGCGCGCCACCGTGACCGTGCCGGCGATCGCGCCGTTCTCGTCGCGCATGGGGTTGAAGCTGTAACTCCCCACCCAGGTCTCGCCGCTGTCCGTGCGCCGCAGGCCGTATTCCACGTTGCTGCCGCTCCGGCCCCTGAGGGCCATCGACACCGGCCACTGCTCCAGGCGCGCCGGCTGCCCATCGGAGGTGAACAACTCGATGAGAGCCGGGTAATCGGCCAGCGCGCGGGGGCACTCGGCCTTGCTCTTGAACCTGTGAAAGATGGCGAAGGCTTCGTTGAAGTCGAGCAAATTGCCCGCCTCATCGGAGAGGAACACCGCGTCCGAGATGCTGGCCATGGCGCACTCCGCCCGCTGGCGCACTTCGCCCAGTTCCCGCCGGCTCTCAAGCGCCGCGAGCCGCCGCTCATGGCGGCGATAGCGGGCGGCGAAAAAGCTGATCAGAATACCCAGGATCGCGAATACACAGAGGCCAATCGAGCCGGAATATGCGGCGATGCCGAGTTGCCCCACGGGTGGAAACATCCAAACCAGCGCCAGAATCGAGCCCGTTGCCGTGGCCAGCAATCCGTACCGGAGGCCCAAAACCAGCGCCACCACCACCACGGCCGGATAAACGAGGATGAAAGGCGGCAAGGGGATGCCGAAGCGCAAAACCAGCGCCTGCCGCAGCAGAAAGGCCATTACAACCAGGAGCATTGCAAAAGCAAAGCGAAAATATGGTCTGTCAAGCTTGCGTTTTCTGGCCCAAGACAAAAAATGCCCTCTGACTCGCCAAGGGAATGGCGCTTTTACTCGAACCGGCTATGAATCGCTATTTTATTGACCCCTGTGAAAAATGCTATGCGCATCACTGGATGAAGTCAATCGGCAGCTTATCCTACCCGCTGTTGCAACCGGCCGCGCCGATCATCGGAGCGGGCGCTCAGTGAGCCGGTTGGCGCGAACTCTGCCGCAAGCTGCTGCAAACAGTGCCCCGACCGGCGAGGACGCGGGAAGTGTCATGCCGCGGACAACATCCTGGGCGCGGATTCGCTCCCGCTCCGCCGCGGGTTTCTTTACATCCGGCCCGCGTCCCTGCAAAACTGGTACGTGGCCACCCAAACGATCGTGATCCTCGATTTTGGTTCGCAGTACACGCAGCTGATCGCGCGGCGCATTCGCGAACAGAACGTTTTCTCCGTCGTGCTGCCTTGCACGGTCCCTCTTGCCGAAATCCAGGCGCTCGACCCCCTGGGCATCGTTCTCTCCGGCGGGCCGTCGTCGGTTTACGACGCCGACGCCCCGGCGGCCGACCCTGGGCTGCTCAAACTGGGCGTGCCGGTGCTGGGCATCTGCTATGGGTTGCAATTCATCGTCCACCACCTGGGCGGCAAGGTGCGCTCGGCCGACAAGCGCGAATACGGTCATGCCGAGGTGAGCATCGAGGACAGCGCAACACCGTTATTCGCTGGGCTGCCGCCGGCCTTGCAAGTCTGGATGAGCCACGGCGACGAAGCGCTCGAGTTGCCCGCCGGCTTCCATCGCATAGCCTCCACAGCCAACGCGCTCGCGGGGATCGAAAGTGCGGAGCAGCGCATCTGGGCCGTGCAGTTTCATCCCGAGGTGCACCATACGCCGCTGGGGCCGCAACTGATCAGGAACTTCCTGTTCAAAATCTGCGCCGCGCGCGGCGACTGGACCCCGGCGCACTTCATCGAGTCCACCGTGGCCGCCATCCGCGAGAAGGTGGGCAAGGGGCACGTCATCTGCGGGCTATCGGGCGGCGTGGACTCGTCGGTGGCGGCGGTGCTGGTGCACCGGGCCATCGGCAGCCAGTTGACCTGCATCTTCGTCAACAACGGCGTGCTGCGCAAGAACGAATTTGAAAGCGTGCAGAAGAACCTGCGCGACAAGCTGGGCCTGCGCATCGTCGCCGTCGACGCCAGCGAGCGGTTCCTGAGCAAGCTGGCCGGCGTCACCGATCCCGAAACCAAGAGGAAAAGAATCGGCGCGGAATTCATCGCCGTCTTCGACGACGAGGCCACGCGCATCGCCAAGGAAACCGGGGGCGTGGACTGGCTGGTGCAGGGCACGCTTTATCCGGATGTCATCGAGTCCAGCAGCGTCAAGGGGCCCAGCCAGACCATCAAGAGCCATCACAACGTGGGCGGCCTGCCGCTGGGCATGAAGCTCAAGCTCATCGAGCCCCTGCGCGACCTCTTCAAAGACGAGGTCCGGCGCATCGGCCGCGACCTGGGAATGCCGGAAGATGTTCTGGGCCGGCAGCCGTTCCCCGGCCCCGGCCTGGCGGTGCGCATTCTGGGTGAGGTGACGCCGGAACGGGTGGCGCTGCTGCAGGAAGCCGACGAGATCGTGGTCGCCGAGATCAGGGCCGCCGGGCTCTACTCCACCATCTGGCAGAGCTTTGCGGTGCTGCTGCCGGTGATGAGCGTGGGCGTCATGGGCGACCAGCGGACGTACGCCTACACCGCGGCGGTGCGGGCCGTGCATTCAGAAGACGGCATGACCGCCGACTGGGCTCCGCTGCCCTACGAGGTGCTCAAGCGCATCTCCAGCCGCATCGTCAACGAGGTCCGCGGCATCAACCGCGTGGTCTACGACATTACCTCCAAGCCCCCCGGCACCATCGAGTGGGAGTGAGTGAAAGCCGTTCAGGCTGGCGCGCCCTTGGCGTCCTGCGTGCCGGGTTCTGCTGTGAGTCAACCTGGGCGGGTGCGGGGAAGGCCAACCGGGGAAATTGGGCTCTCCTATAGGTTGGACAGAGCCCGTCGCGCGGAGCGGACCTCGGCGGCCAGCACCTGCAGGATCTTCAACGACAACTGGGGGTTGGTCTGCATCATGACCGTGAAGTCGTCGCGGGTGACGAAGCGCAATTGCGCGTCCTTGTGGGCGATGGCGGTGAGGGTGTAGGGCTCGTCGCCGATCAGCCCCGGCAGCCCCAGCAGCGAGCCGGCGGGCGCCTGGACGGTCATCACTTCCTCGCCGTTGGGCGCGGTCATGGTCAGGGTGGTCTCTCCGCGGCTCAGGATGTAAAGGCCGGCGGGGTGGTCTCCCTGGCGGAACAGAACGCGCCCACCGCTGCAGGGGATGGAAACGGACTGCTTCTCCAGCGCCTCAATCAGTTCGGGATCGGCGACGAATGCAGACGGGTCTAACTTCACTTGCGGCCTCCATGGATCGAGATGGGGGTGATGTGGATAAAGGGTGTGGTCGAGGGCCGCACCGGCAGCCCTCCGATTGCCGCGCGCCGAAGCCGCCGCAGCCGCCTCGCAGGATACAAATCAATGAAGGTTGAAGGGAGTACCGCTCTGAAGCCATGGTGTCACCGAATGAACCCGGCTTTTTGTGATGTGCGTCACGCAAAGTGAGGAAACGCCGGACCTTCGCCCCCGGATCATCCCTTTCGGGAGATCGAATTCCGGGCCTCTTGTCCTTGCGCGCGCCACGGTCCTTTGCCCGGCGCAACGGCTCCGCGGGCAGGCCGCCGAGAGCCGCCCGTCGCCAGGCTGGGGGCTGCTCGATCCGGGCGCGCCTTCTTTTTCAGGGCTGAATGCTTCTAGTCGGAGACCATGGTCTCGCCGGGCACAATGGGACGGGTGCGGTAGAGCTTGCCGCGATTGGCCAACTGGCCCACGGCCAGCAATGCGCCGACAAAAGCAACCAGCTTGATCAGGCTGCCTTCGCGGCTGTTGGGCAGCGTCTTCCACAGCACCAGCAGCAGGGTCTGCGCCGCCGTCACCGCCCACACCGTGCCATAGAAGTAGCGCCGCTCGGCGCCTTCGGTGCGCGTCGAGGGCCCTACGCGGGGCAGCTTGCCCAGTATGCCCAAGAGCAGAATCACGGCCAGCAGCGGGAAGTAGGCGTAGCTGTAAATCTGCTTCATGGTCCACACGCCGGTGACCGCGGCGATCACCAGGCCGGCCAGGTTCAGCAGCGCAAAGTTCAGCGCCGCGTTCCAGGCGAAGGTATAGCACACCCGCCGGTAGAGCGGATTGGGCTTGTCCTCGTCGAAGCGGAGAATATAGGGGCGCTTCTCTGCGCCGGGCAACTGTGCATACAGGCCGGCCACGCCGGTGCCGACCAGCACCGCCGCCAGCCAGGCCAGGTTGGGCCAACTGAAGCCACGGGCAAAGAGCGAAAACGTCAGCGGCCCGGGGGCCAGAAAGAACACCCAGATCCAGATGGGCCAATGCGCCAGCCGGTAGATGCGCGTATTCCGCTCCCGCATCTTGCGCGCCTCGGCATACTCCACTTGTCCGTGATATTGCATGGGCCTGAGTCTCGCAGGGCACAGGCGGGGGAGTCAATCGGGCAGGGCGCGCCCACAGGCTCACGCCAAAACGCATCCCTTGCGATGAAGAGAGCTTACGGGTGCAAGGTGAGGACCAGGTAGCTCTCCTTGGCGGCGAGAAAGGCTTGAATCCGCGGGAAAGCATCCCGGAGCACAAAGCCGGCGCGAAGGGTGGTGCAATTGCCGATGCGTAGCCAGATCACCTTCGGAGGGCTTCCGCGCAGAACACTGCGTTCGGAGAAGTCGGAATCCTTGGAAACGATGACGAAACCATTCTCTTTTGCGTATTGCCAGACCTCGTCGTCCGGAGTACTTTCCAAGCCGCATTCGCGAACGTGGATTGACCCTGGGTAGAGATCGTCGATCGCCGCGACCAGGCGAGGAGAGAGGTTTTCATCCAGCAGGAGTTTCAAGCGGATAGAATCTCGAACTTTCGTTCGCGGTCGGCGGCAAAAGCCAGGCAGGCGCGAATATCCGCTTCCGTCAGGTCGGGGAAGTCCGCGAGGATCTCGCTCTCCGTCATTCCGGAGGCAAGATACTCGAGCACGTCGTAGACGGTGATTCGCAGGCCGCGCACGCAAGGCTTTCCATTGCGCTTGCCAGGTTCGATCGTGATGATCTTCGCATAGTCCATGCGTGTTCAGAATAGGCCAACCCGCGTGCCGGCGCAAACGGAATTGCCGCCTGCCGCCTTACCGCAGCCGCCGCCGGACCAGGTCCAGCGCCTGTTGCGTGGTCCACTGCCGCACCCGTTCGCGGTCGCCGCGAAAGTTCTTCTGGAGCACCTCGGTCTTCTGGGGGTCGGAGACGGCGATGTAGACCAGGCCGACGGGCTTTTCTTCGCTGCCGCCGGTGGGCCCGGCAATGCCGGTGACGCCCACGCCCAGGGTGGCGCCGGTGCGCTGGCGAATGCCCGCGGCCAGGGCCTTGGCCACCTCCTCCGAGACCGCGCCATGCTCGGCAATCAGCTCCGCCGGCACGCCGGCCAGGGCCGTCTTCATGGCGTCGGAGTAGACGACGGCGCCGCCGACAAAGGAGCGCGAGCTGCCGCTGACGCCGGTGATGCGCGAGGAGATCATGCCGCCGGTGCAGCTTTCGGCCACCGCGATGGTGGCCTGGCGCAGGCCGAGATAGTAGAGCACGATCTGTTCCAGCGACTCGCCGTCAGAGGAGTAGAGCCAGTCTTCGAGAGCTTCCTCCAGCCGCCCGGCCAGCTCGTCCACGCGCTGCTGGGCGGCGTGCAGGTTGGCCTTGGCGCACTCCAGGGTGAGCTGGATGTCCCCGGCGTGGGCCAGGATGGTGGTCTCCACGTCGGTGTAAGCGGTGTAGATGGGCGCCAGCAGCTTGTCGGCCTGGGACTCGGGGATCATGGCCGCGCGCAGGGTGCGTTTGGCGATGTGGCGCACCGGGACAAGCTCCCTCAGGCGGGGGATGCACTCGGCGTCAAACAGCGGCTTGCACTCGCTGGGCGGCCCCGGAACCAGCATCAGCAGCTTGCGATAGCCGGAGTAGGTGGTGTCGATCCACTGCCCCGGAGCGCTGCCGTTGGGGTTGGCCAGCACCAGCGCGCCCTCCAGCACGTCGGCCTGCTTGAGGTTGTTCTGCGGCATGGGAATGCGCCAGGCGGCGGCGCGGGCGTGCAGCGCGGCCACCTGGCCGGCGTCGCGGCGCAAAGTCAGCGACAGGGCTTCGGCTACGGCCTCGCGGGTGAGGTCGTCTTCCGTGGGGCCCAGCCCGCCCATCAGCACCACGATGTCCGTCCGGCTCATCGCGGCGCGGATGGCCCCGACCAGGTCCTTGCGACGGTCGCCGACGATGGTCTTGAAATGGACGGTGACGCCCAGCTCGTTCAGCTTCTCAGTCAGATGGAGGGAGTTGGTGTCCTGGCGAAAAGGGGTCAGCATCTCGGAACCGACGGCAATGATTTCCGATTTCATAAGGGCAGCTTCCAGCTCCTAGCCTCTAGCTTCTAGCCTCTAGCTTCTAGCCTCTAGCTCCTAGCTATCATACCGATTGCTTCCGGGCTCGACTCGATCCTCAAGAGAATCCATACCGCGATCTCGAAATTGCCTATAGCGAAACCAGAGTTGATGGTTCCAGAAGCCTCAGCACTCAAGTTGACTTGGACCACCAGGGAGCGGCAACCCTGCACGAAACTGACCAGGCCATAGGGACTCTGGTTTCGCTCTAACACAACCACTCTCACTGCGGATCCGGCCGCAAACGCGCAATCCAGCACAGAACCAGCCAGGAGCTAGTAGCTAGAGGCTAGCAGCCAGCTACTAAAACAGGCTTAGCCCTTCGACGCCCAGGTCCACATCGAAAACGGCTTCGTTGGTGGCCAGAATGGCGGTGCCGAGCGGCGAAAAGGCTACGCCGACCAGGTTGGCGCCGGAAACCACCAGGCTGGCCTCGCCGGCCTCGGTAACCCGCACCAGCCCGCGGCGGCCATGCAGGCAGGCGGCCACGTAGACGTCGCCCTCACTTGAGAGCGCCAGGCCCTGGGGACGGCCCAGGCCGCGGTACCAAGCGGATGCCGTGCCGTGAGTGTCCACGACCCAGATGGCGTCGTTCGAGGAGAGCGATGGGGCGGTGACGAACAGAACGCCTTCGGTGTTGACCGCCAGGTGATAGGCCGCGGCCGAGGGTTCCAGCGTGGCATAGACGAAGATATTGCGGCTGGGGTCGATCTTGAAGATGGTGCCGCTGCGGTCGCCCACAAACAGGTTGCCTTCGGCGTCGAAGGCCGCACCCGTGGCCACGCCCATGCCCTCGGCATAAACCGAGGATTCGCCCGCCGCATCCACGCGGTAGACGTTGCCCTCGGCCCGCGAGGTGACGAACAGCTCGCCCTCGGGGTTGAAAGCCAGGCCGGTGGCGTTCAGAATGCCGGTAACGAACGGCGTGCCGCGGCCGTCGGGGCTCACCCGCACCACGGAAACCGGCGTCTGCTTGCCCCTGGGGCCGGAGATGGTGGCGTAGACCATCCCCGAGCGGCTGACCGCGGGGCTGGTCACCGGGTGCAGTCCCTCGGAGAGCTGGCGGGCCACGCGCAGGGGCGCGGCGTTGCTGGTCCCCGTCGGGTTGGTCACTTCAATCAGGCCGGTGGTCGCCTCGTCGGGGACGCGCAATAAGAGGCGGGAAGGCCGGCTCATCAGCACATGGGCCGTAAGATCGTCCACCGTCACGGCGGGCGGCCCGAAGCTGAGCGGCCCGAGATGGGCGCCAGTCAGCTCGACTTCGCTGCCCGGCAGCGCGGCGGCTGGCGCAATATCGTCGATGCGCGGCTCGGGAAGCGTTTCAGCGGCGGATTGGGCGCTGGTGCGGGGCATGGGATCGACCTAAAACCAAAGGTGCAACAAAGATGCTACACCCAAAGCATACAGCCCCGCTGCCACATCGTCGCAGACGATGCCCCAGCCTTCGGGCAGGCTTTCCAGTTGGCGGACCGGGAAAGGCTTGGTGATGTCGAACAGACGAAACAGAACCAGCGCGATCAGGGCGTGCTGCCAGCTTGCGTGGCTGCCCAACAAGGCGATCCACTGGCCGGCCACTTCGTCCACCACTACGAACTGCGGGTCCTTGCGTCCGCTTTCGCGGGCTACCAGGGTCGAGGCTGGAATGCCCAGAATCAGCGTGAGGGCGATTCCGGCCAGCAAGACCAGCAAAAGCGTCTGCGCAGCCGGATGAATTCCCCAGGCCACGCCGGCCCACAGCAGCACGGCGGCCACCGAGCCCCAGGTGCCGGGTCCGGGCTTGCCCAGGCCGGCGCCAAAGAACGTGGCCACGGTCCAGGCCCAGAAGGTCTTGTGAACGCCGGGTGCGCTAGTTGTCCTAGTGGTCATAGTTGTCGCTGTCTTCATCGTCTCCCGCGCCAGGCCCGCCCAGGTCTTCGAGCACTTCCGGGTCCAGGACCGGAGAACTGATCTTGTAAACCCCCATGGCCCACTTGCCGAGGTCGATCTTGCGGCAGCGGTCACTGCAGAAAGGGAAGTCCTCGTCGTTGAAGCGAACCAGCATGCCGCAGGTGGGGCAGCGGAGAATCTTGGCGGATTTTTTCTTGGGCTGCATCGTTCTCTTCCACTTTACCGCGGCCCGGGCCTTGACTCTTTTCCGGACCTTCTCACTCTACAGCGGCCTACTCTACAGTGGCCCCGACACCACCCGCGCCACCACGTCGTACTCGTGCGCCTCGGTGATTTCGGCATCGTAGAAGCGGCCGGGCTCCAAGGCCTGCAGGTCGCCGAAGTCGTTGATGTACACCTTGCCGTCGATTTCCGGAGCGTGGAACTGGGTGCGGGCTTCCCACAGCAGGGGAGTCTCGTCGCTTTCGCCCTCGGCCAAGAGCACCAGCTCGCGGCCCACCCACTGCTGCTTGGCCCGCTTGCTGATGGATTGCTGCAGCTTCATCAGCCGCCGCTTCCTGGCTTCGATGGTCCGCTTGGGGATCTTGGAGTCGAGCGCGAAGGCGCCCGAGCCCTCCTCGTCGGAATAGGTGAAGACGCCCAGCCAGTCGATCCTGGCTTCCTTGATGAACTCTTCCAGAATTTCGTAGTCGCGGGGCGACTCGCCGGGAAAGCCGACGATGAACGAGGTGCGCAGCGCGATTCCGGGAACAGCGGCGCGGACTTTTTCCAGGGTCTTCAAGAAAATGTCGCCTCCGCCGCCGCGCTTCATGCGCTTCAACACGTCGGGAGAGGCGTGCTGCAAGGGCACGTCGAGATATTTGCAGATGTTGTCGTGCCGGCCGATGGTGTCCAGCAGCCTCGCGGTGATGCGGTTGGGATAGGCGTAGAGGAAGCGCAGCCAGCGCAGGCCTGGAATTCCGGCCAGCTCGTCCAGCAGCAGCGCCAGCCCGTCCTTCAGGCCCAGGTCTTCGCCGTAGCAGGTGGTGTCCTGGCCGATCAGGGTAATCTCGCGCACTCCGCGGGCCACCAGTTGCCGCGCCTCGGCGACGACAGACTCGAAGCGGCGCGAGCGGAACTTGCCGCGCAGGTTGGGGATCACGCAGAAGGTGCAGGGGTGGTCGCAGCCTTCGGCAATCTTGATGTAGGCCGAGGATTTCGGCGTGGTCAGGAAGCGCGGCGTGGTTTCGTCGTAGAGGTAGGTGGGCAATAAATGCGTCGCGCCCTGCCAGTCGTCGCGGCGGAAGCGGCCCTGCTGCTCGCGCAGATGCCCTTCGGGCCGGTCGCCTTTCGCGGGCTTTTCAGCATTGCCTTCGGGCTTGTGGGTGCCGGCGAGCGATTCCTGCCCCGGACGGGCTTCCGCCGCGTCCTTGCCGCTCAGGATGTTGAAGAGCGAGGGCGCGGCCGCAGCCGGGGCCGCGATTCCGGCGGCTTCGAGAATGGCTTCGAGTTCGCCCGTCCCGACCACGGCGTCCACCTCCGGGATGCTCTTCCGGATTTCGTCGCGATAGCGCTCCACCAGGCAGCCGGCCACGATCAGCCGCTTGGCCGAGCCGGAGGTCTTCAGCCGGGCCATCTCCAGAATCGTATCCACCGACTCCTGCTTGGCCGTGTCGATAAAGCTGCACGTGTTGACGATGAGGATTTCGGCCTCTTCGGGATGCGAGGTCAGACGCGCGCCGGCACGGTCCAGCAGGCCCATCATCACCTCGGAATCGACGAGGTTCTTGGGGCACCCTAACGAAATGAAGCCCACGGAAGGGGCCGTGGGTAGGGAAGGTTTGGTCACTTTCCCATTGTACCGGCTTAATTTTCGCTTCGATGGAGGCGGATCCCGCTCTCCCACCGAAATCTCCTCGGCGGAGTATTCCTTTTCGGCCCGGCTGTCTTGAGAAGGCGCGGCTGAGGCGTCGCATGTTGTTGCTATACTTGCTGGTTATGAGCGATCCGATTCCACTTCGCCCGCTGCACCACGATGAAACGCTCAGTGCCGCCAAGCTGACTGAATTGGATTGCCTTTCCACCGAGATGCTGCGAGAATCTCTCCTACCCGGCGGCAAAGACTGCCTCAAGGTCAGGCCGGACGGCACGATTCTCGACGGGCATCACAGGATTTACTTGCTTGGAAAACGCGGTGTGGATGTAAATTTGCTTCCTCGGGAAGTTTGGCAAAGAGAGGATTCCCAGTGATCATGACTCAACTGCATTGGGTTCATGGACCATGGAATGGACGTTTGGCAATTTCTGCCCGGCCCAGGGGAGGCGATTGGTTGCCGGATGAAATCGCCGCATGGCGCGCAGCAGGAGTTGACTCGATCCTCTCCCACCTGAGTCGCGAGGAAGAGTCCGATCTGGACGTGGAGGACGAGCGCAGGCTGGTTATCGAATCCGGCATGAAGTTCCACTCCTATCCAGTTCCTGACCGGGAACCACCCGCCTCAACTGCGGAGGCTGCCGGCATCTACGAGCAGATTGGGCAGGAACTGAACGAGGGCAGCACTGTACTGGTCCACTGCCGGCAGGGAATTGGCCGAGCCGCGCTGACCGCCATTTGCCTGCTCATTCTGAAACGCATCTCCGTCGACGAGGCCATTCGAATTGTCGGCGAGGCAAGAGGGGTCTCCGTTCCCGAGACCGAAGAGCAGCGCCAGTGGATCGAAAGATTCGCCGCGCGCCTGCTCAACGCATCCGCCGCATAGAAAATCACGCGCGACACAGGAGTCGAGAAACACGCGGTTGGCGGGGGCCTACGCTGAAGGAAGACCGCGATTTGAGCCGCCCTTGGCTCCGCTTCACTTCAACCCGATCCCCAGTGTTAAAATCAACCAGTGCCGGGTCCTACGCGACGTAATCCCGCCAACCCCGCCAGGTCCGGAAGGAAGCAACGGTAACGGGCTAGTGCGTGTGCAGTAGGTCACCCGGCGCTTTTTGGTTCGATTGAAATTGAAGCGGCAAAAGCAACCGCGGGTCCTTCGGCTTCCCCTTCGCGTTGCTCAGGGCCGCTCAAGGTAACAATCGCAGATCGCCGCAAGTAGACAGCCGCAAGGAGAAATGCATTGGCTCTCACCGTTCGCCCCATCGTGGGCTGCCGCGCCAAGATCACGGCGCTGGGCACCTACGTCCCCCCTCAGATTCTGACCAATCAAGACCTTGAAAAGATCGTGGACACAAGCGACGAGTGGATCATGTCGCGGACCGGCATCCGCGAGCGCCATGTGCTGGCCAAGGGGCTGGGCGTGAGCGATATCTGCGTGGAGGCGGCCAAGAAGTGCCTGGCGACGCGCGGCATCGAGCCCAGCGAGATCGAGGTCATCATCGTGGGCACGGTGACGCCGGACATGATGTTCCCCTCGACGGCCTGCCTGGTGCAGAACAAGATCGGGGCCAAGGGCGCCTGGGGATTCGACGTTTCCGGCGGCTGCTCGGGCTTTGTCTACGCGCTGCAGGCGGGCGTCAAGATGGTGGAGAGCGGGGCGCACAAGATGGTTCTGGTGTGCGGCGCGGACGCCAACACCCGCATGACGGACTACACCGACCGCACAACGTGTGTTTTGTTTGGAGACGGCGGCGGCGCGGTGCTGATTGAGCCGGCCGCGGCGGGCGAGATCGGCTTCATCGATTATGTACACGAGATCGACGGCTCCGGCGGCGTGAGCCTGAATCTGAAGGGTGGCGGCAGCCTCAACCCCTCCACCCACGAGACCGTGGACAAGAAGATGCACTACATCTACCAGGACGGGCCGGCGGTCTACAAATTCGCCGTGCGCAAGATGGCCGAGGCCACCACCAAGCTGCTGGAACGCAACGGCGTCACCGGCGCGGACCTGGGCTGCTTCATTCCCCACCAGGCCAACAAGCGCATCATCACGGCCACCGCCGACCGGCTGGGCATGGACCCGGAGCGGGTCATCATCAACATCGAAAAATACGGCAACACCTCGGCCGGAACCATTCCCTTGGCCATGGAAACAGCCGTCGAGCAGGGCAAGCTGAAGAAGGGCGACCTGGTGCTGCTGGCCGCCGTCGGCGCCGGATTCACGGTAGGCGCGGCGCTCTTGCGCTGGGAAATCTGAAAGGCAGGGGTTAGGGATTTGGGGGTTAGGGGTTAGGGGTTAGGAATCGCGGGTGCCCCTGGTCTCGAGTCTGAGACCAGGGGAACCACGGACCTCAAGGGTACGAAATCACGCGGTCAAAGACCTGCCTTCTCGTTACGCCGGTGCGCGCACCCACGGAATCGCAACTCATTCGCACTCAAAAAACAAGGCCCGCATCCATGCTCTGGAAGCGGGCCTTGTTTTGTTTGCAGTTACCCTGGTTTGAGTATCCTGCGATGCGAACTAGCAGCCCTTGCCGCCGGGTCCGCCTTCATAGAAGTACACTTCCCATCCCGTGCCGCCCGCGGTCGAAGGGCCGGAGATGCTATAGCAAGCCGGCGACGGAATATCGGGCGACAGGCTATCCCAGTAGGAGGCATAAGTCGAGTTGGTGCCGATGTACCACAGGTTGCGCTGGTAGGCCGCATGAGCCCATCCGGTCGAGGGCCATGCGCCGCTGCCTTCGGCGGGCCAGATGGTGGTGCCCACGCTCTCGGTGCCGAACTCGATGGCCTGCGCGTTCTTGGTGTTCTGTCCGCCGCTGTACATCGAGCCGGGATAGTAGCCGATCCAGGTTCCCTGGTAACTCACCCACCAGTTGCCCTGGTAGAAGTAATACTCGGAGCTGAATTCATACTGCGTCCCGCCCGTCGAACTCACGGTGTTGAAGTAGTTTCCCAGGATTCCGGAATCGGCCACCTGAACGAAGTCTCCGCAGGTGTTGTTCCAGCAGTTGTACTTGGTGTCGTTTTTGTTGTAGTTGTCCGGCGTGGAGAAGATGAAGAAGTGAACCCGCTCGTCGTTGAACATGGCGGGATAGACCACCCAGCCCACTTCCTCGGTCTGCGTGCCCGAGCCGCTGCCGCCCACATACCACTCCTGCGACAGGGAAAAGACTTCGCCGAGCGAGGTGTTCACATACGGGTCCCAGATATTGTTGTTGGAGTTGCCGCCCCAGTTGTTCACGTTCTGGTAGGTGAACGAATACTTGTGCGCCTGGGTCGAGGGATCGGCGAATTCGCTTCTGGGGCCATCCTCGTTCGCGCGGGCCTGCGCCGCGGCCACCGCGCCGCCGGGCGTCTTGTGGTAAAAGTCGGCCAAGGTGGCGAAGCGGCTCAGCGTCTCCAGAGTGGTGCGCAGCAGGGGCACGGTATTGGCCTCGCAGTGCGCCGAGTTGCCGAACTCATCCACGGCCTTTTCCGCGTCCAGTTGGGCGGGCAGCACGTTGCCCTGCGCGGTGACCGGCTTGGCGGCCATCTCCAGCGGCGGGGCAGGCGCGATGCTGGAAAGGTGGAAGTTGCGCACCGCCGGCTGCTGGTCGATGCCGACGCAGTCGTAGTGCTGGCCTCCGGAGACGAAACTATGGGTGATTTCCACCCCGTCGTAGCGGGAGAGAATGCTCTGCCGCATCTCTTCAAACGCGGCCGCGTCCTTGACCTTGCTGCCGGCCCGGTTGAGGAACTCGCTGGAGTCCGCCGTGCGCGTCTTCACCAGGAAGCTGCCGAAGGGCACGAACTGCGTCTTCTCGGGCAGGGTGAGGGACTTCTCAGCCTGCCCGAGGGCGGCGGGGCCGGTGGCCGAGAGGGCCACGAGCAGTGCGAAGGCGCCGGCTTTTCCGGCGATCGAATGGATCGAAGACGCGGTGCGGGAAGTGGACGGCTGGGAACAAGCAGCGGGCGTTGCCGCCGAGGTCAGGTCGTGGTTCTTGAACATTTCGAACTCCTTTTCAGTGGGGAGGCAGTGGCGACTGCCGCAACTGGAAAGTAGTGAAATGCGGACCCCGTTCGTTTCAACTTATTGCGAATTGATTTTGCAAAGCGGCGGAAGGCGCATCGTGCGACGCGGCGGAAAATCCTCCCACACGTTCAGATCTTCGCGAGGGAGCTGTCCACGATGCCCGCCGGCAGGCGATATTCGGGCAGCACCCCGCACTCGGCCCCCATGCGGAAGAAGGCCTTCATGCCTTCCAGGCATTCCTCGTCCAGCACATAGTGGATGTTCGAGCTCAGGTAGTGGCGGATGGTCTGCTCGGAGAGGGGCAGCCGGACCGCCCACTCCTCGGCCAAGGCGTCGATGTTCTTGAGGCCGTGGTCGCGGGATTGGATGAAGTCCCTGCTAATGCTCTCAACCAAAAGCCCGCCGTGCGCAGCACCCCAGACGGCGGAGACGAAGGGCAGGCCGGTGAGGCTGTGCCACTCCCCGGCGATGTCGTGGTACACCAGCTCTTCGTCGGTGCGCACCAGGCGGTTAGCCTGCTCTTCCAGAGCCATCAAGGCCGGGTCGCCGATGAGGATGGCGGCGTCGGCGCGGCAAAGCATGGCGTCCAGGTCGCCCCCCATCGGCAAAAAGGGCACGTCCGGGTTGCCCCAGTGGCGAAACAGGATGCGGGCGTGAGCAATCGTCGTGCGGCTAGCGGTGTCGGCGGCCACCGACCGCAAAGTCGCGAGAGGCTGGCGGGCGCGGCGCACCAGCAACAGCGACCGCACCCGGCCCTTGGAGGCGATGGTGCAGCCCGGCAGGATGCCCAGGCCGGGGGTGGTGGCCAAAGCGGCGATGGGGATCAGCCCGATGTCAGCCGTGCCGTTGGCCAGCCGCTCGGCGCATTCCGAGGGCAGCATGGAGTCGATTTTGTAGCGCGAGGCCAGCCTCCCGGCCAGCGGCGGGTGCTCGAAATCCCACATCAGCGGCGCGGGATTGAGAAAGCGGATGGCGGCGATGCGCAAGCGATCTTGAACCGGCGAGCGGTCTGGAGGGTTGGATTGCACGCTTCTTAGACTAGCAACCCGGGCCTGTGGATGCGGGGGAGCATCCGGAGGGTCAACAGCAACGGTCTTGACAGGCAGCTTCGCCGAAGGTAACTTGGGCAAAATTACCAAGGAGAGTGGCTTTTGGTTTCCTGTGAGGAAAACCGCCCTGTCCGATTCTCGCCCCGAGACCCCCGGCGAGGCGACCGGCCATGAGCGCGCTGCCCCAGAACGCGGCCCAGGCTGAGGCCCAGGATGCGGCCCAGGATGCGGCCCAGGCTGCAACCCATGACGCGATTTGCCCCTCGACGCCTGCGCTCGACGAGGACCGGCTGGCCTGGCTGGCGCTGGCCCTGGCGCCCGGCCTCGGCCCCAAGCGGATTCTGGACGCTCTGGCGCAGTTGGAGTCGCCCAGCCGGGTTTTCACCCTGCCCCTGACCGCTCTCGAAGGCCTGCGCTTTCCCGCCGAGGCGGCGCAGTTCATCTTCGACGGCAAGGCGCGGCGCGCCGCGGAGGAAGAGTGGGCGCGGGTGGCCTCGCAAGGCGCGACGGTGGTGACCTTCGGCTGCCCGGAGTATCCGGAGCGGCTCAAGGAGATTTACGACCCGCCGCCGGTGCTGTGGCTGCGCGGACCGGCCAGCCTGCTCTCCCGGCCAGGAATCGCCATTGTGGGCACCCGCCATCCCAGCCCCTACGGCTCCGGCGTGGCCGAAATGCTGGCCCGGGACCTGGCCGCGCGGCGCCTGCTCATTATCAGCGGCATGGCCCGCGGCATCGACACCTGCGCCCACCGCGGAGCGCTCGCCGCGCGCATGCCCACCGTGGCCGTCTGGGGCACGGGCATCGACGTGGTCTATCCCAGGGAAAACAAGAAGCTGGCCGAGGAGATTCTGGCCACCGGCGGCTGCATCCTGAGCGAAATGCCCATGGGGACCTTCCCCGCGCCGCAGAATTTCCCCCGCCGCAACCGCATTTTGAGCGGTTTGAGCGTCGCCGTCCTGGTCGTCGAGGCGGCGGAGAACTCCGGCACCAGGGTCACGGCCCGCTGCGCCGCCGACCAGAACCGGGACCTGTTCGCCGTGCCCGGCAACGTCACCAACAAGAACTCCTGGACCCCCAACACGCTGATTAAACAGGGCGCCAAGCTGGTGGCCACCTGGGAAGACGTGTGGGAGGATCTCTCCTCGCAGGTGCGGCTGGAACTGGAGGCCGAGGCCCCGGTTGAATCGAAATCTCCCACCACAGCATCTTTATTGCCGGACCCGGTTCTCCGGCCCGAGGAGGCCATGGTGCTCGAGGTTCTGCACCAGGACCAGAGCCTGCAGATCGACGAGATTCTCGACCTTCTGGAGACGCAACTGACGTCTTCCGAGGTGTTTACGGCGCTTTTCGAGCTGGAGCTCACGGGCCGCATCCGCAGCCTGCCGGGAAAAAACTACGTGCGCACGATGTGAAGGGCAGGGAACGGGGATCAGGGAACAGTTGGGGAGCGGGTCGGGGGAGGGTTGCGGCTTCCACGTGGTCTCGGAATCGACGCCTGAAAACCGGCTCACGGAGATCGATGGTATTTTCTGAACAGGAAGGCCGCAGGCTGAGTGGGAAGGCGTGCAGGGAGGTCCATCGGCATGAAGGAAATCGTTTTTGAGGTTGCGCAGGATGCTGACGGCGGGTTTACCGCCGAGGCCATCGGCGAAAGCATCTTTACCCAGGCCGATAACTGGGAAGAACTGAAGGGCAACGTTCGAGAGGCCGTGCAAGCCTTCTATTTTGACTCGGTTGCGCCGGCTTCCATTCGTCTGCGCCTGGTTCGGGACGAGGTGCTTGCGGTCGCATGAAACTGCCCCGCGATCTGAGTGGAGAAGATCTGGTGAAACACCTCTGCAAGCTCTGGGGATACGAGAGGATCCACCAGGTCGGGAGCCACATCATTCTCCAAACCCAGCAGCTGGCGCCCCACCGCATCGCAGTTCCGGCGCATTTTCCGCTCAGGGTTGGAACGTTGAACGGGATTCTGTCCAGCATTGCCGCGCACAAGAGCGTCTCCAAAGAGAGCATTCTGAAGGGTCTCTAACTTTCTTCCGATTTTCGGCTTGTGCTTCCCGATGGTTCCGTTGGCGCGGGTCAATGGAAGGTTGTGGGTTCACAGACCCGGATTTCCGCTTTTCTGCCCGCATGGAAATTATGCTAGGGTTCTCTATTATGGCGACGGTTTTTGGCATCCCGCTCCGCGAATACCTCGGCCAGAGTTTTCGGCAGGACCGTGAGTACGTGGATGGAGAAATCAGGGAGCGCAACGTGGGCAAGTGGGAGCACGCCAGAGTGCAATGGCTGCTGGCGGCGTGGTTTTTCGCGCACGAAAAGCAGCGGGGCATCACCGGCAGCACGGAGCAGCGGGTTCGAGTATCGGAAAGCCGGGTTCGCGTGCCCGACCTGGTGGTGCTCGCAGCCGGACCGCAGCCCGATGTTCTCATCGACCCGCCGCTGCTGGTCATCGAGATTCTGTCTCCCGAGGATAGCTATTCCGACACCCAGGAGCGTGCCGAGGATTACCGCGCGATGGGAGTGGAGACGGTATGGATCATCGATCCAAAGACGCGGACCGGCCGCATGTGCTCCGGTTCCGAATGGGTCGAATCCTCGCGCCTTGAGGTCAAACGGACTCCCTTGTTTGTGAACCTTCTCGACATCTTCAGCCAGTTGACCTCTGCCTGAAGCGCCGCGCGCTCGGCCAAACTCCGAGAATCCCGGAATCGAAGCCCGAGAGTCCGGCCGCTTTCTCCGCCCAACCGGCTGAAGGCCGCCTTACGCCCCTGAAAACGGTCCCGCAATGCAAGACCCGGCGCCAAAATCGCATCGCCGAACGTGGGTTGAGAGCGAAACGGCTCAGGACAAGCCGGTTGCGTCGGCGTTTTTTTCTGCCGCGGAACCCCTTCCAGCCCCTCGAAATGCGAGTCTTTGAGAGAAAAAGAGCGCCCGGGAGTGGCGGCCAAGCGGTGTTCCGTGGTAGCTTCCAACCTTTGCGGGTGCTTTTTTCCCGCAGCGGGAACCACGGCCTCCAAATCGGGTGCAAATGAATCGAAAAGCGCATTTCTGAGTCCAACAGGCCGGACAAGGTAGAGTGAGACTGGTATTAAGGATGGCAATGAGCAAATCACTGGTGATCGTCGAGTCGCCCGCCAAGGCCAAGACGATTGAGAAATATCTGGGCAAGGGCTTCGAGGTTCTGGCATCGGTCGGGCACATCATGGACCTGCCCAAGAACGAGATTGGGGTGGAGCTGGAGAACCGCACCTTCGAGCCGACGCTGATCGTGTCTCCGGGCAAGGAAAAGGTGGTTGCGCAACTGAAGCGCGCCGCCGCCAAGGCGGACGAAATCTTCCTGGCGCCCGATCCTGACCGTGAGGGCGAGGCGATTGCCTACCACCTGGCGCTGCAACTGGGCACCACGGCCAAGGAACGGAAGAAGATTCGCCGCGTCACCTTCAACGAGATCACCAAAAAGGCCGTGCAGGAGGCGTTCCACCACGCCCGCGCCGTCGATCAAAACCTCGTGGACGCGCAGCAGACCCGCCGCGTGCTCGACCGGCTGGTGGGCTACCAGATTTCGCCGCTCTTGTGGGACAAGGTGCGGCGCGGCCTCTCCGCCGGCCGGGTGCAAACCGTGGCCGTGCGGCTGATCGTCGAGCGGGAGCGGGAGATCGGCGGGTTTCAGCCTGTCGAGTACTGGACGCTGGACGCCCTGCTGCACCCGGAAAAGCAGGCGGAGACGCGGCTCAAGGCTCGTTTCGTCGGCATCGACGGGGAGGCGGTCAGGGTTTCGACCGGCCAGGACAAGGACGGAAAAGAGCAGTTCATCTCCGGCGCGCTGCCCGATGAAAAGTCCATGAAGGCGGTGCTGGCCGCTCTCGACGACGCCCGCTGGTCGCTGGTTTCCGTGCAATCGACCGAGAAGCAGCGCAAGCCGCTGGCGCCGTTCATCACCAGCCAGTTGCAGCGCGACGCGGCCAGCAAGCTGGGCTTCAACGTGCGCCGCACCATGGGCGTGGCGCAGCGGCTTTACGAGGGCGTCGAGATCGGCGCGGAGGGCGCGGTCGGCCTCATCACCTACATGAGAACCGATTCGCCGCGCGTTTCGCCGGAAGCCATTGCCGGAGCCCGGGAGTGGATCACCAAGCACCTGGGCGCGAAGTACCTGCCCCAGACGCCCAATCTCTACAAGGGCAAGAAGGCCGCGCAGGACGCCCACGAAGCCATTCGCCCCACCGACGTTTCGCGCACCCCGGAGTCGATTGCCCGCTACCTCACCGAGGAGCAGTTGAAGCTCTACCGGCTGGTCTGGAATCGCTTTGTGGCCTCGCAGATGATGCCGGCCGTCTTTGACGTGACCACGGCGAAGATCGCCGCCGTCTCGGCGACGACAAAGAAGACCTACGACTTCCGGCTTTCCGGCTCGGTCCTGCGTTTCGACGGCTTCCTCAAGGTCTACGAGATTCTTGAAGACAAGAAGGACGACGAGGACGACGAATCGTCCAACAAGCTGCCCAACCTGGACAACGTGAAGAAGCTCGAACTCGACAAGCTGGACCACGAGCAGCACTTCACCCAGCCCCCTCCGCGCTACAACGAAGCGTCGCTGGTGAAGGTTCTCGAAGAGCGGGGCATCGGCCGCCCGTCCACCTATGCCGCCATCATCAACACCATCCAGGACCGCGAATACGTGACCAAGATGAGCGGCCGTTTTTACCCCACCGAGATCGGCATGGTGGTCTGCGACCTGCTGGTGAAGAACTTCCCGTACATCTTCGATACTGCGTACACGGCCAAACTGGAAGAGGAGCTGGACGAGATCGAAGAGGGCAACGAGAAGTGGGTGGACCTGATGAACGGGTTCTACGACCACTTTGTCGAGGAGCTGAAAGACGCCGGCGTGAAGATGGAAGACATCAAGCGCATGGAGAAGAAGACCAACGAAAAGTGCGACCTGTGCGGCTCGCCGCTGGTGTTGAAGTGGGGCAAGTTCGGCAGCTTCTACGCCTGCTCCGCCTACAACAAGAAGGACAAGAACAGTTGCACGTTCACCAAGGAGAACACCGCCGGCAAGCCGGACCTGAATACTCCCGAGGCCCAGGAAGCGGGCGAGCAGGAAGAGTACTGCGACAACTGCGGCCGGGTGATGGTGCTGCGGCGCGGCCCGTTCGGCATGTTCATGTCCTGCCCGGGGTTCAACGAGGACCCGCCCTGCAAGACCTTCCGCAAGCTCAGCTCCAAGCAGCAGCAGAAGCAGTCCGCGCCGCAACCCACCGGCGAAGATTGCCCGCAGTGCGGCAAGCCGCTGGTGCTGCGTCAGGGCAGCTACGGGGAGTTCGTCTCCTGCTCCGGCTATCCCAAGTGCAAGTACGTGAAGCAGAACCTGATTGAAGGGCTCAAGTGCCCCAAGTGCGGCACCGGCGACCTGGCCGAGCGCAAGGCGCGCCGCGGCAACCTCTTCTGGGGCTGCACCAACTATCCCAAGTGCGACTTCACCACAAACTACAAGCCGGTGGCCGAAAAATGCCCGGAGTGCGGCAGCCCGTACCTGGTGGAGAAGACGCTGCGCAGCGGCATCTTCCTCGAATGCCCCAACAAGAAGAAGGCGGCCGAGGAAGAAGCAGCGCCCAAGAAGCGCGCCAAAAAGGGCGTCGAGCCGCTCGAAAGCGCCGTGGTCTGCACCTACTCCAAGCGCATCGGCGATGCGCCGCCCCCGCCCACGGCCGAAACCCATGGGCCGGTCAAGGAAGAGCCCGCCGCCAAGGCCGCCCCTGCAAAAAAGGCTGCCAAAAAGGGCGATAAGAAGGAGTTGCAGCCGGCGTAAACAGTCGTCGAAGGAGTTCTTCTTCCTGAGCCCCGGCAACGCAAGTGTGCCCACTGCGACACACTTGCGTTGCCGGGGTTTTTCATGCCATCAACTCCCCGGCGCAAGAAAACCTGAAAATCGATTGAAATCCCCACCGCACTGTGCCGATAGGGAGTCTTCGATTAGAGATTTCTAGAACGCCCTATGTGTGGAGGAGCACCTCATGTCGACGGTTTCTGGATTATCATCCAACTCGCTTTTGGAAAGTGCACTCTCAACTGCGTTAGCGGCAACCAAAAAAAGCACCGCCACCGCCACCACCACTGCCGCCAGCACCACCGCTGCTGCCGATAGCAGCACTTCCACCACCACACTCGATCAGCTTACGCAGGACATGATTAAGCTGCTCAAGGCCCT
>Ga0302319_10003395_pt1 | contig 33422 bp, 32 predicted proteins | sample Bog_T0_2_FD_203319 | JGI IMG/M metagenome (GOLD analysis project Ga0302319, IMG submission 203319) | Peat permafrost microbial communities from Stordalen Mire near Abisko, Sweden - Bog_T0_2 | ecosystem: Environmental > Terrestrial > Soil > Wetlands > Peat | place: Sweden: Abisko, Stordalen Mire... | reverse complement strand
CTTCTTCGAGTAGCGTTGAAACTCCGCCTGATGGGCCAAGGTAAGCTGCTTCATCCGTGATCGATCTCCTCAATCCACATTAACCGCGAAGGCTGTGGAAAGGGGCGATTTTCAGAGGTTCCCTAGGGCCCGTGCTGTTCAACATCCTCGTGTTCCACCTCCTGATGAACCCGAGTGGTATTGGGATGGGGGCGTTTGCGACGCTTCTCTGGTTGCTGGTCGGCTGGGAGCATCGGATCGTGTTTGCAAGGCTCTTCGCGGCGCGGCTTGAGGAGTGAAGGCTGCCCGTATGAAGATGCAGGGCTGCTGGCTACAATCAAGCTAACGATGATTCAGTACCTCTATCTCGGGCGGGTGGGCTACGACGAGGGGCTGCGCTTGCAGGCGGAAGTGTCCGCGCTGGTTGCCGAGGGGCGCACAGGGAATGTGCTGCTGCTGCTGGAGCATCCGCCGGTGCTGACGCTGGGGCGCAATGCGAAGCGGGAGAACATTCTGGCGTCGGAGGAGATGCTCAAGCAGCACGGCGTTACCGTCCACGAGATCAACCGCGGGGGCGACGTGACCTATCACGGGCCGGGGCAACTGGTGGGCTACCCCATCTTCGATCTGCGCACGCTGCACACATCGAGCGGCGGACGGATGGGGCCGGTGGACTTTGTGCGCGGGATGGAAGAGGCGCTGATCCGGCTGTGCGGCAGATTTGGGGTGCGCGCCGGACGAATTTGCGGGCTGACCGGCGTGTGGTGCGGAACAGCAGTGGTCAGTTCTCCGGCCAGGGAGTGCCTTCATGCTCCTGCTGACTCTGGAGAGGCGGAGAGGAAGATTGGGGCGATCGGCATTCACGTGGCGCGTGGCATCACCTCGCACGGCTTCGCCTTCAATGTCACCACCGACCTGAAGGACTTTAACCTGATTATTCCTTGCGGGATTCCCGATCATGAGGTGACCAGCCTGGCGCGGGAGGTTGAGGATCCGGAGGCGTTGCCCTCGCTGGAAGAGATTGCTTGTCTGGTGGCGCGGGAGTTTGGCGAGGTCTTCGGCGTGCCGGTGGGGGCGGTCGAGAGCCTGGCGGCGTTGCGCGCTCTGGCCGCGGCAGGCCCGTCGCAATTCCCGGCAGAAGACACGCCGCTTCAGGTTCCGGCGGAGGTCGAGCGGCTGCGCAGATTAAATCCACCCCCGGTCTCCGCCTGACTCGATCCTTCACCCTTACCGTATTGGGCTACTTTGAGCTAGACTTTGCGAGTTTTTGCAAATAACCGAGTATCGCATCTAGGGCCACGGCCTCTAAGACACCCGTCGGACCACGTTCGAGCTTCCACTTTACCGGCTCTACAATTTCATCTGGCACATGAACCACGATTTTCATGTATTCAGTCTACGCCGCTCTCTCCGACTTCCGTTTGCGTGATTGCCAACAGGATTATGAAGTAGTCCAATACCATCAGCATCCTTTGCTGCCGTGATTTATAATCCGGCAGGAGTTCGGCATTCGCGGAGCGGCAAGAGAGGGATACATGTATACCGACGTAATCATGCCCCAGATGGGCGAGTCGATCTTTGAGGGCACCATTACCAAATGGCTCAAGAAGGCCGGCGACAGGGTCGAAAAAGACGAGCCACTCTTTGAGATCTCCACCGACAAGGTGGACGCGGAGATTCCCTCGCCCGCGGCCGGCGTGCTCACCGAGATTAAGATTCCCGTGGGCGCAACCGTCGAGATCAATACGGTGGTCGCGGTGATCGGCGACTCCGGTGTAAGTACTTCCGTTCCGCCAGCAACAATCCCGCCGGAATCGGTACCTGTTGCTTCCGCATCGGCAACTCGACCTGTAACCGCCGCGCAACCCGTTGAGTTGGCCGCACCGCAGGTGACGCAGGCGCCGCGCTCCTCGCCGTTGGTGCGGCGCATCGCCAAAGAGAACAGTCTCGACCTTGGCCAGATCGCCGGAACCGGATCGGAGAGTCGCATCACCAAGGAAGATGTGATGCGGCATCTAAGCCAGCACGGACCTGGCCGTGGAAGTTTACTAGGCACAACGGAGGCGCCACCGAAGGCAGGATTGGCCCCACCGCAAGTGACCGTACCGGAAGCGCCAGTTCCGCTTACCAAAATGCGCGCCATCATCGCGCAGCGCATGGTGGAGAGCATGCAGATCAGCCCTCATGTGCACATCGTCTACAAGGTGGACATGACGCGCATTGTTCGTCTGCGCGAGCGGGAGAAGGCGAGCTTTGAGCAGCGGCACGGCGTCAAGCTCACCTATATGCCGTTCATCGCCACGGCCACCGTTGAGGCGCTGGGGAAATTTCCCATTGTGAACGCCTCGCTCACGGACGGGGCCATCCACTACCACCCCAACATCCATCTGGGCATCGCCGTGGCGTTGGAGTGGGGACTGATTGTGCCGGCGGTGAAACGGGCCGAGGTGCGCGGCTTCTTGGGCTTGGCGCGGGCGATTGCGGATCTGGCCGCACGGGCGCGCACGAAGAAGCTGCTTCCCGATGAGGCCTCGGGGTCTACCTTTACGCTGACCAACTCGGGGATCTTCGGCGAGGAGTTTGGCACGCCGATTATCAACCAGCCGGAGTCGGCGATTCTGGCCATCGGCGGCCTGCGCAAGGAGCCCGCGGTGGTGACCGACGCCGAAGGCAACGACTCGATTGCGATTCGCTCGGTACAGTACTTCTGTCTGGGCTTTGACCATCGCACCATCGACGGGGCCGACGCGGGCAAGTTCATGGGCACATTCAAGCGGGCGCTGGAAGGGTGGGAGAGGCCGATTGGGTAGGCGATAATTCCCTTCTCTTGCGCGATTATTTCCATTCGTGAGGCAGTGCGCCAGCGGGCTTGTGCTGGGTGATCTCCGAGTACGTAATCTGGACATCCTGGGAAAGGTCTTTGGGAATCCAGTTGGCGTCGCGCGGCGGTAGCTGGATGCGCATCTCAGACGGAGTTTTTCCATCGTGCACTTGCGCTGCGACGGCGCTGTATAAGTCGAGCAGGAATAGGCGCTGGCCGGCGAGAATCTCGATGCCGCCCGCATCGCCGTGGCCGGGTAAGACAGACAGCGGATGAAAGCGCACGGCCTTCGCGAGGACGCGAGGCCAGTTGGCGAGATTCGCATCCCAGAGCTTGTTGCGCGGACCATTGACGGCGGCATCGCCGGTGCAGAGGACGCGTTCTTTGGGCAGCCAGACGAAGCCGTCGGCGGGCGTGTGTCCCCAGCCCATGTAGAGGAAATCAACCTCGCGAGTTGAGTCTTTCAGGATGAATTTACTTTTGCGGAAGGTTTGCAGAGGGCGCTGTACATTGTTTTCGTGGAGATCGCGGACATCGGCGCGTTTTGCCTCGGCTGCTTGCCAGCGCGCGGGTTCGTAGCGATCCATCTCGGCGAGAATTTTGTAATAGGCGAGCGTGGTTGCGCTGGCCGCTGTCCAGAGCGAGTTGCCGTAGGAATGATCTCCGTGGGCATGGGTATCGAAGACATAGCGGACCGGCTTGGGAGAGAGCTGCTTCACCTCGGCCATCAACTCCCGTGCCCTCCCTGGATAGTTTGCATCGACAACGATGAGATAGTCCTGCATCTCGATGACGGCGGTGTTGCTGTAGCCTTTAGAGGCGTCGCCCAAGAGAAACCAGACGCCGGGGGCAATCTGGCGCGGGGTCACGGACTGGGCGTACGCGGAGAGAACGCCGGCAACGGCCAGGATCGCGAACAATGAAACGAGACGCCGCATTCGATGGATTCCTTCAGCTTACTGTGCAGTTACCCGAAGGATGATCGTACACCCGTCGTGAAATTGGCGCGAAAACGTCTTCATCCCTGCTTGGGCGGCTGCCACGGGTCGTAGGTGCCGACGTACCAGGTGTGGCCTTCGGGGTCTTTGACGGCGAAGTCGCGGCCGCCGTAGGGGGTGTCTCGGAGGGCGGTGGTGACGTTGGCTCCGGCTGCCACGGCGCGGGCATAGGCCGTATCGGCGTCGGGGACCACGATGTAGAGAGCGCAGGTTTCGACGCCGCCCAGCTCGTCGGGGGACTTGAAGCTGCGGTGAGCCTCGTCATCCTTGCCCGAGCCAAGCATGATCATGCCGTTGCCCAGGGTCAGCTCGGCATGCAGGATGACGCCATTTTCGCCTTCATGGACGGCTTTGCGTTCAAAGCCGAAGACCTTTTCGAGCCACTCGATAGCGGCAGGGGCGTTGCGGTAGCGATGACCGGGGATAAGGGTGCTATGGAAATCAGTCATGGGGAATCCTCTATGCCAATAGTGCCACTTACATATCTAGCGGGCAATCGGTTAATCTGTTCGATATGCGTTTGCCCACGGGAGATTCATTACTGGTGCAAATCATGGACACCGTGTTCTCCGAAGCGGCGAAGAGCGCGGGGGAGTCGCTGGTCTGCAAACCGGGCTGCAGCCAATGCTGCCATGGAGCATTTGTCCTCAACCCATTGGATACATTGCGGTTGCGAGCCGGTATGGACACGATACGGGTCTCCGATCCTGCACAGGCCGCACGGATTGAGGGGCGCGCGCGGACGTGGATTGCCGAGCATGGTTCGGCGTTCCCCGGCGATGTGCAGACGGGCGTGCTGGGCGACTCCAAGATTGAGATGGAGCGCTTTGAGGATTTCGCCAACGAGGCGGCCTGCCCGGTGCTGGACCCTGACACAGGGAATTGCGACCTCTACGCCTGGCGTCCCATGACCTGCCGCGTCTTTGGGCCGCCGGTCCGCATGGGAGAGGGCGAGGAGCTTGGCCACTGCGAGTTGTGCTTCACCGGCGCCGACAAGGCGAAGGTGGTGGCTTGCGAGATGACCGTTCCTTACGATCTTGAGGCGGAGTTGCTGGACGAGATTCCGCTGAAGGAGCAGACGGTGGTGGCGTTCGCGCTGTTGGAGTAAGAAGACAGTGGTCAGTGGTCAGTTGCTACACTGAGGCTTGGACAGCCTGATGACAACACACCCTTGCTGGGTTGAGATTCGCACCCGCTCCCTTGAAGACAACTTCCGGTTTTTGTTGAGCCTGGCCGTGCCCCATGCAGGGCTGATGGCGGTGGTCAAGGCCAACGCCTATGGCCATTCGATGGCGCTGTGCGCTCCAGCAGTGGTGCGCGCCGGGGCCAAGTGGCTGGGCGTAGCCACAGTCGAGGAGGGGGTGGCGGCGCGTGCGCTGTGTCCCGAGCCCGGGGTTCTGGTGTTGTGTGGCGCGTTTCCCGGCCAGGGTGCGGCTGTGGTTGCGCACCGGCTGAGCGCCGTGGCTTGGCAGCCGTGGCAGTTGGACGAACTGGAGACTGCTGCGCGCTTAGCAGGTAAGACGGTTCCAGTGCATGTGGAGATCGATACCGGCATGAGCCGCCAGGGAGTGAGCCTGAACGAGCTTGTGGCGCTGCTGGCGCGCTTTCATCCGGGGTCGGCGCTGCGGCTGGAGGGCGTGATGACCCACCTGTTTGCCGCCGATGAGGCGGACGGCAGGGTTACCGAGACGCAACTGGCGTTGCTGGAAGAGGCGATAGAAAAGGTCACGGACTCGGGGCTCAATCCGGAGTGGCTGCACGCGGGAAGCTCTCCCACGCTGGTGGCCGGGGAAGCGGAGAGGATTGCTGCGCTCGCCGCACGGCACGGAATGAAGGCGATGCTGCGGCCAGGGCTGGCGCTCTATGGAGTGATTCCGCGCTTCGACCCGCAGTATGAGTCTTCCAAGTCTTCCAAGTCTCTGGAGCCGCCGAGCCTGGCCGCTGCGCGCGCCCAATTGCAGCCGGTGCTCACGTGGAAGACGCGCGTGGCGGGAGTGCGCACGATTTCCGCCGGGGCTGTGGTGGGCTACAACGGCACCTTTGTCGCCACCGAGTCAACGCGGCTGGCGCTGGTGGCGGCGGGTTACGCAGACGGACTCGACCGGCGTCTCGGCAACCACTTCAGCCTGCTGGTCCGGGGTCAGCGCGCACCGCTGGTGGGCCGCGTCAGCATGGACTCGGCGGTGGTGGACGTGACGGAAATTCCAGGGGTTGAGCCGGGCGACGAAGTGGTGATCCTGGGCACGCAGGGCGGCGAAACTATCACCGCCTTCGACCACGCCGAGGCCACGGGGACGATTCCATGGGAGGTTTTTACGCGGATTGGTCCCCGGGTGTTGCGGGTTGCGGTTTAGAGCCATGCTATTGACCCGCGCGTTGAAGGAGATGGAGTAGGACGCGTGGTGAGAGATAAACGGCGCTACCTCCACAACAGACAAATCAGGCGCAGGAGAGTGAATTCTCCTGCGCCTGATTTGTTCATTCCGGTTGATTCATGCGTTATTGCTTGACGGGTGGCGAGGGCGGCACCTTGGGCTCCTTGAGTTTCTTTCCTTCGAATCCCGGCGGAATCCTGTGGTAGGGCGGAACATTCAGCATGGGACCTGTGGGCGGTTTGGGAGCGGTCGGTGTAGGCACGGAGGGGAAGCCCGGGCCTTTCTTGATATGCACGTCGCCGTTGCTTGCGTTCAGTACGATTTTCGATGTGCCGGAGCCGATGGTGAAGGTGGCCAGCTTGTTCTCGCCTTCGGTTGCGGGAATGGGATAATCGGAGATGATCTCGCCGTTGTGGGTGCGTGCGTTCACGGTGGCCGAGGTGTTGGGCGGCAGCGTCACTTCAACGCCGCCACTGTTGTTTCTGGCTTCCACCGAGTAAGCGCCGGCAGGCTCAACCGAGATGCGGCCGTCGCGAGTTTCCACATAGCTGTCGCCGTAGATCTGGTTGAGGTCGATGTCCTTGGAGTGGGTGATCACGCGCACCTGCCCTTTGGCTTGGTTGATGCGCAGGTCGCCGGAGTCGAGGGTTAGGTCGCCGGGCAACTCCGCCAGCTCGACGTCGGTTCGCGAAGTGTGCATGTGCAACGGCCCATGGATGTTCTCTATGTGGGCGCCGCCAAAGATTTCGCCGCTCTGCGCGACCTTGCCCGTGATCTCGGAGAAGGTAATATCGCTGGAATCCCCATCGAGGGTCAGGTCGCCCTGAATATCATGGGCGGAGATGTCGTGATGGCCGCGGGTGAAGTGCGCCTCGACAGGGCCGGCAATGGAGTTGAGTTGCAGGTCTCCGCGAGCAGAGACGGTAATCCCGGCTCCCAGGCCGGAGACAGTCACGTCTCCCTTTCCTGCGTTCACCGTCACCTTGGCGGTCTTGGGCACGGTGATGGTCAGGTTCACTTTCCCGCTGGAGCTGCTCTCCGTTTTTACCAGCACGGAGCTGCCGTTTGGGGTTAGATGCGCCGCTTCGGCATCGAAGACCTTCTTTGCGTCCGCGTCGGAACTGGTGTAGGCCACTTCGTGCGCCTGCACGGTGATCGTTGAGCCGTCGCCCGCGGTGATGCTCACGTCGCCGCGCGAATTCTCGATTTGGATAGCGGCATTGGCGGGAAGCTGCTGGGTGAGCGTCTGCTGGTCCATGTCGTGCTCGGGCAGCCCGAAGGCGTTGAAAAACTCGTCGCCGTCGCCGTTCCAGTGGAGCCAGGGTCCCCCATGATTCCATCCGGATGCGCAGATTCCCACAATCGCCAGCAGAATGAGAATGCCGACAAAGCTGCCGCCGCGGCGGACAGGGGTCTCGCGGCGCAGGTCCAGAGCCCACTCGCCGAGCAGGGCCACGCCGGCGCCGATAAATAGCAGCGGCCACCAGTGGCCATACCAGCTCCAAAACATACCGGCATCGATGCGACCGGTGATCATCAGCAGAGCGATCACGCCCACGGCAATCAGGATGATGGGGCCGACGATGGAGGGAACGCGCGGACCGAATGCAGCCACACGGCTGGCCTTCCAGGCGTATTGCTGAGCCTGGCGCTGGGCTTTCCAGGCATCGCGCTGCGCGCTCCATGCGGCCTTCTGCTGCTCCCGGTAGACCCGCCACTGGGTCTTGGGATCATAAGGCGGATACGGAGGCGGTACATTCCCTCCGGGTGGCGTGTTGGGGGGCATATTCGGAGGGGTGCTCATGATTTTCCTCCCTGGGAGTTCTTTTCAAACTCCTCCGAGCTAGCTGAAACAGTGGCCGAAGTTTCGGCGGTTGGATTGGGCGGAGCGCCGCCAGGATTTACGCCGGGATAAGCACCGGGGTAAGCGCCAGGATAAGGCTGGCCACAATATGGGCCTGGCGGATAGCCGCCCTCGGCTGCCAGAGCCGCGCGTTCCGCCAGCATGAACACGCCGATCAGAATCAGCAGCAGTGGCCAGAACCAATGCCAGGGGTGGTCAATCACGCCTGTAGCACGGAGCAACCAAACTCCACCGATCAGCAACAAAATGGCAGGGCCGCGCAGGCGGCGAATCATGATGTAATGGCTCATTTAGATCCTCCTTGTGAATCTCCGAAACGACGAATGATCAGCCAAACGCCCAGTGCAATCAGCAGCAGGGGCCACGTTAACCCAAAGAAGCGGTCGCGGAAGACATCCAGCTGCCCGAGCAGAAACAACACGCCCAGAGCAATCAGAACGATAGCGCCCACCGGTTCCCTGCGCCGCCAGTAGATGGGGGTCGGGGGCGGCGCGGCGGGATCGACAAAGCCGGGCGGCTGCGGCGGAAAGGGGGCTTGGTAAGGCGGCGGAGGCTGGTAACCAGCGGTTGGCGGCACTGGAGCAGCCTGGCCGGCGGGGGGTTGGCCCGGATTCCGCGGCAGCGTGCCCGGGGTCAACAAACTACTTAGCTCGTTCAGGCCTAATGGGTCGGGTGGCGGCTGGCCATCGCGCAGCGCTCTGGCGGTGTGGTAGGCGTCAAAGGACTGGTAGAAGATCCAGGCGGCGATGAATAAGCCGAAGATGCCGTAGTAGCTGGAGAGGCTGACCAGGACGGCGAAGACGACCACATGGATGAATCCCTTGACGAACTGGCCGTTATACATGGCGCCCACGCCCGGAATCAGCCCCAGCCAGGCAGCCGCGGCGGGGTTGGGTCCGCTTGCCGGAGGTGGAACGAACGGCTGTTGGTAGCTCTGCCATGCCGTCAGGCAGGGTTCGCAGAGAAGTTGTCCTCCCGCCGCGTTACGTACGCAACCGGTGCAGAGCGGCTTGCCGCAGCTTTGGCAATAAGCCGCTGCGTTGATGCCACTGTGATTTACGCAATCCATACAGTGCTCCTTTCCCACGATTCCCTTCGGGAGCCGCCGGAGTGCGCGGGCCGGAGCTGAGAGATCAGGGAAGTTTCTAAAAAGTCAGAGTAGTTGATAGCAGGTAGCACAGCAGGGCCGGCAGCCAGGCTGTCAGGCTGTTGCGGAGGATCTGTCTGCTGGCCCCGATTCCCAGGTACGGGAATCTGTTTTGATTCGCCGGGCGCCAAGTTCTGAGGCTTCTGGCGATTGTCTTCGCCTTCACCCTGTTCGCCAACACCAGTCGTCTGGCGCAGCTCCCGCATGGTGGTCTGTACTTCGTATGCCAGCCTGGAGTTGTCGTAGTAGCGGATGAAGGGAGTCGAGGCCATGGTGAGCTGCCGTTCCATGTACGAACGCATCGTGCTGGGTCGCAGGTCACTGAGCCGCAGGCTGCTCAGCCGGACGCCGGTGATGTTGAGCGTCATGGTTATGGAAAAAAAAGCCATGGCGGCAGTCATCAGCAGACGGGGCTCGGCATAGCGCTGGACGCGGGCTACCAGGCCGGGACGCTGCCATGCGGGGATTGAGACCGGACGGATGGGAATCACATTGCCGCCGGCGGTGGCCAGCCTGTAACCTGCTTCATGTCCCGGACCGGTGTTGGCCAGAATTTTATCGAGAAGCCCGGCCGGGACCTCCGGTTCCGGGGAGAGAAACTCCATCCACTCGCGACCGCGGCGCGCCTCTTCATAGAGCGCGGAGCAGGCCGGGCAGGCGACCAGATGGGCGTTAAAGATAGCCTCGTCCTCGGGCTTCAGCAGCCCGTCCAGAGAGTCTGCCAAAAGCACTTCCCATTGCCCGCAGGCGGGGGAGTTCGGATTGAAATTGCGCTCTGTCATTACATTACCTCCCGTCTATTACGTTCCAGGAGCCTCGCAAGTTCCGCGCGGCCCCGGCTGATGCGGGATTTGACCGTTCCTTCGGGAATTCCCAGCACACAAGCGATCTCTTTGTAGTCCATATCCTGCAAATCTCTTAAAATGACGGCCTCGCGCAGATCAACCGGTACGCGGGCCAGGGCCTCCTGCACCATCTTCGCCAGTTCGTTGCTGGCCGCTGACTCGTGGGGCGAGACGCTGCGAGAGGTGAGCCGGTCAATCGGCTTCAGCTCTTCTGCCGACTCCCAGCCGTCATCTAATGAAGAAGTCACCCGCTGTTTTTTAGTGCGGCGGAAGTGATCGACCAGCAGGTTGCGGGTCATGGTGGTGATCCACACCTGGAGGCTGCCGCGATTGGTGTCAAAGCTGGCCAGATTAGAGTAAATCTTCAGGAAAACGTCTTGGGTCAGATCTTCGGCGTCGGTTGGGTTGCCGGTAAAGCGGTAACAAAGCCCGTAGACACGCCGGTGCTGCGCGCGGACCAACTCGGTCCAGGCGCTGGAGTCGCCATCCATGCAGCGGCGGACGATTTTGGACCAATCGATCTCCAGAGAAGCTGCCTCACTGCGCGCCGGACTAACGGCTGGCGCATGAGCCGAGATCCCCGCGGACAGGCCGTTTGCAGGGTGGCGAGCCGGTGTCGCCAACTCAACCTCGCTCCAGCTTAATGTACCCACGCCTGGCATATTGCGTTAGTACGAAAGAATTGCCGGGTTAGTTCCCAAGAGAACCATTTCCGTTCTTGTAGAGTACTGCGGTCGGGTGAAGCTAGAATCACGCGTCACTAATCCTCCGGAATGCATCTCATAACTGCCGGTCCGAAGCGAAACGGCCCAGGAGACTCTCATGCCCAGAACAAATTCACTGCGCAGCGCCTTTGCTTCTCTGCTGATCGCCACACTCTTCTCTACCGGATGCAAAGCGGAGGCAAAAACTCCCATTCCCGTGGCCGCCAGCGATGCCCCACTGGCGAAGTCGCCGGGAAGGCAGACGGCGGTCTTTGCCGGGGGCTGCTTCTGGGGCACACAATCGGTCTTCGAGCGCGTCAATGGCGTGTTGGCGACGACGGCCGGTTATGCCGGCGGCTCCGCAAATACCGCGACCTATGCCCAGGTGACAACGGAGACTACCGGGCACGCCGAATCGGTGCGCGTGGTCTACGATCCGTCGAAGATCACTTACGGACAACTTCTGCGCGTCTTCTTCTCCGTCGCACACGACCCGACCCAGTTGAACCGCCAGGGGCCGGATGTGGGATCATCCTACCGCTCCGTCATCTTCTATACAAGCGACGAGCAACAGAAGATCAGCCATGCTTATATTGCGCAGTTGGATGCCGCCCATGTCTTTTCCAAGCCGATTATGACCCAGGTTGTGCAGTTAAAGGGCTTTTACGACGCCGAATCCTACCATCAGGACTATGCGCTGCACAACCCCGATAATCCCTACATTCAGGTTTGCGACCGGCCCAAGATCGAAGCTCTGAAGCGGCAGTTCCCCGAACTGTTCAGGGAATACACCGGCAAGTGACGGGGTGCTTTTCTAGATAGGTTCCTACGATGCGCGCGGCTTCTTCTAGGAATTTGCGGTCGTTCTCCGTGAAGGCGGCGGGAGTGTGGCTGTCGATGTCGATTTCGCCCACGACTTGGTCATGCGCACGGATAGGGACGACGATCTCGGATTTTGTGCGGATAGAGCAGGAAAGATAGCGCGGGTCGGCGTTCACGTCGTCCACGATGACGGTTACCCCGGAGGCCACGGCGGCACCACAGATGCCTTCACTGACGGGGATGCGGACGTGCGGGGTCGGCTCGCCAACAAATGCGCCTAGGACCAGCGTCTTCGGATCGCCGGGGTCGAGCATGTAGAAGCCGGCCCAGTTGTAATGGGAAAGCTCTTTGGCGATGGCTTCGACGATGGCTTTCTCCAGCGCATCGAGGGAGGGCGCAATCGCGGCCAGCTCGCGAATGCGCGCCTGCAGGGAGAGCATCTGTGGGGTGAGGTCGGGCATATTCATCAATAACGCAGCGAGAACTCGGGTTCGACGGGGTTCTCGAAGAGCGAGGCGTCGCGGGTAACGATGGTCAGCCCCGAGGGGGTTACAAAGTAGCGGCGCTTGTCCTCCACGGGGTCATAGCCGATGACCGTGCCCTCTGGAATGTGGACATGGCGGTCGATGATGGCGCGGCGAATGCGGCAGTGCCGCCCGATGTTCACGTGCGAGAAGACGATGCTGGCGTCCACGGTGGAGTAAGAGTTGACACGCACATCTTGCGAGACGACCGAGTTGGAGACCGTGGCGCCGGAGATGATGACACCGGCAGTGATGACCGAATCGACCGCCATGCCTGAGCGGCCCGGCTCGGCAAAGACGAATTTGGCCGGCGGATACTGGCGCACGCGGGTGCGGATGGGCCAGTTTTTGTCGTAGAGGTTGAATACCGGCGAAACCGCGCAGAGGTCCATGTTGGCGTCGTAATAAGCGTCGAGCGTGCCCACGTCGCGCCAGTAAAGCGCCTGCTGCTTGTTTTCGTCCACAAAGCTGTAGGCCATCATCTTTTTCTTGCCCAGCATCTTGGGCAGAATGTCGTGGCCGAAGTCGTGCTTGGAGTCGGGATCCTCGGCGTCGGAGATCAGCGCCTTAAGCAGCACCTCGGTGTTGAAGATGTAAATGCCCATGGAGGCATCCACGGCGTTGGGGTTGGTCGGCGAGCGGAAGCTGGTGGAGGCAGGCTTCTCCTGGAAGCCGAGAACCTCGCCTGTCTTGCCGACCTCTACCACCCCGAAGCGCGCAACCTCTTCGGGCGGAATGGGCAGCGTGGCCAGGGTGACCTCGGCGCCGGTCTCCTTGTGGTACGCCAACATGCGGCTGTAGTTCATCTTGTAGATGTGGTCGCCGGAGAGGATGATCATGTGCTTGGGCTGCTCGCTGCCGATGGAGTAAATATTCTGATAAACCGCGTCGGCGGTGCCCATGTACCAGTTTGCGCCGGTGCGCTGCATGGGCGGGAGCAGCTCAAAGAACTCACCCAGCTCCTGGGCCACGATGCCGGTCCAGCCTTCGCGGATGTGCCGGTTGAGCGAGAGCGCCTTGTACTGCGTGAGTATGAAGACCTTGCGCAGGCCGGAGTTGATGCAGTTGGAAAGGGTGATGTCGATGATGCGATAGTGCCCGCCAAAGGGGACGGCCGGCTTGGCGCGATCGCGCGTGAGGGGAAAGAGCCGCTCTCCCGCTCCGCCGGCAAGCAAAACTCCAAGTGTGTCTCTCATAGCTTTTCAACCTTGATTTCGCCCGGAACAGAAACGCAGACTTCAGACCAGCATACCCTCCGGGGGACTGATTCTACAGGCACTGCCGCGGGAGGAGAATATCACATTCCGTTCAATCTGGCTGCCCCCTCTCACTTTATCGAAGATGGCTTCCCCAAAGGGAAAACAGGAGCCCCGCCGCCAGATCAGCGCCGCAGAGTCTCCTGCTTTGGGAAAATGCCGTTTGGGTGCTATGGTCTTTTACCGCTTCTTATTGAACTTGTACTCGATGCCCACCGAGATGGCGAAGTTGACGTCGTACTGGGAGTACGCGGGAGTGAAAGGCGTCGTGTAGTGGGTCATCACCGCGTCGGGCGTGATGCGGAAGACCCAGTGGGCCGAGCGGTTCAGGTCCATGTGGCCGCCGATGATGGCCGCGGGAGCAACCTGGTTGTAATAGAAATTCTCCGTTGCCGGCGGAACGTTGCCCAGATGCGCATCAAAATAGGCGCCGCCAAACAAGGCGTGGGCAATCAGCGCGCCGTGCTTGTTATGCGGCCCCAGCCATTCAGGTCCGGCGACAAACAAGTACTGGCTGACGAAGGGCCCATGGAGAACACCACTTCCTGAACTACCTGCACCGCTGCTGCCCAGGTAGCTGCGGCCCGTGCCTTCGAGGGCAAAGTGCTTGCTGAACCAGTAGGAGCCGGAGAGATCAAGGCCGCCAAGATTAGCTCCCTGGAGCACATTAGCTCCGGCCTTTATATGGTCGTAGGCCATGCCCAGGGATAGATCATAGCGGTTGTCGTAGCGCACGCCGGAGAGCGGGTCGCTGGCAATATAGGTGCCATTGCCGGCCGTCGGAGAGGCGGTGCTTTGCGCCTGGGCGCGGGTTCCGGAAGACAAAGCCAGGAGGGCTACAAGGGCAAGAGAAGAGGACAGTTTCACTGAAATACGCATCCTATTCAGCTTACAGGACAATACCGGCGGTGGACAACGGCTGCCAGGAGACTATTTTCGGGTTACGGCTGGCAGCTCTCTCTCCAACGCGCCCAGGTCAGGTAGCGCACGGTTTTTACGGTTTCCAGGGACGCTGCGGCCCAGGGGTAAGCCGTGGACCACGGAGCGGATTCCGGTTCCAGTGGCGGAGCGGCGTGAGTGCGCCACTCCAGGGGCAACTCGCTGAAGATGATGCCGGCGCGGGGCAGATGATAGGCGCTGGAAACCACCTCCGCCGACCGCCAGCCATGCGCTTTCATGATTCGCTCGGAGTAGCAGGCATTCTGAATCGTGTCCAGGGCCCGCGGCTCCTCAAAGATGGCCGAGTTGGGAATGCCCTGCGCGTGAGCGGTGGTGGCCATCACCCGCGCCTCCACAAAGCCATAGCGCGTGGCTGCTCCGGAGAGAATCAGCCGTGGCGCCACGCCACGCTCATACTCATGGACCCCCTCAGTGACGCGGGCCAGCATCTCCGGCGTGGGGTTGCCGTCGCGGTCGGCGGAGGTGCCCAGTACGATGATGGCGTCAAAGCGGGTGAGCGAGGTGTTGGCAGTGGGGGCCAGCAGCCGGGCGGCTACACCCCAGCCCAACAGGCCAAAAATCAACAACAGAACGGCCAGGATCAGACGGCTGCGCCAGCCCAGCCGCAACCGCCGGCGGGGGGCGCGCTGGTGGCTGAGACGGAGGGCGGGCTTCCTGCGGATTGGGCGCGGTTTAGGCACAAGCGAATCCCCGCCTCTACTGTAGCGCGAAAGGCAGGTAAAGCGGAGGATACGTGCGCATCAGGCGAGGTTTGCCTGCTCGCCCCAGGCGGATAAGACAAACTCGCTCAAGGGCTTGCGCGTGCGGGGAGTGGTTTCCATAGTAATCAGTTCCTGGTGGGCCAAGGCGGAGGGTTCACCCTGGTAGCCGAGAGCGATCACCCCACCGAGGAGGTAATCTTCAGGGATTGCGAAGGCCTGGCGCGCGGTGTCATGGTCAAAGCCGGCCATGGAGTGGGTGGTGAGGCCTAGCGCGGCGGCTTGCAGGCAGAGAAAGGCGGAAGCGGCGCCTAAGTCATAGAGAGCGTAGGCATTGGGGGAGCCATTGTGGCTGAATTTGCTGCTCGCTATGCCCAGAATCAGCACCGGCGCGGCGGCGGCCCAACCTTGGTTGAAGCCGATCAGCGAGGAGAAGATCTTCTTGTGCGTTGATGAGTTGCGTGTGCCGACGAGGAAGCGCCAGGGTTGCTCGTTATAGGCAGAAGCGGCCCAGCGGGCGGCTTCGAAGACTTTCTTGAGGTCGGCGGGGCTGACGTCGCGATCGGCAAAGGAGCGAGAGCTCCAGCGAGCGAGTACGGCGGGAAGGACGCCATCGACAGCGGGAGCTTGCTTCAGTTGATTGACTTCAATAGCGGATAGGGTCATGGGAAGAACTCCGTCAGATAAGGGTGAATTGCACCCTCTTTGATTCGGCAAATCGACATAAGATTCCCAGCTCTCAACATCGAGTCTTCTTTTCGATGTTGAGAGGGCTAGCGCAGGGCAGGTTGCGGGACGTCTGCGAAGCATTGGCGTGGTATCGAGCCGCGCGGTGAGAGAGACTGCGGCTCCTCCTCACGGGTAGATGCGGTGGAGGGTACGGGCGAAGGGGATGGTTTCGCGGACGTGGTCGAGTGCGCAGATCCAGGCGACCACTCTTTCAATGCCCATGCCGAAGCCGCTGTGCGGGACGCTGCCGTAGCGGCGCAGGTCGAGGTACCACTGGAAGGCTTCTTTAGGCAGCTTGTGTTGATCGATGCGGGCGTTGAGCAGCTCGAAGCTGGAGACGCGCTGCGAGCCTCCGATGATTTCGCCATAGCCTTCAGGGGCCAGGACATCGACGCAGAGGGCGTAGCGCGAGTCGGCGGGATCGGGCTCCATGTAGAAGGCTTTGACATCGGCAGGGTAGCGATGGACCATGACGGGCTTGTCGTATTGGCTGGAGAGCCAGGTTTCGTCGGGGGAGCCGAAGTCGTTGCCGTACTCGAAGGGCTGTTCGAGGTGGCCGTCCTTGTGGGCCTGGTTGAGCATCTCGCAGGCCTCGTCGTAGCGCAGGCGCGGGAAGGGCGGACAGATGGCCTGGAGCTTGGCGGGGTCGCGGCCAATGACGGCGAGTTCAGGCGCGCGGTTTTTGAGGACGGACTGGACGATGTGGGAGAGGAAGTTTTCAGCGAGTTCGAGGAGGCCGTCGAGGTCCATGAAGGCGACCTCCGGCTCGATCATCCAGAACTCGGTGAGGTGGCGGCGGGTTTTGGATTTTTCCGCGCGGAAGGTGGGGCCGAAGCTGTAGACCTTGCCGAGAGCGAGTGCAGTTGCCTCAATGTAGAGCTGGCCGGATTGGGTCAGATAGGCGGGGTCGCCGAAGTAATCGACGGGGAAGAGCGTGGAGGTGCCTTCGCAGGCGGCCGGCGTCAGGATGGGCGGGTCGGTGCGGATGAAGCCGTTGGAATCAAAATATTCAGCCGCGGCGCGCATGATTTCGGCCCTGATACGAAGGATGGAGGCCTGGCGCGGGCTGCGGACCCAGAGATGGCGATGCTCCATGAGGAAATCGACGCCGTGCTCCTTGGGGGTGATGGGATAAGGGTCGGACTCAGGGACGCGCTGGACGACCTGGAGGCCTTCCACGTCGAGCTCGTAGCCGCCGGGGGCGCGCTTGTCGGCGCGAACTTTGCCGGTGACGATGACGCTGGATTCCTGCGTGAGGCCTTTGAGTGCCTCGAAGACTTCAGGGGAGACGCTTTTTACGTGGGCTACGCCCTGAATGGTGCCAGTGCCGTCGCGAAAGATGGGGAAGAGGAGCTTGCCGCTCTCACGGAGGTTGTAGAGCCAGCCGCGCAGGGTGACGGACTGGCCTTCATGCTGGCCGATGGTGGCGATGGTGGCCACAGGCGGCACTTGCGGTGCGGCAGACGCGGCTTGCGCCGCAAGAATTAATGGGTTATCGGGCATAGGATCCCTCTTCAGGCTTTGACAGTCGGACAAGATAAGGATAGCGCGTGCGGGTACATCAGGATTCTCGAAGGCAGGGACAGGCAGGGCAATCGCATGAAGGGAAGACGGTCCATCCATGGTTTGGCAGCTTAGGGCGAAGAAAAAGCGAAGTAGACCGGGGGGGAGGGGGTATATATAAAGTCCAAATGCACCGAATAACATGAACAGAATCAAAGAGATCGACGCAGCCATGAGGTGAAAAAGAGGGAAACGCACTTTGTTTTCCATGGCTTCATACCTTCATCTCCTTTCGAATCAATCAGATCCGCTGTGCACTTGGGGCTTGAACCACCGGAGTACTCTCCGTTACAGAGCCGTCCGCGAGGGCTGACCCAACTTCAAGGTAGCAGGATGCTGGAAATAATCTGCAAAACACCACCATGCGATTGCCCTGCAGGGATAGGTAATGGTGTAGTTTCCGGATAGCCGGTGACACGACCACTCAAAACGGAATATCTTCGTCGCTAATCTCTGCCGGTGCTTCGAGGAGCGGAGTGCCGTCATTGAGTACTACGGCGGGCTTCGAGGGATTTGTCATATCCTTCAAAGCTTCCACGAATTCCTTCTGCCATTCTGTGGGGAAACTGCGAACTGAAGAAATTGTCGCATCGAGCACGGCCAAATCCACCATCCTGATTGCATCACTAATTGCCCTAATGGCACGTTTCATTTCACTTTCTTCAGTCAGTATTTCAGGCAAACTGGCGAAGAAGTACTTTGCTACATAGCGTCTCTCGTCCTCATCAATGCCATCGAGTTTGTCGATCAGTACCTCGGCTCCTTGGGTTCGCAAGGCGAATCTTCGCAGAAATCTTCTAGCCCAGGTTCCTAATCCTCCACTCACCTTTCCACCCGCGCTGAGCTTTCCCTGCTTTATATCCCGTATCAGCTTGTTTTCAATTCGTAGACGAGCGGTTTCAGAGAGTTTGGGCCACAACTCGGGTGTGAGCATCTGTAGCGCAGTCCGTATAGCTCCGCCGTCCGAAGTGGTTCGGAACTGCTCTGATACTGCCACCATGTACTGTGCCAGTTGTGCTTCATTTAAGAGCGTGGTTAGCGACCCGACGACAAAGCGCAGCTTGGGGATTCCAATCGTTTCGCGATTCTCGAAAATCGAGGCCAGGGCATCCCCACGGCGATTTGTCGGGATTTCCGCCACCAACAACTCGGCGTACCTTTCAGATTCGACAAACTCAGGATCATTCAAACTTTGCAGAAAACTGTCGATTGTAAAAACTTCTTTCGATGCGTCGAGGATTCGGAGAATGTAATCGACGAAGAGGATAATTGCATCCGCGTCTGCCTGCGGATCCTTGAACTGTTCATGGCTTCTCGGGTTCCTGATTCCCGTGTAGATACCGCGAAGTATCTGTTCGATGCCGCGTTGGGTGTTCTTTTCCGTTTCTGTTTGAAAGGCGTTGATACGGAGCTTTGGAGTGTCTCCTCCAAGCGCCTGTCCTACAAGTGCTACTCCATCAGCATCTATCCCGGACTTCTGGCGGAGAGTCTCTGTTACAAAATGAAGGGCATCAAGTACCGCATGGCTGAAGTTCCCCACTTGGTAAGCGTCTCCAATGGCATTCCAGAGTTGATCGGAAATGTGAGTTTCAAGGTTCATGCATCCCCCCAAGAAGTGACTCAGCTTAGTAATTGCAATTCTACGCGTCGCAGATCTCATTGTCGGGTCGTCGCCAATTCGGAAATTACCCACTTCCAAGGAAATGGAATCCTATTTTGCGGAAAGGCTCGGGCATTGCTACCCCACTGCCAATTTGGTAGGATGGGAATAGTTTTTGATGCGCGCAACATTTTCAAGGACCGAATGCGTGCGGGCTGGAGGGCTGATGGGCGAGATGAAGTTGGTTCGCAGCGATGAGACGCAGAAGTCGCAGGTGGATACGGAGACCACCGCGCGGGTGATTGCGGAGAAGCGGATCGGCGAACGAATCAAGCGGCTGCGGCTCAAGAAATCCATGGGCCTGGTGGAGCTGGGCAAGCATACGGGACTTTCGGCGAGCTTTCTATCGCAGTTGGAGACGGGGCGGGTGGTGCCGACGCTGCGCAACCTGGCGCGGATCGCGATGGTATTTTCCAAGGACCTGTCGTATTTTTTTGAGAACGACGCGGCGGCGGTCTTCCGGATTCACCGGCGCAAAGACCGGGTGCGGATGCCTCAGACGGGAGTGGACCTTCCAACTTACTCTTTTGAGAGCCTGGGCTACATGGTTCCAGACCGGCAGATGGACCCATACTTTGCCGAGTTTGTTCCGCTGACCAAGGAGATGGAACCCAAGGCGCATATGCACCCAGGGAGCGAGTTTCTGTATGTGCTGGAAGGGGAGCTGGAAGTTCGCCATGGGGAGCAGGGGTACATGCTGAGAGCGGGAGACGCTGCGTACTTCGACGCGAACACGCCGCACGCCTACCTGTGCGTGGGCAAGAAGCCGGCCGAAGCGATCATTGTGACCCTGCACCACGGGCCGGAGGCGGGGCATCTGCGGCCTGTGAGCGCACGAAATGCGGCCAGTGGTCCGGCGCGGCCGGGCAGCGGAGAGGATGGGGCACGGGGCATTCTAGAAACAAAGAAAAAGCTATAACTCGCTGCCGGTGCAAGCTGCTCATCCACTGTGGTTGGCGTACCCCATGCCAGCCAGAACGCCCCGCATATAGGCAAAGCTGCCGAGGACACCGGGCATGGGATCGTCGGCGTGGATCTCGTATTCGAGATCGACGAAACCTTTGTAGTTGATGGCTATCAGCGCGGCAAACATCTCGCGCACCGGCATGATGCCCTCGCCGACTGCGACCTGGCTCTCCTTGCTGTGAAAATCCGTCAGATCCTTCATATGCACGTTGAAGAGGCGCGGCCCGACCTTGTGGATGGACTCGACGAGATCAGCGCCGGCGCGCACCGTGTGGCCAACATCGATGCAGCAGCCGATGCGCGGATCGGTATTTTTGAGCGACTTCAACACGTCCAGCGGCGAGGGCCACAACTTATCCTCCGGGCCGTGATTATGGATGGCGATGCGGATGTCGTATTCCTTGACGAATTTCTCGATGCGGGGCAGGGTTTCGGGGGTGGGGTCGCCGGCAACGATGACGGAGATGCCGGCGCGCTTGCAATACTCGAATTTAGCGCGGATGTCGGCGTCCTCATTATTGCGAAAATAGATGGCCCCTGCGGCGTGGAGATTGATGCCCGCCGCGGCGTAGTCCGACAGCGCCTTGGCCTCTTCCATCGGGTCCATGGGAAGGTGATCCTTGACATCCTTGACGTTCAGGTCCGCGATGTTGAGTTGCTTCAGGAAGCCGATCATCTGCGCGCGAGTGAAGTTACGGAAGGTGTAGGTTGCTAGGCCCAGATGAATAGGAGACGGCTTTCCGGAGGCCGGCTTGGGTTGATCGAAGGCGGGGGCAGCGTTCAAGGCGGCGCAGGCTGCCGCCGCACTGAGAAGAAAACTACGCCGGGAAGGGTTTTCCATAGTGCTTATATATTAGGGGAGTCCGGCAGCCGATGTCCTCAGGAACCTCCGATTAAGTCGTTGTTGCGATCCAGCATTCCCTCAGGGGCTAAAGCCCACGTTAATTTTGCTGCCTGTGCGGCACGGCTGAAGCCGTGCCCTTTCAAAACGTCGAATTAATCAGAGATTCCCTTAATCCGGAACCGAGGAAAAATAATCGGCAACCTGTTGCCAGTTGTCCACGCGGACAAAGCCAGTGGCAGCCAGGTTATGGGGAGCGGAGTAGAGCAGACCCTGGCCCTGGAAGCGGAGAATGTTTTTGGGCAGGTCGTCGATGAGGTAGTCGGCGCGGAGGATGGATTTGTCACCGCAGAAGACGTAGTTTGTGGGCGGAATGAAGGGAAAGTGGCGCTGCAACCAGCGGTACTTGGAGCCGAGGGAGTTGGGGACGGCCATGGCCTGGGTGGCGATAAAAACTGCAAAGCGGGTGGCGAGCTGCTGGAGTACGTCTTGAGCACCGGGCATGAGGGCCAGGTCCTCGAAGAAGTCCTCGGCGTCGAGGAAGTCGCGAAGCTGCTGTTTGCGTTCGAGCGGCGCGATCTCCCAGAGGCCCTTGCCGGCCAGGTCCTGGGTGGTGACGTCTTCATCGAAGGTCTGGTTGTAGCGGCGGATGTGCTCTGCGAGGGTATCCGCCATGACCTCATCCATGTCCACGCAGATGCGCTGCACGGCTAGTCCTCCACGGGGGGCTTGGGGGTTTTGCGCTTTGGTTTAGCTTTTTGTTGCGGTGGGTCGGCGACAGGGGCAAAGGCCGGGTCCCAGTAGAGGAGGCGGGAGCAACTGTCGCAGGTGAGCAGTTCGCCTTCGCGGAGCTGATTCCACATCTGGGGACGGACTCCCATGCGACATCCGGTGCACTGCTGATTTTCAACGCGGGCGATGCCGGTTCCGCGGGAGGCGCAGAGGCGGTCGAAGCGGGTGAGCCACTCCGGCTCGATGAGGGGACGGAGGGCTTCGCGTTGGATGGCGAGGGCGGCTTGCTGGCGTTCGAGCTCGGCCTGGCGAAGGCGGACGTTCTCTCGGACCTTGTCGAGGGCGGCGGCGAGCGACTCAACCTGGGCGCGGGCTGCGGCGAGGGCGGCTTCCTGGGCTTCGGTGCGCTCCATGCTGGCGAAGGCTTCACTTTCCAGGCGTTCGGCCTCAGCCTCGGCAAAGTGGAGTTCGTGCTCGTTGGCCTTGGCCTGGTCGGTGGTGGTGAGGGTGTTCTGCTGTGCGCTGTAGCGAACGACCTTTTGACGGTGGGAAGTGATCTCGCGCTCCAGGCGGGTACGGAGGGAGTCTTCGCGGCTGAGGGCGGAGGAGGCCTCGGCCGCCATGCGCTGGGCGGCGGCAAGGGCGGCCTGAGCCTGGGCGATTTCAGCCGGCAGGGCGCGCGCGGCCTGCGCAAGGCCGGCACGCTCCAGTTCCACCGCTTGCAGCTTCACGAGATTTTCAATGTGCGCCTGCATCTATGTTATGAAGTTTACGGCATTTGGCGTGGATTCATAAAATGGGGGTGCGAAATACTGCGACAATGGAAGCCAAATGGGAGGCGGGTTTGACCGAGGATCGACAATCGTTCTGGAGCAGGCACCGGCGGGTGAAGTGGGTTGCCGGCGGATTATTCGCGGTACTGGTGCTGGCAGCTGCGGTGGCGGGCGTGGCGCTGAAGCGGGCGGAGCCGTTCCTGCGCGAACGCATTGTGGAGGGATTGGAGGATCGCTTTCACGCGCGTGTGGAGCTGGACAGTTTTCACGTTTCACTGGTCAACGGGTTGTGGGCTGAAGGCAAGGGACTACGCATCTGGCCGCCTGTACGAGTGGCGGGCATGGCGGTTGCGCAGGGGCAGGGTGAACCGTTGATTCGCCTGGATGAGTTTCGCTTTCATGCGCCGCTGGAATTGAGGCCGGGCAAGCCGATTCACGTTTCGCTGGTGGAACTTAATGGATTGATCATGCATCTGCCGCCGCGATCGCACTTTGTGCATGGCGTTGCTGCCGCTGCCAAGCCAAGAGGCGCGATGGCAGGGCTGGTGAATTTTGAAGTGGACAGGATGGAATGCACCGGCGCTGAGCTGGTGATGGAAACCGACAAGCCGGGCAAGCTGCCGCTGGAGTTTCAGATTGCGCACTTTAAGCTAACAAACATTGCCGCGGGCGGAGCGATGGGCTTTGACGCGGAGCTAACCAACCCGAAGCCCAAAGGGACGATTAAGACAACGGGCAGCTTTGGACCGTGGCATGGGGCGGACCTTGGCGAGAGCCCTCTTAAAGGAGATTACCGCTTTGAGCAGGCTGACCTTGGTGTGTTCAAGGGTATTGCTGGAATTCTCTCGTCGACCGGCCACTACGAGGGCACGCTGCGCGAGATGGTGGTGGATGGGGAGACGGAGACGCCGGATTTCCGGTTGACGCACTTTGGGGCCGCGCTGCCGCTGACGACGCGCTTCCACGCACGGGTGGACGGAACCAACGGAGACACTTGGCTGGAGCCGGTGGATGCGACGCTGGGCCATTCGCACTTTACCGCGCAGGGGGCGATTGTGCGCGTTCCGGGGCCGGTGGTGGAAGGCGCGCAGCAGTATATTGGGCACGACATTGCGCTCATGGTCAACGTGGACAAGGCGCGGATTGAGGATTTTATGCGGCTGGCAAGCCGCTCGGGCAATGTGCTGCTGACCGGGGATGTGACGACGAAAACGTCTCTGCATATTCCACCGGGGCCGGCGCCGGTGCATGAGCGGCTGATGCTGAACGGTTGGTTTGCGCTGAAGCAGGCGCGCTTCACGAGCGCGAAGATACAGGCGCGGATTGCAGAACTGAGCCTGCGCGGGCAGGGGCGGCCGAATGAGGTGAAGAGCGCCGATGCGGCGTGCATATTGTCGCAGATGCAAGGCAGCTTCCAGATGGCGGGCGGGGCAATCACGCTGCCGTCGTTGAAGTACACCGTGCCGGGGGCGAAGATTCAGCTTGCGGGGACGTATGGCATGGAGGGCGGAGCGCTGAACTTTGCGGGCACGGTGCAGATGGAGGCCTCGGTCTCGAAGATCGTGGGCGGCTGGAAGGGAATGCTGCTGGCGCCGGCCGACCGCTACTTCAAGAAAGACGGAGCGGGGACCGAGATTCCCATCCACATCGAGGGAACGCGCGAGGCGCCGAAGTTCGGCATCGATTTCGGGCGGCTGAAGCCGGGCGAGAAGCGGTAGCGCGAAGATTCGCGGACGCCCACCTTGGCCGCAAGAACAAGAACGCGGCCAGGGTGGGTACCCAGCTGTCATGAAACACGAGCAAAAGAGGCAACCGGACTAAGCTTACAAAGCCAGACCGGACGCCACGCGCCTGTGCAACAGCAGGCCCGCTATAGCGAAAAGTCCCGTACCCAGCAAAAGGAAGCTTCCCGGCTCTGGAACCGGATTCTCGTCCGAAATATCGGAGGAGGTGATAGCGAAGCTTCCCGTAGCAGCTTCAAGTGAATAATCGCCGTTTCCCAAGCTATCGTACCATCCGTAGTAATTGGGACCACCGCCGCCAACGGAATAGGAAAAGAAGAGGTTGAGATAATCTCCACTGCCGTCGAATTGGAAGAGCAGACCATCTCCGTCTATGTACGAACCGCTAATCTGAAACAGGTCGAGCAGATCGTCGTATCCGATACCGGCCACCACGGTTGAACTGCCGGGACCATTGGGGTTCGCGACCAGGGAGACAGAGCCGCTGTCGTCCCCGTCGCTGAACGTGATGCCGGTGCCACCGGTAATCAGCCATGGATTGCCAACGCCCTCGTAGGTGCCGGTAAGCGTCCCAGAGCCGGAAACGCTGCCGTCACTGAATGTGAAGGCGAACGAATCGGCTCTGGCGACCGATGTGACTGCGAGGGCTATTGCCAATGCGAGTAAAGCTAACGTCTGTATCTTCATTTTTCTCTCCCGGAGCCGGCCTCTAGAGCAAGCCTCATTTTCAGTTCTTGTGTTGACAGCCTTGCCGCGCAATCTGTTTCTCGTCTTCCGCTACGGATCAGGTTCTTCGGCAGGTGGGAAGAAATGATCCCGCCGCTTGCGATGTATGAAAAAGCCAGTGAGGAAACTCACAAAGATATGACATGCATCACATCCTAAGCATAATGGATTATTATTATCCGATTTACCTTGGTCGTGCAAGTGATTTTTGTGAATTTATTATTTCTACTCCAAGCTGCCGTATGTTGCCCCCCGGCGTGGTTTCGCAAGGTCCGGCCGGGCCCAACTTTTTTACGTGGCGTTGCCTGCAATCCCGTATAATTCACGGTTGCTTCAAAATAAAGCGACGGAGGAAGCGAATGGACTCGGCCTATTTGATTTTGCTGGGAGCCGCGGCTCTCATCGTACTCATTTTCGTTCTCTCAATTGTTTTCGGCAGCTTCTTCACCGTGAACACTGCCGAAGTTGCCATCATCACGCGTTTTGGCAAGTTTCTCCGGGTTGCCGATCCGGGACTGAACTGGAAATTCCCTTACGTCGACACTGTCTCGGGCACAGTGAGCCTGAGGGTCAACCAGATTTCGCTGACCATGGAGACCAAGACCAAGGACAATGTCTTCGTGACCATTCCGATTTCGGTGCAGAATCGCGTGCGTCCGGAGAAGGTCTACGACGCCTTTTATAAGTTGTCCGACCCCACGGCGCAGATTAAGAGCTATGTGGAGCAGGTGATTCTGGGCCACGTGCCGGGGATGACGCTGGACGAGGTCTTTGCCTCGCAATCGTCGATTGCCGCGGCTGTCAAGCAGGAGTTAGACGCGGACATGGCCACCTTCGGCTTCGAGATCGTGAATGTGCTGGTAACCGACATTATTCCCGATCAAAAGGTGAAGTCGGCGATGAACGACATCAACGCGGCGCAGCGCGAGCAGGTTGCGGCCAACGCTCGTGGCGAGGCGGAGAAGATTCTGGTGGTGAAGAAGGCCGAGGCCGAGGCGGAAAGCAAGGCGCTGCAAGGCCAGGGCATAGCCAATCAGAGGAAGGCGATCATCGAGGGGTTGCAGGTCTCCATCGAGCAGTTCCAGAAGGTGGTGGACGGAGCGTCTTCGCGCGACGTAATGCAGCTGGTGATGGTGACGCAGTACTTCGACACGCTGAAGTCGATTGGCGAGAGCGACAAGACGAACACGCTCTTTTTGGCACACACGCCCAGCGCCGTGAAGGATGTCTCAGAGCAGATTCTCGATTCGATGCTGGTGGCGGGGCGGTCGAAGGAGTGATGCGCGGAGTTGGGTTGCCCATCCTTTCACTGGTTTTCTCTCGAAAGGTCGGCGAAACGGATGGGAAGTCTAGCTGTAATCCAATCCCATTCTATTCGGATAAGAGCGGCTGGATCATCTGACTTGCCTATAAACAGAGCACATCGAATCCGCTATTGACCGCGGGGTCCGCGGGAGAGTTGACCGGAGCGGAAAGTCCTATGTTAAGATGCCGTTTTGCGGGATGCAGCTTTGAGCAGTTCCTTTTCCGCTCGCGCCCAGTCCTGCTCCGCGTATCCATCCTGGCAACCACGCGCTTCCCAATAACTTTTCGCAAGCCGCTCGATCTCCTCACGAGACGGTTTTGATCTTTTAGCGACTTTCTCTTTCTTTGTTGCGGTCTTGCGTGGTTTAGCAGTGGTCTTCGTCTTCTTCGTTGTATCTGCCATAGAAAAAACCTCCGTTGGAATCGCCGCCAACATACGGGGCATCCCCTTCAGGATACAAGAACTCCTCATCGAACGCGAATCAATACGTTTCAGCGCATCTTATTGCTCAATATGCGGGACCAGAGGTTGCGGACGGATCAGATTACTGGATCGATACTAGTGGCGGGGCGGACTCAGGAATAATGCGAGGAGGTGAATGTCCCATCGCTTCAATGGAATGCGGCGAAAGAATGGGGCGCCCGGCGATAATCGACAGTATGAGGCTTACCGATCATTGCTTTGCGATTACCGGACTGGGATATGTGTCGCCTTGGTGCGTCAATGCGGGATTCATCGTTGGCGACGAAATGACCTTGGTGGTGGATACGGGCGGGAACACTTTAGCCGCCCAGTCGATTCACGGTTATGCTTACACTGCAAGACCGGGGAATAAGCTGCGGGTCATCAATACTGAAAAGCATTTCGATCATATCGGCGGAAACGGTTTCTTTCGCGAACAAGGGATTGACGTATGGGGCCACGCGGAGATCGCGCGAACGCCCGATGAATTTCAAGCAGAGATCGCCGAGTTCAATGATGCGATTCCCGACCCGGTTCGCCGTTCGCGGAATGAGGCGATTGTCTTTTTCTATGCAACGAATGTGACGAACCCTAACTGCTGGATTCACAAAGACACGACCTTTGATCTGTGCGGATTGAGCGTCGAGATACTGCTTACTCCCGGACATACGCCGACTAATCTCTCGGTCTGGGTTCCAGAGGACGGCGTACTGTTTACCGGCGACTGCGTGATTCGCGAATATCTGCCGAATCTGGACTCGGGATGCAGGGCGGACTGGCAACGGTGGCTCGAATCGCTGAATCGGATCGAACGGCTTAAGCCCGATTTTGTTGTTGGCGGGCATGGCCCAGTTTCCCGAGGCGACGAGATTCCAGCGGCCTTCGATTCGATGCGGAAGGCGCTCAAGGAATCGATAGCGCGAGGTTCCTCGCCGACCGCTCGTGGGGCGTAGACGACTCCGTTCAATCAAATCGTGGATTTGAACGCTCCCCCGCCTTGCCTGCGCCCCGCCCCGCATGTTTGACTGGATGGCGAAGGTGGACCTGACAGATGGCATACATTCTTGCGTTAGACCAGGGGACGACGAGTTCGCGCGCAATTCTATTTGACCAGGGGGGTGCGATTGCCGCCGTGGCGCAACACGAGTTCGAGCAGTTCTTTCCGCAGGCGGGCTGGGTGGAGCACGACGCTATGGAGATTTTGACCAGCCAGATGAGTTGTGCCGTGGAGGCGCTGGGCAAGGTGGGCGCACGGCCCCGCGACGTTGCTTCCATCGGCATCACTAACCAGCGCGAGACGGTGATTGTGTGGGAGCGGGCGACGGGCAAGCCGATTCATAAGGCCATCGTTTGGCAGGATCGGCGGACTGCTGCGCGGTGCACGGAGTTGAAGGAGAGCGGCGCGGAGGAGACGGTTTCCTCGAAGACCGGGTTGGTGCTGGACCCGTATTTTTCCGCGACCAAGGTGGGCTGGATTCTGGACAACGTGCCGGGAGCGCGGGCGCGGGCCGAGAAGGGCGAACTGGCCTTCGGGACAGTGGACAGTTGGCTGATCTGGCACCTGACCAGCGGCGGGCGGCACGTAACGGACGTGACCAACGCCTCGCGGACGCTGCTGTTCAACATCGTCAAGGGCGAGTGGGATGAGGAACTGCTGCGCATTTTTGGCGTTCCTCGGAGTATGTTGCCCGAAGTGGTCTGGTCGAGCGAGACAGTGGGCGAGGTGACCACCACGCTGGGCCTGGGCGGCGTGGCCATTGCGGGCATTGCAGGGGACCAGCAGGCGGCGCTCTTTGGCCAATTGTGCTGGAAGGCGGGCGAGGCTAAAAACACTTACGGGACGGGCTGCTTTCTGTTGCAGAACATCGGCACAGGACGCGACGGCAACGGAACGGGGTTCGTGCGCTCCAAGCACCGGCTGATTACCACGCTGGCGGCCAGCGCCGAGCATCGCCTGGAATACGCGTTGGAAGGCAGCATCTTCATCGGCGGTGCTGTGGTGCAGTGGCTCAGGGACAATTTGAAACTCATCGGCTCGTCGGCCGAGGTTGAAGAGCTGGCGGCGAGCGTGCCGGATTCCGGCGGAGTGGTGCTGGTGCCGGCGTTTGTGGGGTTGGGCGCGCCGCATTGGGACCCACACGCCTCTGGAATGCTGATCGGATTGGGCCGAGGGACGCAGCCGGGACACATTGCGCGGGCGGCGTTGGAGAGCATCGCCTTTCAGGTGGCCGACGTGCTGGAGGCCGTCGAGAGCGAGACAGGCACGCCTCTGGCTGCCTTGCGCGTGGATGGCGGCGCGGCGGTGAACAACCTTCTCATGCAGTTTCAGGCCGACGTGCTGAATGTTCCAGTGGTGCGTCCGCAGGTGACGGAGACGACCGCGCTGGGCGCGGCTTACTTAGCAGGACTGGCGACGGGCTTCTGGGCTGGGCCGGAGGATTTGCGGGCCAAGCGGCAGAATGACACGCGCTTTGAGCCGAAGATGGCTGCGAATGAGAGAGCCGAGCGGCGCGGACGCTGGTCGCGGGCTGTGGAGCGGGCGAAAGGCTGGACTGAATAAGGTGAGTCACCCATCTCACATACCGAGATGCGAGGCATTCGAAATCTGGCGAAAAAGAGGGTTTTTGGGGCTAAATTGGCATTTTTTTGGCCATAAACAGGGCAAAATCGGGGGTTTGCAGTTACTGATTCGTTAACAGACTAAAAATGCATGTTATTGATTTAGTTATAGTTACTTGAAATAAAAGAGTCAAAAAAAGATTTCCACAGGGTGGGGGGGTGGGGGTACCCGGATTTTTGGGAGAAGAAAAGGAGAAAAAACCTGAAAAAGGGACCAGTGAATAGAAAGTGCCCGTCCTCTGGTCCTTGTTCATTCTGTGATTATGCGCCGGAGCGGGGAAATAATCTGCAAGGACTTGCCGCCCGGGCGGACGGCGCTTGCGCGCCATGAGGTTCGTGGAAACCAGGGTCGATTGTTGCGCTATGCCGGCCCCTGGCCTCGCGCTTATTGTCGCGTTTGAATGCCGTAGAACTCTCAATCGTCCGCATGCAAGTCCGCCATTAATGCTTCGACGCTGGCAAAACGCTTGCCCTTTCCAGACTCCAGTTCGGCGATTGCCTTGCGGGTGGTCGCGTTGGGAACCTTGACCTCAAAAGGCAGACGGCGCTCATCGGCAATGCGCAGCATCAGTAGACGGATGGCGTCGGAGATGGACAGGCCCATGGCCTCCAGCGCGTCGGCGGCACGATCTTTGGTCTTTGCGTCAATGCGGGCGCGAACGTAGGTGTCGGCGGTGGGCATGGGGGCTCCTTGAAGTTCAACGTCTAGAATTAACTGTAGTCACGATGTGACTACAGTGCAAATGGGCTGCTTTTGCGCGACTCATGCGGGTGCGCTTCGCGTTTGAGAATCGTGGTACCCCACCCTTTCCGCACAGTACGCGAAAAGATAGGGTACCCGACTAATATGCCTGCTCTACAAATTCTCCGATTAGCCTATTCATCGGTGACGATTTTCGGAAATATTTGAGCAGATGGTTTCGCTGAGCTTTTGGATTCTTGCGCGTCCCTACGGCTGACGCCCATGCCAACCAACCGGACTGACCACTCCTCAATTGTTCCTCTCTCAGGTCTGGCATGCCAAAGCGCATCTCAGCTACCTCAAGAATCTTGGCCTTACTTATTGTCGTTGCTGCCTCGTGTTCATAGAGAGAGATCAACAAGTCACCTGCTTTAGTAGTGATCCCGAGGAGCAAATCCTCTGTGATTTTTGCCAACCAAAATAGCTGAAACTCTGTTAGCTTCGAGCCACTCTTAATGTGGGCAAAAATCGCATCCACAATAGCAGCTTTGTCCCGGTAAGTCACGCAGAAATAGTAGAGACGCTTGGTTAAGCCTGGAAAATCTTTAATGAGAGCCGGTAGGTAATCGTTTATATCTGACTTGGCGTCTCGCATTACAGAGAGTACAAGCTCAGCGTCCTCTTCTTGAAGATTACCGCTTCTTAGGAGGGAGATTAAATACTCGACCTCCTCTTCGCTTAGGGACTCCAGATTCTCGTCTTCTTCCTCGTCTCCCTCATCGAAGTACACCCAACCATGCTGAAACTCCTCGCGTCTCCGCTGCAGAAGCCTAATCTTCATTTCATCAATATCCGCAGGAACTTCGCTTTCAATATCGTGACCGACCAGGACTTTGGACTTTTCTTCGTTGATATTAAGGCCGCGTTTACTGAGTAGAGATTGCACTGCTAGAAAATCAGAAATCAAGATGTCTGGGTCATTGTCAAAAAGCCAAACATCATCCATCAAACGAATCGTTTTCGAAGCATGGATGCGACTTGACTCTTCCAAGAATGAAAGAAAGGCTGACCCAATCATCTTTGCGGGGTATATCCCCTGGGGAAGACAATCAAACGAGTCGCCGCCCTTGATCTCTCGGAGAAATTTTCCAAGAGCATTTACATCCCCGGGACCAGCCCCCGCCTTCTCCACCCATTCCACGAGATCGTGATGGTAGATATGATTGAAATATGACGCCACATCGAAATAAATGTAGTGCTTATACTTAGATCGCCCGGCCGCAACGGCTTTCTTGAAACTCGAATATGATTTCAGTATCGGGTCAGCCTCACCATTATCTATGAAAAAGCCAAACGTTTTGCGATTCGGCTTCACGGTCTTTCTGAATAGCGCGCGGTTCCGATAGACAAAATCATACAAATAAAATTCAGCGACTGGATCTAGCTTAACCGTAGGCCGAAGAAACCAACCTCTCTTCGACGCAAACACGCGGTCTTGCTGAAGAAAACTTCCTGTTCCCGTCAAATCTTCCTTCTGAATGAATTCGAAGATGCCAGCAGCATGCTTTTCAACCAGTAGTCTATTTATTGATAAGGGAAAAAGCGTGGAGTCGTAATCCCTCAAGAAGAATTGAGCTGATGACGGCTTGGTAGGAGTTGCCCTGCGTGCTGGAACCATAACAAACGATAGATAGACGGAAAGCTAAAGTCAACATTTTTCTAAGTATTTATCGTTTCTGCGGGAGGCCCATGTTTCAGACATAGGTAGCCTTCAGGAACTTCATCCGGCCCGGAGAGCGGATTTGTGGGCTGCCGCCAGAGAGGCGCGAACCTGGACTGCCGAACGCGCGCGGGAAGGGTCGGCTTTCATGGCGTCGTAGGCCGCGGCTACATCTTCGCGCAGCCAGGCTTCGAGTGCGCGGTCGTGCATCTCAAGGGCGCGCAGTCCGTCGCGAATGACCTCGCTCTCCGAGGCATATTCGCCGGAATCGACCCTGGTACGGACCATCTCGGCCATCTCATGGGGCAAGGTGATGCTGAACTGCTGAGTAGAGCGCATCGGGCAACCTCCCATCGGGTAGGATTCAATCCTACTCAATTGAGCGGTCGTTTCGCAAATATAAGAACGTCGTTTAATGAATGGACGCCGATTAAGGTTCATCATTTCCCACCTGTCGCAAAGAACGCGAAAGGATGGGGGCACCCAAAGTTATTTGAACAAATGCAGCAGGTTAGCCTCCGCTACGCGGAGATAGCAAGTTAGCAAGTTTGCGGAAATTTCATTCCCCGTGAGCCGGCGAAGCGGTGGACAACTGACACTTCTTGCTACTCCATAGGCATTTTTCTGCAAGCAGTGAAATCGTGTCCTGATACTTCTTGCATCTCCGTGAAATTCATCCCTCGGGGGCTAAAGCCCGACATTTATTTTGTTGCGTTTGCGGCACGACTAAAAGTCGTGCCCTTTCAAAACATCAACAACGACATAAGGTTTCTACTACAGAGGGTTACTACGCCAGCTCCACCTCAATCTTCTTGTATTCCGCATCCAGTTTGACGATTTTGAAGGAGCGGATCTGGCCTTCGCTGAAGGCGTCTGGTTGCGCGGCGGTGGCGGGGGTGTGGCCCTTCCAGCGGTTCTTCAACTGCGAGGAGAGCGAGGAGAGATCGAGCTTGGCGGGCACCTGCGGTGCGGCGGGCGCGGCTGCAGACCCCTGCGATGAGGCTGGCGCGCCTGCGGACCCCTGTGTTGAAGCTAGTGCGCCTGCGGACCCTTGCGGTGATGCCAGTGCGCCTGCGGCGGGCGCGGCTTCCGGCGCGGCGGGCACCGATTCAGCGGCGATTGCGGCGGTGCTGCTGATGTGGCAGATGGCGCGGATGCCGTCGCCCAACTCAACGTGGATAAGGCTTATGGATTGCTCGATGACGCGGCCGGAGACGATGTCGCCGACCTTGTGCTCGGCGATGTATTCGTCGATCTCGGTGGGGATGAGCTGCTTGATGCTGAGCTTGATCTGGCGCTTTTCGGGGTCGATGGCCAGGATTTGCGCTTTGACGATTTGGCCCTCGCGCAACATTTCCGAGGGGTGGTTGAGGCGGCGCTCGGCGGTGATCTCGCTGATGTGGACCAGGCCTTCGATGCCGTCGGCGAGCTCGACGAAGGCTCCGAAGTTCATCAGCTTGGTGACGGGGCCGGTGATCATGGAGCCGACGGGGAAGGTGCGAACGGCGTCGGCCCAGGGGTCGGCGAGGGTCTGCTTGAGGCCGAGGGAGATGCGGCGCTCTTCCGGCTTGATGCCGAGGATGACGACATCGACGCGGGCACCCTGTTTGAGCAGGTCGGAAGGGTGGCGGAGCTTTTTGCCGTAGGACATCTCCGAGATGTGGATGAGGCCTTCGATGCCGGGCTCTATTTCGACAAAGGCGCCGAAGTCGGTGAGGCGGGTGACCGTGCCGGTGACGCGCTGGTTGACGGCGAGGCTGACGGTTTGCCAGGGTTCGGGCTGTAGCTGCTTGAGGCCGAGAGAGATTTTTTGGGTTGCGGGATCGATTTTGAGGATTTTGAGCTGGAGTTCCTGGCCGACGGCGAGGACGTCTTCAGGCTTGGCGATGCGCGCGTGGGAGATGTCGG
>Ga0302319_10003393_pt1 | contig 33425 bp, 30 predicted proteins | sample Bog_T0_2_FD_203319 | JGI IMG/M metagenome (GOLD analysis project Ga0302319, IMG submission 203319) | Peat permafrost microbial communities from Stordalen Mire near Abisko, Sweden - Bog_T0_2 | ecosystem: Environmental > Terrestrial > Soil > Wetlands > Peat | place: Sweden: Abisko, Stordalen Mire... | reverse complement strand
GCTCATGCCGCGCAACGGGCTGAGCCACGCGACCAGGCTGAATTTGAACTGCAAAACAAGCAATGTCATCCAGAAGAAGCTCTGGGCCATGAACAGCCACCATGCTTCGAGCAGGCAGGAGAACAGCACTGCCAGCGCGTAGACGGCCATCGTGCATAGGATTACGCGGACAAAGTACTCGATAGCCTGGAAGGCGCTTGTTCCTCCTGGCCGCTGGAAGAGCGTGTACGCCGCCATGACGACGACCAGAGCGCTGGTTAGCATAGCGCCCAGTCCGGCCCGCACAAAGAGCAGCCGCCGGCGCGAAACGGGAAGAGACAGGGTAAACAGCATGGAGGCGTCGATCCCCGGCTTCGGGCCATATGCGTTTTGGCTGTTTACGCCGGAGCCAGCCAGAGCATTCGCCACAAAGAAGGAAGTAAACAGCGAGCCCATGTGAACCCCGAGCCATATTCTCGACGCGGGAACCCCCGGCGGCAGACGAAAGCCGAATGCAGGAAGCCATAGAGGCGTAAGCCACACCAGTAAAATGATTGCGATGAACAGTGCAAAGATCCATCGCGTTTCAAGCCAAGACTTGTACCAGAGCATTACTCCCCCCTTACATGATCCAGAAACAGTTCTTTCAGCGTTACGGGACGCACTTCCACCGAGTTGGCGCCGAGTTCTCGAGCGCGCGCCAGTGCCGCTTCCACATCCGTATGCACCAGCAGCGAGACCGTCCGGCCGTGCCTGCGCAGGTGGTCGATGCCGGGCAAATCGGCCAGCCCTTTTGGAGGCTCACCGTCGAACACCAACAGGATTCGCCGATACTCCGATTTCAAATCGTCAAGCACACCGTCGATCACAACCTGGCCCCGATCGATCAGGCAAACACGGTCGCAAATCTGCTCCACTTCCGCCAGTCGATGCGACGAAAAGAAGATTGTCGTACCGTCCGTGGCGGCCAGATCGCCAAGAATCTGCAGAATGTCTTCCGTCATCGCGGGGTCGAGGCCACTGGTGGGCTCGTCCATCATCAGCAGGTCCGCCCCGCGCGCCATCGCCAGCAACAGCATCAGCTGCGTGCGCATTCCCTTTGACAGCTTCGGCACCGTCTTTTTTCGCGGCAATTGGAAGAGGTCGAGGTACTTCTCCTCCAGGTCCCGCCGCCATCCGGGGAAAAATTCGCGCGTAAACCGGATGGTCTGGTCCACGGTCATGAAGGAGTAGAGGTCCTTGTCTTCGCTGACGAAGCCCACACGGCGTCGCGCCGCAACCGAGGACGCTTCCGATTCCACCACCTCGCCAAACAGGCGAATCTCGCCGGCATCGGGCCTGAGCATTCCCAATAAAAGCTTCAGCGTGGTTGTTTTTCCAGCGCCGTTACGGCCCAGAAATCCGCAAATCGACCCGCGCGGCACCGCGAGATTGAGCCCGCAAAGGGCCGGTTTGCCATCGAAACTCTTGGCAAGATTGCTGGTGGAGAGGATCGTCGAGTTCAATTGTTCCTCCGTGCCGCGGCCGCATGATCGAACAGCCGCGAAAGTTCGTCTTCAAACACCCGGCGCAGTTCGGATTCCGACAGGCCAAGTGCAATTCCTTGCTTCATCACAGGCCTTAGCGCGTTGCCCGCTTCGCAAATCTCCAGCGTCTTCCTGGACAACGCCGGCGGACCCGCCACGAATGCTCCCGATCCGTGCCGGACCTCCACGACGCCCTCGCGCTCCAGTTCCCGGTAAGCCTTGGCCACGGTATTGGGGTTCATCGCCAGCTCCTCGGCAATCTTCCTTATCGTCGGCAGTTGCTCGCCGGTCCTTATCGCGCCGGTGTCCACGGCGTGCTTGATCTGCTCCATCAGTTGCAGATAGATCGGGACGCCGGAAGAGAAGTTAACCCTCAGGTTCATTGAAGTGTCTAGTCTATTAACACACTAGACTCATTGCCAAGAACGAGTCTCGTTTTTTACTCTCGCCGCTCGTTTCCTGCAATTCACCAGACTATGTCTGGCGAATTGGTGCGATGCGTTCCGGGTAGGCCAAGTAGAACTGGCGCATATACCTGAGATTACTAACCGAAAAGCCGTTTCCGAATTCGCCGGTCAGCCGGGCGGCCTGCTCATTCAGAAGCTCCTTGCCATACTGTGCCCGGTCCACTCCCTTCTGTTCCTGCTCAACAATACGGCGGCCAATCTCGTAGTTCGTATAGACCTGCAACAAGTTGACGCCGCTGGCGGCGCTCTGTCGGCCCGACACCACCAAGTTCCGGATGCCCTCGTAAAGTTGTGTGGAGTTTCGGCTTGTGCTCATTGCAACCTCCAAAGTCCGGCAAAATCCTGACGTTCTCGGTATCGAGTGTGAATTCCCCGCTGTTAGTGAATCACGCATAGGATACTCCGGCGAGAAGATCGGGGAGCCACATCCCAGCATCCTTCACTTTTTCCCTCTTTCACTTCTTCACTCGACTACCATCAAGGCAGCCCATGCCCGCCAAACCCAGGCTCGGACAGAACTTCCTTTGCGATGCGCAGGCCATCGATCGCATCGCCGCATCTCTGGGCGACCTGTCGGGACGGACGGTCGTCGAGATCGGCCCCGGCGCGGGCGCCATCACCGGAGCCCTTGCCGCACGCGCCGCCCACGTCGTCGCGGTTGAGCTGGACCCCTCGCTTGCCGCTCATCTGCGCACACAGTTCGCTCCGGAACGGGTCACCGTGGTCGAGCAGGATGTGCTGCGCTTCGACTTTGCGGCAGCCTCAGCCGCAGCCGGGCAGCGGCTGGTTGTGGTGGGCAACCTGCCCTACTACATCACGGCTCCCATCCTGCTGAAGCTGGGCGCAAGTCACGCTTCACCGGATGGCGCAGTTCTCGACCGGGCGGTTCTGATGGTGCAGCGCGAGGTGGCCGACCGCATTACCGCCCAGCCGGGCTCGCGGGATTACGGCCTGCTTTCCATCACCGTCCAAATGCACGGCCCTGCGGAGCAGTTGTTCACGCTGCCGCCGGAGTCCTTTTCGCCTCCGCCCGATGTCCACTCCACGGTCTTTCGTTGGCGATTCGCTCCGCGTTTCGCCGAACTGGGAGTGGAAGAGCCCAGCTTCCTGCCCTTCGTCCGCAAGGCCTTTGCACAAAAGCGGAAGACTCTGGCCAACAATCTCCGCGCCGCCGGCATTCCACCCGCCGCTGTTGCCGCCGCCATGGCCCACGCGGCAATCGATCCCCAGGCCCGGGCGGAAGCTCTTACGATGGAAGCGTTTGCCGCGCTTTGGCACAGTGTCGACGCCTCGCCGTTCGTTTCCTGACAGTCTCGGCGGCAAGCCCCTGGAAAGCCGCATCGGTCCTTCCCGCGGGAACTCGCCGGGCTGACTGGCGGCTCTTCTCCCCCAGCATGACCAAAGATGCATTGCGGGACGCGTGAGCGGGCGGTGCAGGGTTTTTGAAATTGTGATTTGGTGAGAAAGACCCGCCCCCAACCACTGCCAACTCGTTCGCACCTAACTGCAAGGGAGAATTGTTGGCAGCAGAACCAGCACAGGGTGTGACCAGCACAGGGTGTGAATGCGACAGGGCGCCGGCGGGAACTTCCAAATTGAATTGGTCTCTTACCTCGTCAAGTGAATATTTTCTCATTCTCGCCGATATTCAAGAGTGAGTCGTGGCAGGAATAGAAGCGGTGGCCTGAACAGCACCCTGGGGTAGACAAGAGAAAGCTGGCTGCGAAGATGGGCATGGAGACAATTTGTCCCGAAACAGCAAGGGTGGGCCTATGGAGCTTTGCCGGCGGCTGTGCCCTCTTTGCACTGCTTCTTCCGGTTAGCTGCTTCTCGCAGACAGGTGATTCGGCCGCTCATCAATATCCAGTCCGGACGGTGGGGGAGCTGCAAAGGTTGACCGCTGCGCAGGCCAGCCTGTCCATCCCCGTTGAATTGGATGGGGTGGTGACGTATTCCGATCCTGAATGGGGTCTGCTCTTTCTTGACGACCCAACCGGTCCGCTGTTTGTCGAGGTCAGCGGTACAAAGACTCGGTATCCCGCCGGCACGCACATTCACCTGAGCGGCAAAACGACTGTGAAATCCGGCGCGGCAATTCTGGTTCAGCCGAAGATCCGCGTCCTGGGCAGCGGCAAGCTCCCCGCACCGGAGCGAAGAACCGTGGCCGAGCTGAACGCCCAAATGGGCGACAGCCAGCTTGTGATTACCAAGGGCGCTTTGCAATCGTGCGACATGGCGTGGGGCCGCGTTTGTTATCGAATCTTCGATGGCGAGATTAGGGCCTGGGTGGTGTTGCCTGAACCCAACAGCCCGGCCGCGCAGCGTCTTATCGGCTCCGCTGTAGAAGTGACAGGCGTAAGCGGCGGACACGAGGATGCGTCGGGCAAACGCGTCGGCGCACAGATATTCGTCAACAAACTGGAAGATATCGAAGTCAAGAAGCTTGCCGCTACGGGACCGATTCCATCCGGGAACAAGAATGCGCTGCGAACGGTGAATGCGGTCGAGCGATTGAGCAATGCCGCGGCCGCCAGGGCGCTGCCTGTTGAACTGCAGGCCGTGGTCACCTATTCCGATCTGGAATGGGGCTTGCTGTTCGTTCGCGATTCAACCGGCTCCATCTTCGTCAATGCTCATGGCACAACCAAAGCTTATGCTCCGGGCACGCGGGTGCTCGTTGACGGTGAAACGGACCCCGGAGATGTTGGGCCGGTTGTGGCGCAAGCGAGGATTCAGGTTATCGGCCATGAGTCACTCCCCGATCCGGTTCAAAAGAGCGTGGCCGAACTGAACGCTGGTGCGGCGGACAACAGCCTGGTTGCGAGCGAAGGAGTGCTGCACCCATGCGAACAAGACATCGGCCGCGTCTGTTTTCGCCTGATCGATGGCAAGAAAACGGCATGGGTGATCGTGGCGCATCCAGACGGCCCGCCGGCCCAGGGACTGATTGGCGCAACGGTGAGGATTACAGGCGTCAGCGGCGTTCGGCTCGACGCTGCGAAAACGCGGGTGGCAGCTCAGATTTATGTCAATAGCCTCGAAGATGTCAAAGTTGAAGAGGCTCCCTTGAACGATCCGTTTTCGTCGCCGCCAAATCCCATTGGCAGCCTCAACACCTCTGAAGCGGACCAGCGATTCGCTCACCAAATCCATATCCGCGGAACGATTACGTGGAAGTCTCCGGAGCGTTTCATCGTCCAGGACAATACCGGGGGAATCAGTGTTCAGACCGCAAAGGGTGTCGTCGTCCATCCGGGGAGCATTGTCGATCTGGTCGGGTTCATCAATCGCGGGGTGTTGACTCCGCTGCTCTTGTCGGATTCGATGATGCGCCTGTCCGCGACCCAGCCAAAGAAGGATGCCATCGTAACCCTCAATCTGACCGCGCAGGAGATACTGAAGCAATCCTTGACCGGAAGGCGAGTGCGCGTGCGGGCCCGGTTGCTGAGCCAGACCGCAACCGCAACGGGATATGTCTATGTGCTCGAAGACGGTGACCAGCGCTTCGCCGCGACACTGCTCCGCAACGATTCCACGCGGGAGATCGTCGGCCTCGCGCGCAACTCGCTTCTCGAGTTGACCGGCGTCCCGGTGATCCAGGGCGGAACGCCGCAATGGCCCGCTTCCCTCATGATTCTGATTGAATCGCCGTCGGACATGGTGGTGCTGGAAGCGAGCAGTTGGCTCACGCTCAAGGATAGACTCGGCATACTGTTCGGCATGACCGCGTGCGTCATCGCAACACTGGTCTGGGTCAGAATGCTGAGGCGAACCGTCCGCAAGCAGACCGCAATGATTCGCGCACGGCTCGAGTCAGAATTGCAGATGGAGACAAGGTACCGGCGATTGTTTGAGCGCAACCTGGCGGCGGTGTTCAGTTGGCGCTCAGACGGAACCATCGTCGATTGCAATATGGCGTTCGTCAAAATGCTTGGGCTTCGGTCGCGCGAGGAGTTGATTGGCCGCTCCTATTGGGATTTCGAGATCGACGCCGTCGAACGAGAGCAACTGCGCGGCTCGCTCACGGAAGACGCATTGAGCAATCGCGACGCCAGCCTGCGCCGCGACGATGGCGGAAAAGTGGATCTGCTGATGAATATATCGCCGTTGGATGCGCCGGATGGGGTGACCTTTGAGACTACGGCTATCGATGTTACCCAGTTGCGGCACCATCAGGCGGAGTTGCAACGCGCAAAAGACGCGGCGGTTTTCGAGTCCCTCAACGACCCGCTGACCGGATTGCCGAACCGCAGGCTGCTGATGGACAGGCTCTCGTTCCTTTTGGAGAAGGCCAGGCGAGACGGCACCATGATAGCCCTCCTTTATATGGATCTGGATGGATTCAAACTGGTGAACGACAGTCTTGGCCACCCCGTAGGCGACGCGCTTTTGGTGCAGGTGGCCGATTGTCTGCGGTCGTGGGTTCGGGAGAACGATATTCTTGCCCGACTGGGCGGCGATGAGTTCATGGTCATTCTGGACAGGCTTCAGGACCGGGAAGACGCGACGCTGGTGGCGGAAAACCTGCTCGACGCAATCTCCAGTCCCTTCCATGTGGAAGGGCACGACCTGGCCATTGGCGCCAGCATTGGCATCTGCATCTTTCCTGACAGCGCATCGGATGGCGAGGAGATGATGCGCAAAGCCGACAGCGCCATGTACGCCGCCAAGCGCGAAGGCAAGAACCGCGTGATGAGCTTTACCTCCGAGATCGGCTCCCTGGTCCATGAGCGGTTGAGCCTGGAGAATCTGCTCCGGGGCGCAATCTCGCGAAATGAAATCTCAGTGCATTACCAGCCCGAGTTCGAAGTGAATGGCGGCCGCCTGGTCCGGTTCGAAGCCCTGGCACGCTGGAGCCACCCGACTCTGGGCCAGATTCCGCCGGTCAAGTTCATCCCCATAGCGGAAGAGAGCGGGTTGATTGTGGCTCTGGGCGCCTACATCATGGAGCGGGCCTGTGGCGAGGCCGTCCGCTGGCAGGGTATCCTGCCCGATCCAATCCAGATCGCGGTGAATGTCTCCAGCATCCAATTTCGCCGCAAGGGATTTGTCGAAGAGGTGAGCGCAATTCTGAAGCGCACCGGGCTCAGGCCTGAGCTTCTGCAGATCGAGGTGACCGAATCCGTGATTCTCTCGGGCGCACATTCCTCGACGGAGATCATGAACCGCCTTCGCACTTTGGGCATCGGCCTGGCCGTTGACGATTTCGGCACCGGCTATTCCTCCCTCAGCTATCTGCCGTTCCTGCCCTTTGACGCGCTCAAGATCGACCGGTCGTTCGTCATGAATCTCGACACGCAATCCCAGGGTGAATCCATGATTCCCGCGCTCATTTCACTGGCCCATAATATCGGCATGCGCGTGATTGTTGAGGGCATCGAGACACAGGAGCAACTGGAAATGATCCGGGCATTTGGAGCCGAAGAGGTGCAGGGTTACCTGCTGGGGCGTCCCACCCCAAATCCCATTGCGCAGTTCATCATCCCGGCAGAAGACAGCCTGAAGGTCTAATCCCTCTTCCAAAACCAAACCAAACCGGCACGCCAGCGCTAGCGGCGTCCGCCGCCCGAAGCATGGCTGGGTGCCGCTGCGGCATGCGAAGCAGCAGGTCGCGGCGCGGCGCTGGGGCGCGATGCAGGCCTGGCCGGGGCAGTTGCCGGCCGGGCGCCTGGCAGGCCGGGGCTCGAATACGCACCCGATGCATGTGCCGCCCCGCTTGGCGCTGCCCACGCTCCCTCATACGTTTCGCGGCTTGAAGATGAGAAGGCCGAGCGCGAATATTGCGGCCGCGGAGAAAGCGGACGAAGCGCCTGCAGGGAATGCCCGGCGATGGTGACCATGGTTGTGCGATCGCGCGCCGGCAACGAAGTAACGCCCGAGGGGGACTGGCGGTGCACCGCAATCATGGGATGGGCTCCCTCCAGCGGCATGGGCCCGCCGCCCACTCCGGTACGGCGAATGGGATTGCGCGGCCAGCGGGGCCGAACTGGCGGACGATAACCGCCAAACCCGGCGCCGATGTTGGGGCCACCGTAAAAGCCGCCCGCCCACCACCCTGAGCAGCCGCCCGACCCAGGCGCCCAGCCCCAGCCAAACGAGTTGTAATAGTTCCAGTTGCCGCACGCGAAGGGCATATAGCCCCAGGGATAGCCCGAGACGAAGATGTAGCCGTAGCCCGGTGTCCACATCCAATCCCCGTTGCCGTAGGGGTCGAAGCTCGTATCGGCCGCCTCATTCGGCGACCAGATTTCGCCCTGTCCCGGCACGTTGTACCAGTTCCCGTTTGCGTCCAGGTCGTTCCACGCCGGGTTGTTGCTTTGGCCAAGCGAGCTTGCCGCACCCGTCCGCGATGCTCCTCCCGCAGTCAGCGCCTCGTCGCGGTCACTGTTCCATGTGTCCCAGGAATCCGGTTCGATCGATTCGGAGATGTTGTCCTGGTCAGGATTTGCGGCACTCAGGGCCACGCTTTCGCCTCCGTGCAAGTCCAGCGATCCCGATCTGGGTTGGTCTGGATTTCCGCGTACCAGGTGCGCGCTGCCGGAGAAGACGGCCAACTCGCCCGGAGGGTTGTCCATGCTGATGCGCAAAACGGTTGGGCCGGCGGCCGTTACCTGAGAGTCGCCGAATCGAACGCGAATCGCCCCACCCTCTGTTGCACCTTGCAGCTCGAAATAGCCCAGACCGGTTTTCAGGGTGATTTCGGCATCGCCCGTTGTGTCCGTACCGCGCAATACGGTCAGTGCGAACGAGCTGTTTGGAGAAAGCCGCGCCACGCTGCCGTCTTCAAACTGAACCTCGGCCCGCCCATCGTCCCCGGTCGTCACCCGTGTCCCCTCAAACAGAGGAGTATTGGCAAGCGCGGGGCTCGCCAGCACCTGGTCGCCCAGCGCAATCTGCACCTGACCGTCCACGCTGCTCAGCCGCACGGCCCGGGCGGGCGGCTGAGGATTGTCAGCCCGAACCCCAGAAACGAGCAAAGCGACGAGCAACACAGCGCGGGCTGCGAATCCCACAAGCCCAAGCACTGTTGCGCCTGCACGGCGCAAATCCAATCTTCCGCTCTTCATGATGCCCTGCTTTCTCATTGTCCCCGGCCACCGGGCGCAATTCGCCCTTCCTGGGAGGCCCAACCTAGTTTTGACACCTATAATTCCCAAAAGTCTCGACAAAATAATCTCTCAAAGGCGCCTATTTCGCTGCAACCCGGTTTCGCGAACTCGCTCCCCCATCCGATAAACTCAAAGAGACCGAAAGCTTACCGGAGTCCCCTTGCACACCGTCCAGGAAGAACGTCTCATCCACCCCGCCCGTAACGTTTATGGAAGTCTTCGTTTGCCCGGCTGTAAAGGCATCAGTCATCGCTACGCCATGCTCGGCGCGTTTGCTGAAGGAACTTCGCGATTCACCAACTTCTCCACCGGCGCAGACTGTGCCTCGACCCTTGCGTGCATGGAAGCCCTTGGCGCTAATGTCAACCGAATCGGCCAGGGCTCCGTTGAAATCACCGGCGTCGCCTCCCGTGTAATCCCCGCCGAACACCCCCTGGACTGCGGCAACTCCGGGTCCACCATGCGCATGATCTCCGGCCTGCTCAGCGCCCAGCAAGGCGTCTTCACGCTGGTGGGCGATGCCTCGCTTTCGCGCCGTCCCATGGAGCGCATCCGCAAACCCCTCGAAGAGATGGGCGCGCGCCTCACGCTCACCGAAGGCCATGCACCGCTGACTATCCACGGAAACCCGCTCAAGCCCATCGACTACACCACGCCTGTCCCCAGCGCCCAGGTCAAAACCTGCGTCCTGCTCGCCGGCCTGCAAACCGCTGGAACCACAACCGTTCGCGAAGCCATTCGCACCCGCGACCACAGCGAACTGGCCCTGCGTGCCTTTGGAGCAAAGCTTGACCGCACCCTCGGTTCAATTTCCATCTCCGGCCCGCAAACGCTCCACGCAATCGATGCGGCAGTCCCCGGCGACATTTCGTCCGCTGCGTTCTTTCTCTGCGCCGCCGCGCTTTTTCCCGGCTCTGGCCTAGTCATTGATTCGCTGGGGCTGAACCCCACGCGCGCCACATTGCTTGACGTGCTCACCGCTCTCGGCGCTCACATCAGCGTGCTGAATCTTGAAGAAAAGAATGCGGAACTGGTGGGCGCGGTGCAGGTTTCAGCTCCGGCGGAGGGTTTGGGATCGACCGAGATCAGCGGCGCGCTTGCCGCCCAGCTCATTGACGAGCTTCCCGTGCTGGCGGCCATTGGCCCCTATACCAGCGGCGGCATCCGCATTCGCGACGCTGGGGAACTCCGCGTCAAGGAGTCCGACCGCATTGCGCTCATTTGCCGGAATCTGCGCGCCATGGGCGCTGAAGTTGAGGAATTCGAGGATGGCCTGGATGTGCCGGGCGGCCAGACCCTGCACGGCGCAACCATCGACTCCGGCGGTGACCACCGCATCGCAATGGCCTTCAGCGTAGCGGCATTGCGCGCCGAGGGCGATACGCTCATCCAGGGCGCGGAATCGGCGAATATCAGCTTCCCGGAATTCTTCAATCTGCTCGATCTTGTCGCGGAACGCTGATACCACTAGCCTGCCGCATCCCAATCTCGCGCAATGCAAGAAAAAGCCCGCCGGCTCCCATAGAAGCCGACGGGCTTTTTCTTGTTTGTGCTCAGCAGCACCCTCCGCCCAAACTTTGGAGAACCGGCTAGAAGCGAGCAGCTAAAAGCTAGAAGCCAGAAGCCAGCCTTTCACTTGGTCGGTGGCGGAGTCACCGACGGTTCGTTGCCTTGCTTGGCCGGTATGAGCCCCGGGATCACCGGAGCCGACTTCACATTGCCCGTTGCCGCATCGGTCAAGTCGATGCCATAGTGCTGCAAGGTGCTGGCCAGCGTTTGATAAAGAGCTGCGCGATCCTTGGCATAGGTGGCATTGGCCTGCAGCAGGGTGTCCTCAGCCAGCGCCAGGCTGCGCTGCTGCCCCAGCACCAGCGCTGAGGTGGATGCGCCCAGTTTCAGCTTCTTCTGTTCCGCATCAAGGCTCTGCTCGGCATAGTCCTTGGCTGCAATCGAAGCCTGCACCTGCGCGCGGTCGTTGGTCAACGCAAACATCGAATTCACCACGCTGATGCGGATCTGCGTGTAAAGCTGCTCCAGGTGCAATTCGGCCTGCCGGTACTCGATCAGCGCTTGCGCCTGCTGCGCCTGAGCCGGCCGGTTGCGGATGGGAATGGTTACGTTGAAACCTATGCCCTTGTCGGGAGAGCTGTTATCGAGCATATTGCTCAACGTGCCAGGGTAGCTGGTTGACGGGTAGGTGTTGGGAGGGCAGCTCTGGCCTGTAAAAAGGTTGAGGCAATCGGGACTTTGTGCGCCGCCAATGCCGGTCCCGGCATAGAACCCATATACGTCCAAAGTGGGAAGCAGAGCATTCTTTGCGCCGCGGAGACTGATCTGCCAGTTCTTCAGCGTCAGCGCCGCCTGCTCCAGCACCGGGCTCTGCTTGAACGCCTCCTGCACCAGTTCGTCCACCGACTGGCTCTCCTCGGGAATCTGCTCGATGCTTACGCGATCGGTGGGAATGACCGCAGCAGCAACAAGCGCCGGATCGTTGAGGTTGCGCGCGATGGCCTGCTTGATGATCTGCTGCTGGTAGTTCAGGGTGCTTTGCGCGCTGATCAGGGCCTGCTTATCTGAAGCCACGGACTGGTCGGCGTTCAGAACGTCCAGCGGCGCCATGGTTCCAATTTCCAACTGCTTCCGGTTGTCGCTGGAAACCTTGGTAGTTTGCTCCAGCGCGCGCTGCTTCGCCTGCACGTCCTCGTAGGCATTCACCAGGCCCCAGTAGATGTTCTCAACCTGGTTCACGGTGTAGAGAATCTGCTGGCGGAAGGTCGAGTCGGTGATGCGCCGATTGTTGATTGCCTGATAGACAAACCGCTTGTTCACCCAGATGCCGGCCCCCTGCAACAGGTGCTGCGTCACCGTGGCCTTGAAGTTGGAATTGAGCTGCGGGCTATAGATCTGAAACTCGCTGGAAGAGGTAACCCGGGCGTTGTTGAACCCGACGGCCAGCGATGTGCCGGTGACAAACCCCTCGTTGTAAGTGAAGTTGTATTGGTCGGTATTCTGGAAGGAGCGGGGAGCGAAGGCGCTGGTCTGCGGCTGCTCCGATCTTTCCAACTGGATCGTGCTGGTCACAGCGGGATCGATATAGTTCTCCGGTGCTGGACCTGCGCCCGACGCGGTCAGCGTCAATCCTCCCTGGCCTGCCGCCGAGCCGCCGGCTATGCCGCCCGGGCCGCCGCCCGTGCTCGTGGTCGAGGTGTATCCGCCCTGCGTAGCGGTGTTGATGATTGCGCCGGAACCTTGCAGGAGTTGTCCTGCCTTGGCGCGCAGAATATCCAGGTCCGCCAGATCCATGTAGTAGCGGGAGATGGCGATATCGTAGTTGTTCTCAAGAGCCAGCGCCAGCGCATCGGAAAGGCTCAGGTAGATTTTGCCGTTCCTTACCAGGTCCGCAAGGCGCGGCGAGTTTTGAAAGCTCGCCCCGGCCACCGTGGTGGGAAGGTACACTTTGATCGGGTTACGAAGCCAACTCCCGGCCGGTTTTGAAAAATCGCGCTGCGACGCTCTCAGGTTCAGCGGCTCGGTGAGCACCGGCTCCGGTTCCGCGGGCAAATCGGATGCCGTCTTTGCCGTAGGAGTGGTGACGGTTGCCTGCTGGGCGTAGCCGGAAGGCATTCCCGCCGCCAGGGTCAGCAACACCGCCGCGGTCAAACGCAACCGGTCGCCTGCCTGTCCGCGCCTTGCGGGCCTTGTATCTGCGCCAAAGTCCTGCGCGGTTTCCTTCTGCTTCTCAAACACACGTATACCGAACGAATGCATGATTCCTCTCCACGATCTGCTGAGGCATGTGGGTTGCCATTCTTCAAGACGCCCGGAGAGCCTCTCCGGACGCAAATTTGTGGTTGGCCGGGGCAATTTTCGCCTCCAGCGTGGCCTGTGGGCTCCTCTGGCAATACGCACGCGGCCCCCAATTCGTTCCCGTGAGACCGTTCCCCGCTGTTCGATATTCCCGCTTTGAGCCGGCTTGCTCTTTTCCGAGGTCGGAAACCTGAGTATATCCCACTGCACTCTCCGGTTCCGACCGGGGGTGTGCTCGGATACCCTGTTAACGGAAACCTGTGACAGATATTGCCGAACCCGAGCCGCAGCCCCAAACCTGGAAGCTAACCCTGGCTTACGACGGAACGGAATTCCATGGCTGGCAGGTGCAGCCCGGAGAACCAACCATCCAGGGAGAGCTGCAGGCCGCGCTGGGACGTGTCACCGGCGATGCGCCTCTGCCTCAAGGCTCGGGACGCACCGACGCCGGCGTCCACGCCCTGGCCCAGGTGGCGAGTTTTCCCTTGCAGGCCGGCATTCCGCCCCAGAACCTGCAACGCGCGCTCAACCGGACCCTTCCTTCAGCCATACGCATCCTCTCGGCGAAAACGGTACGAAGTACCTTCCACGCCCGCCACTCCGCAGTGGCCAAAACCTACGAGTACCGAGTGTTTCGAGGCACCATTTGCCCGCCGTTCCTGGCGCGCTTTGTTCACGCTTGTCCATGGCCAATGGACGTTGAGGCTTTGCAAACGTCTGCCCGCATTTTTGAAGGCGAGCATAACTTTCTGAGTTTCGCGGCCACCGATCCCGACCTGGCCAGCCGTGGCTCCTCTTCGGCTGTGGAACTCGACCAAAATGCAAGTCCGCCCACGGCGGCTGTCAGAACCATCCTTTCGTCGGCCTGGGAGCAACAGAGGACCGAGGCCGGCGACCTGCTCGTCTACCGAGTGCGGGGCAGCGGCTTTCTGCACCACATGGTCCGCAACCTGGTGGGGACTATGCTCGATGTGGGCCGCGGTCATCTCGAAGTTTCGCAGCTTCCATCGATCCTTGCCGCGCGCTCCCGCGCCGCCGCCGGACCCACAGCCCCGGCTCGCGGATTGTTTCTCCATTCTGTGGAGTATGACGAAGACGAGTTGGCGCCTAAGTCAGAATAGGAATCCGCTTCCGGAATTTCTCCCCGGCGAGTTACACCTTGCGCGCATGAACTATAAATCGTTTGGGAGCCGGGCCAACGTAGTAGAACGGATAGCAGGTTACAAGAGTTAGTGCGGAGTCGTCCGAGGGGGCCAATGCTCCCGTGTCTTCAGGGGCGACGATCCGCACCCAATCGACCTGGTAGTGGGAAAGACCGGTCGCGGTCTGAACCAGAATATCGTCGCTCGGATGAATATCCTTGAGGCCGCGGAAGTAAGTGTCTCGATGTCCGGCGACTCCAATATTTCCAGCATCTCCAGGCAGAGCGGTGCCACCGATATGTCCAACCCCGCGCCGAAGCGTGCGCGACGTGGTGCCCTCCAGAATTGCCACCATCAATCCCAGCCTTGGAATCTCAATCCGGCCCAGAACATCTCCTTCTTTTGCCGGAGCGCGGATCGTGGCTGCCGGATTCTGATCCTCATGACTCGCGTCTTCGGCTGCCATTTGCTGATCCAGGACGCTGTTGGCGGCTTGCTGGGAATCCCTTGCATCCAGAAGAATGAGCGCAACATAGCCCATGGCCAGAGCGCCGGTGATGAAAAGGAGCACCTGCGTCCAGCGAAGGAACCCTCGGCTGCGCCTTGCGAAGCCCTCGCTCTCAGTGGCTTGTATCATGGAAGGGCCTTTAACGCCGCAGCCGGGTAACTTGCCGGCACGGAGTAGCCGGTCCGGGTGCGAACCGAGAGGCGTCCACGGCCCTGCGTGCTTGCTCTTACAAGGATGGTCCGATAACTTGCATCGTGCGATGTTATCGCCGGAATGTAAGTCAGCGTGTACTGAGCGCGAATATCGCGAGCTATCTCTTCGCAAATTGCCGGGATTTCTTTGGATGACTCGGGAAAGAAGGCCTCGCCGCCTGTCTCCCTCGCAAACCGCGCAAGCACATTGGGATTCCGATCGTTGTCCTCTTCGTCGAAGATTCCGATGGTATAGATGATCGCGGCGGAATGCTTGGCCATATCGATGACCTGGGCCAAGGTGTGCTTGCTGGCGTTGTCGCCGCCGTCGCTGATAAGGATGATGACCTTCTTGTCGCGATTGCCCAGCTTGATATGATCCAGGGCGGCAGCCATGCCATCGTACAGCGCGGTCTGGCCGACTGTATTGATAGTGGAGAGCGCGCGCTGCAGTTGATCGGTCTGGTCGGTGAAGGGAGTGCCCGCGGCAAGCCCAAAAGACACATGCTCGTTGAAGTTGACCACGAACATCTGGTCCCGCGGATTGCTGGAGCGGGCGAATGCCAACGCCGCCGCAATTACATCGCTGCGCTTCGGCGCCATGCTGCTGCTGTTATCCACAACAATTCCGGCTGTTACCGGGATATCTTCGTGGCTGAAGTGCTGTATCTGCTGTATAACTCGATTCTCATAAATCTGAAAGTCGTTCTTCTGGAGTCCGGAGACAAGGGCATTGTGGCGATCTACAACCGTTGCGCTAAGCAGAACCATGTCTGCATTCAGCTTCAGGGTATAGCCGCTGCCGCTCTCAGACGGCTGCGGCACTTGTGCGGCGGCAAATCCGGAAAGAGAGATTACGGCGACGATTGCAATAAGACGCCGGAGAGTTGAAGCATTTGTTCGCATGGCGCACGTTCCAGGGTTGAATGTCTCAGCGCGGTTTTCGTTCGGTTCTTCGTGCATCGACTTTGCGGATTCGTTTAACTCGGTGACGGGCTTGACTCTCTATGGAAGCCAAAACTGCAAGCCCGGTTTCCCGCACCTCGGGTGCAAACGGACAATGGAGGCGATGCAAGCGCGCCGCCTCCGTTTGTCCCATGTACCTGGTTAGCTTAAGGAGTTGTCCGTTCCGCCCCTTGACTGGCTTATGCCGTGCGTTTCAGCAGGCCCGTGAGAAGGAAGCCGCCGCCCAGCGTAAACATTCCAACCAGCCCGATGAGGGGAAGGTTGCTTGCTGTCTTGGGCAAAGCCGCGGCAACTGGCTCCGGTGCAACCACAGGCGCTGGTTCGGCCGCGGCAACTTCGACTGGAGCCGGTTCAACAACCGTGGCCATTGCAACCGTATCTCCCGTCGGAGTTACCGCTTCAAGCGGAGCAGTGGTCAGCACTTCAGGCGCATCCGCCATCGCGACGGGGGTCGTCAGAATAACTTCATTTGTCTCCTTGGCAAGTAAAATCGCCTTGGGCTTTTCCCACACAAACGACTCACCGTAATGCTGGCCCGAGAAGAACCATGCCTTGATGGCCTGGGGCTCGCCGGCGGGCTGTTCGCTAAAGGTCAAGACCGATTTGTCGGTCGCGTTGATCCTGTGGTTGGTAATGGTAAGAACTGTGGTCAGGAGCTTGGTTTGATCCTGATTGTAGATCTCCACGATGTGGCGGTCGACGGGTGAATTCAGGAGCTTGAAGACATAGGTGCCCGGCATCAGCAGATGTTGGCCCACACCCGGGACTTCGACGGGCATGGTTAATGTGATGACGGTCTTCAAATCTGAGTTGTCGGCCTTTGCCTTTGGGCCGGCGAGTGCGCAGACCGCCGTGAGGCACAGCCCCATTCCAATTCCTTTAAGCAATTTCATATGTCTCCGCTGTTCTCGCCGACTCACCTCCACGGTGGTTATCATGCGGCCTCTTTATGCTATCGGCATCACTTGAGATCGCACGCCGGAGAATCCGGCAGCCTGGGGGTCCGTGGTGTGTCATTCCAACGCTAGTGTTACGTAATCGCCGTGCGAATGATGGCTAATATAGACCGCTCGGTTTTGACCGCCCGCAATCGGCCGCGACGCTGCGTCTCCCGCACGGAGGCAATCGACCAGGCAGGGAATGGAACTCCAAAGCCGATGGATGCGTCTTCTAGCGCGCTCGCGGATGCGTCCTGTCGTAGACCTGCGTCAACTGCGCCGTAGTGAGCTGCGTATATCGCTGCGTGGTCGACAGCCGTTCGTGTCCCAGCAACTCCTGGATGGCGCGCAGATCGGCGCCTTCCTCCAGCAAATGCGTCCCAAACGCGTGGCGAAGCGTGTGAGGATGCACGTCGGACGAAAGTCCGCGCAGGATTGCGATACGTTTCACGATCCGTCCCACGCTGCGGGTGGTCAACCGGGCCTGGCTGCCCACTTTGCCACCGGCCTTGCCCAGGCCGCGCAACTGCAGATTCAGAAACAGCGCCGGCGTTGTGTTGGCTATTCCGGGTCCAACCGCGGCCAAACGCGCCGACCGCTCCGCGAGATAGGCCCGCAGCGCCAGCGCCGCCGCGTCGCCCAGAGGAACGTAGCGTTGCTTCTGGCCCTTGCCGTGAACCAGAATGGCTTCGTTGGCCCAGTGAATGTCTTCCAGATTCAGCCCCGTCAACTCCGCATTGCGAATCCCGCAGCCATACAGCAATTCCAGGATGGCCCGGTCGCGCGAAGGCCAGGTGGCGGCATCTTCGCCCACGGAATCCACCACACGGTTCATCTGCTCAATGGACGGAACGCGCGGCAGGTGTTTGGGCAATCGCGGCGTGGCCACCAGCGAGGCGGCATTCTGCTCCACAAGCCCAGCACGCGCCAGCCACTTGAACCAGCTCCGAATGGCCGCCAGCGCTCGCGCAGCCGATGCCTTGGAGAGACCGCGATCGTAGAGCGTTCCGAGGTAGGCGCGGATGTCGGTATGCTCGATGCTCTTTACTCCACTCGCCGCAATCTGCCCCACAGTTTGATCGGGCCCAAATCGCTTGTCGACAAAAGCCGCAAATCCATGCAATTCGCGTTGGTAGGCTCGCAAGGTGTGCGCGGATGCGCCGCGCTCATTGGCAAGCACGCGCAAATAGTCGTCCACCAGCGGACCCAACTGCGGAGCGGTCTCCAAAGAAGGTGCAATCGCGCCAGAGGCCGAGGCGCTCATGCAATCTCCTCGACAGAAACAAGCGCCGCATCTCGCGTACCCTCGCCATCCAAGTCCTCTTCGCGTTGCTTTCCTCGCGGATGGTGCATGCGATGCACAGCCTTGAGCCGGCCCAGCGCTAGATGCGTGTAAACCTGGGTTGTGGAGATGTCGGCGTGCCCCAGAATCAACTGCACGCTGCGCAGGTCCGCGCCGTGCTCCACCATGTGCGTGGCGCAACTGTGGCGCAACCGGTGCGGGCTGGCGGCGCCGTTGGCCATCTTCACCACGTGCCATACCCACTGGCGGGTAAGCGGCATGCCCCGCAACGACAGAAACAAGCGCGCCGCATCCTGCCGTGGCGCACTGGACTTTCGAGCGGTGCTGATGCGTGCCAGGTGTGGCCGGCCCATCGCCAGATACTGCTCCAATGCAACCAGCGCGGTGCGGCCCAGCGGCACAATGCGTTCCTTGTCGCCCTTGCCGCGCACCTGCACGCGGCCCGCGTCCAGAGCCAGATCGCCGGTTGAGAGCGCCGTCACCTCGGAGACGCGCAACCCGCCGGCATAAAGCAACTCCAGAATTGCTCGGTCGCGCAGCGCCGTAGCCTGTGCCTGCGGATGCGATGCGGCCAGGCCGGCCCGCTCCAGCATCTCCGCCACCTCCGGCTCGGCCAACGACTTGGGAAGCACCTTCCACGCCTTGGGCGATTCAATATTCACCGTGGGATCGTGGTGAATCCGGCGATCCAGCAGCAGCCACTTATACAGGCCGCGAAGACAGCTCAGCTTGCGCGCCGCCGATCGCGAGTCGAGGCCGTGGCTGCGCAGGTGCTCAAGAAATGCCGCCACATCCTGCTGAGCGGCCGTCAAAACCACGCCGTGGCGGCCCTCAAGAAACTCGGCAAAGGTCTTCAGGTCGCTATCGTATGCCTCGCAGGTAAGCGGGCGCAGCCCCTTTTCCACGCGAAGATAAGCCTGGTAGTCCTTCAGGAGCGGAAGATTGCCTGCGCTTTCCACACTTTCAATTATCCGCGTCTTTCATCCATTCGCGGCTACACGGTGCGGGTTGCCGTACCTGGTTCATCACGGAACCAACTTCATTACCCCACCTGTGGCGTCCGCCCAATTGCGTAACTGCGTTGAGCCTTCTCGAAACCTTAACGTGCAAATGCAGGCCCGCATGGAAGAGAATAGAACTGGATACTTTGTTCGAGCATGACTGAGGAGCGCGTGACCACTACGCAGATAGAAATCCCCAAATGGACAGCCCGGCAGTTTGAGCGGCTGGTACTCGACAGCAATCCGAAGGTAGCGATGTTCGATTGCGATGGAACGCTGTGGAGCGGCGACGCGGGCTACGAGTTCATGGTCTGGTCGCTCGAACAGGGTCTGGTCTCGCGTTCCACGAGCGACTGGATCGATACCCGTCATCGGGCCTACCGCGCTGGCCATGTGAGCGAATTGCAAATCTGCGGCGAAATGGTCCAGATGTACTCCGGCCTTCGCGACCACGAACTGCGCGCGGCCGCTGCCCAGTATGTACTGGAGTTTGTGCGCGCCCGCGTGTTTCCTGAGCTGGTCTCGCTCATTGCCGCGCTGCGCCAGGCAGGCGTCGAGATATGGGCCGTCAGCTCCACCAACCGCTGGGTGGTCGCCGAGGGCGTGCGCGTTTTCGGTATTCCGGAAGATCATGTACTGGCAGCGGAAGTTCGTGTCGTCGACGGCCTGATTACCAGCGAAATTGTGGATGTTCCCACAGACGAAGGCAAGGCCACCACTCTAAGAAGGATTGGACTGCCAAATCCCGATGCGGTCTTCGGAAACTCCATTCACGACCTGGCGATGCTTGAAATTGCTCGCCATCCGTTTCTCGTCAACCCTTCACCGGCGCTGCTTGACATTGCGGCAACCAAGGGGTGGGGCTACTTTCGGCCCGCGGCTGTCGAGGGCACTGAGGCTGCGGTTGGCGGAGAATAGGACCGTTTCGGGGGCCAATCCTTCTATCATCCGCCCGGCCGGCCCTTCATCGCATGAAAGAAACTGTTGATTCATAAGGTTCTACAATCCTTATAGCGCATTTACACTAGAGCTGTGGAGGAAGCCCAGCCAAACGCCAACAATCGGTCCGGTGGCCCAGCCCTCCGTTTTGTGGCTGCTGCGCTCATTGTGCGCGGTGGCGAGGTGCTGATTGGTCAGCGCCGTCCGGAACAGCCGATGGCGCATCAGTGGGAGTTCCCCGGCGGCAAGATCGAGCCCGGCGAAAGTCCCGAGCAGGCGCTGGCCCGCGAGTTGCACGAAGAACTCGGCATAAGCGCCACCATTGGCGCTCGCGTCACCCGCGTCCGCCATAATTACCGTCACGGCGGTGCTGTCGATCTGCAGTTCTTCGCGGTGCGCGAGTTTTCCGGCGAAATCGTCAACCACATCTATCAGCAGGTTCGCTGGGTTCGGCTCGACGATCTGCCCGGCTACGATTTCCTGCCCGCCGACCGCGACCTGATCCGCGATCTGGCCGCGGGGAAGCTGCTGTAGGGCATTTCCCAGCCTAAAGATTTGAAGAGTTAGTCTCCAGGCAGGTAGCGCCGGTCTCCAGACCGGGGGTACGCGCGTCTTGCGCCACTGCTTCTTGTGCTCGCGGCGGTCATGAAGCGGTATTGTTATAGGCATGAGAGTGGCCATTCAAAGCGGAACTCTAATCAAGATATTCATCGGAATCTCCGCCCTGCAACTCACTCTGGCCAGCGTCGTCTTCCTGTTTTCCTCTGCTCCCAAACAGGTGGTCACCCATGCGGTGCTTGGCATGGGCATTGGCCTGTACCTGTTCTGGATCATCCTCTTCGGCTCGGCCACGGCATTGTTCAGGGACCAGATCCGGCGTGCGATGGACATCTTGAAAATCGAATGGCATTTCAAGTTTGTCGTCTTTTGCATTGCGCTAGCCATGCTTGAGGAAGTGGTAACGACCACCATGACCAACCTCGCCCCCATCTTCGGCGCGCGAATAGGGCAAGCCTACATTACCGCATCCGCAAATTATTGGGACGTCGTTCTGGGGCACAGCGTCATCGTGTTCGTCCCCATGTTCATCGCATGGGCGGTGATGCTCTCCTGGTTCGATTTCACCGCCAACCAGGCCCTGCTCCTCTTCGGCCTCACCGGCACCATCGGCGAATCGCTCTTTGGAGGACCGCAACACATGCTCGAAATAGGTATGTGGATGTTCGTCTACGGGCTGATGATTTACCTTCCCGCGTATTGCCTGCCCCGGCGGGAAAAAGTGCGTCCACCCCGGTGGTACCACTTCATCATTGCCGTGTTCCTTCCGTTTGTGTTCGCCGTGCCATTCCTTGCCATCGCCGCCCCGGCCGTCCATCATTGGCGGCCATCCTCAGCCACGGATTTCCCGCCTCTCTCGAGCAAGTAGCAGGGCAGCGTTGAGCGTTATATTCCGGCAAAGCCCTTAGGCGGCCAGCGGCCTGATCTTTGGCCGCTTCTTTTGCGATTCGATCCACAGGTCGTACTGGAGCTGAGCCTTCGAGAAAAAGTCTGGGGAGAGCGCCAAAGCCTCGCCGAGCCGGATGCTAAGGTCCACGGTAACGGAGGTGCGGCCATTCAGGATGCGGGAGATGGTGGCGCGCGCCACCCCGATATGCTCGGCAAGCTGAGTTGCGGTCCTGTTCCCGAGGAACTCCTGCAGCAGTTCGCCTGGACTGGCCGGGTTGTGCATCATGCTCATAATAATTGCCCTCTCAGTGGTAATCCTGATAATCCACCAGGATCGCATCTTCTCCCCTGAAGGTGAAGGTCAGGCGCCAGTTCCCGTTGACGCTCACCGACCAGTGACCTTTGAGTGGTCCCTTCAGCGGATGCCAGTCCCATCCATTCCGATTCATATCCAGCGGCGTCGATGCTAGATTCAAGGTGGTCAGCTGGAGGCGCAATCGGGCTTCGTGTTTTGGCTGAATTCCTGCCTTTGAGCCGGTCTTGAAGAACTTTTCGATGCCACTGTGCCGGAATGACCTGATCACGAAGTGAGTGTAACACGAGAAGTTACACTTAGTCTATAAGCCACTCTTCAATGCCCCGGCATCATCCCCCAAAGCATCACCAGCGTCATGCCGATAACAATAATGCTGGTTCCCCAGGCAATTACATTCCACAGCCGCGAATTCCTATGCTCTCCCATCAGGTCTTTGCGGTTGATCAGCATGAGCATGAGAATAATCACCACAGGAAGCAGAACGCCGTTCAGCACCTGCGAAAGAATGGCAACGTTGATCAGTTGTGCGTCGGGCAGCAACAGCACCGTTACCGCGCCGCCGGCGATCAGCAGCGTATAAAGCCAGTAGAAGAAGGGCGCTTCCTTGAAACGCTTGTCCACGCCCGACTCGAAACCCAGACCCTCGCAAACCGTGTAGGCGGTAGAGAGCGGCAGAATGGAAGCAGCGAACAGCGACGCGTTGAAGAGGCCAAAGGCAAACAGGATGAAGGCGTAGTCACCGGCCAGCGGACGCATCGCCTCAGCCGCGTCCGCAGCCACTTGGATAGCCCCCATGCCATGCGCGAACAGAGTGGCCGCGCAGGCTACGATGATGAACCAGGCCACAATGTCGGTAAACAGGCTGCCCACAATCACGTCGAGCCGCGAGGCTGCATAGTCCTTCACGCGGATGCCTTTTTCCACGATCGACGACTGCAGGTAGAACTGCATCCACGGGGCAATGGTGGTTCCCACCACGCCGATGGCCATGTACATATAGGCCTTTTCGCTCCACACCGATTTTTGCGGAAGCTCGATTGTGGCCCAAAGCGCATCGTGCCAGCTGGGCTGCGAGAGCACCCCGGCGAAGATGTAACAGATATAGATGAAAGAGGCGACGATGAAAATCTTTTCCGTGCTCTTGTAGCTGCCGCGCACCACCATAAACCACACCAGCGCCGCGCACAAGGGTACTGAGATGAACTTGGTTACATGAAATAAGTGCATGGAGCCGGCGATCCCGATGAACTCTGTAACTACGTTGGTATAGTTCACTACCACCAGCATCACCATCAGCACAAACGTCAGGCGCAGCCCAAACTCCTCGCGGATCAGGTCGCTCAAGCCCTTGCCGGTGACCACGCCCATGCGGGCGCACATTTCCTGCACCACAATCAGAGCAATCGTGATGGGAATCATCGTCCACAGCAGTGCATAGCCGTACTGCGCGCCTGCCTGGGAATAGGTGAGGATGCCGCCGGAATCGTTGTCCACATTGGCGGTAATGAATCCAGGGCCCAGCACGGCCAGAAACAGCAATATCCGGATTCGCCAACGCTTCAGCATGCCCGCGAGTTCCTATGGGGGAGTCATCTTGATTTGCCTCACTGAACATAACAGGCGACACCCCGGGCCGCGAACTCCGCCGGGTCACTCTTGCTGGAAACTTGCAAATGGATTGACAGGGTTTTGTTATATTGGTACATTGGTACCAAGATAACAGGAGGCATCTATGGCGCAGGAACAGCAATCCCGTGAACCCGTCGTAGTCGAGCGCGTCCAAACCGGCGTCCGCATGGAAAAGCGCATGTTGAAAGTTCTCAAAGCTTTAGCCGAACAGAAGGACATGACCCTCGGCGATCTTCTCGAAGGAATCGTCCTGCACGCGTTCGAAGGCAAGCAGGTCCCGTTCTCAGCGCAAACGCTTAAGGAGATCGAGCAGTTCAAGACGCTTTACGGCATGACCCTGAAAGCCAGTGACAGCCACAACCTGAAGGAGCGGAAGCGATGAAAGGCCCGTAATCATGATTTCGGCGCATCCAGCACTCGCCCGCTTGACAGCCCCCGGCGCGCGGGGCTACAACTCGCTTTCACCACTCAATCGACGCGAGGACCCGCCCTATGTCAACGACCGACTCCAACGAAAGCTTTCGCGCGCGCCGCAAACTGCTCGGCGCCATGGTTTCAGGAGTCTCGGCAGCCGCGCTGCTGGGGCTGAACGCACCAGCCGCCGCAGCCAGCGCCGAGCCGGAAACCGCCGCGACGAATCCAATTGCCCCGCCCGCCACGCCGGACACCGCAGCGCCCCGAAACCTGCTTGCACAAGCCCGACTGCGCAGCTACAAGGCTCGCCGCTCCTCAAGCTGGGATCGCACTGGCGGCAACGCCGACTCAGTCCGCGTTGAACCCGGCGCCTCGCACACTCTGCTTGAAGTCACCGGCGCGGGCGTGGTCACGCACCTCTGGTTCACCATCAATTCGCGCGACCCCATGCACCTGAAGAACCTCGTCCTGCGCGCCCGGTGGGATGGCGAGGCTACGCCCTCGGTTGAGGTTCCCATCGGCGATTTCTTCGGCCTTGGCCTGGGCGAGTATTTCACCTACCAATCGGCGCTCACCGCCGTTGCGCCCATCAAGGCGCTGAACGCCTATTTCCAAATGCCGTTTGCGCGCTCAGCTCGCGTCACCGTAACCAACGAAGGCACGGTTCGCACCGACAACCTCTACTTCGCCCTCGACTACGTGACCTTTCCCAAGCTTCCCGGCGATGTAGGCCGGTTCCATGCTCAATACCGCCAGGCAGCGCCATGCATCGCCGCTCCCGGCAACGGCAAGAACCTGACCGGCGCAAACAATTACGTCTTTTTTGAGGCCGCAGGCAAGGGGCATTTTGTGGGAGTAACCCATTCGGTTATCCAGAATAAGGACGGCTGGTTCGGCGAGGGAGACGACATGATCTTCATCGATGGCGACGCGCTGCCCACCATCAACGGCACCGGAACCGAGGACTACTACAACGGCGCCTGGGACTTTGGCGGCCAGGCCTTCGCCAATATGCACCAGGGCGCGCCGTACATGAAGGACCCCGAGCGGCTTGGCGGCCGCTATTGCCTTTACCGCTGGCACACGGAAAGCCCGATCGCCTTTGAAAAGTCGATTCGCGTAACCATCGAGCACGGCACGGACAACGACCGGTCCGACAATTTTTATACGACGGCTTTCTGGTACCAGACCGAGCCGCACACGCCATTTCCAACTCTGCCCGCGCCGGAAGACCGCGTTCCGCGCGTCATGCCCGCCGGCTGAGCGGAGCGGCGCCGTTGCATCTTCACGACGCCCTCCATGTTTGCCCGCATTGCACGGTTATCTCGACCGCGGCCTGTGGGGACCGGTCTGAGTCGGCTCAGCGTCCTTCAGTCGCCGATAGGCTGCCAAAGCTCGACTCGATTCCCTTCCGGATCGGTGATCCAGCCAAACTTTCCAAAGTCATAGCTTTCGCGTTTTTCGTCGACGGTGACGCCTTCGCCGATCAAACGGCCCAGCACACCGTCCAGGTCGTCCACCTGGAGGTTGATCATGGCTTTCTGTGCCGGAGGGAAGTAAGCATTGTCCGGTTTGAAAAGGGCGAAGATGACCCGAGGTTGTTGCGTTGGGGCAGGAAACACGTAGAATCCGCCGGAATTCACCAGGCCGAGATGCTGCTCGTACCATTGATACAGAGCTTTTGGATCGTCCGACCGCAAGAATATACCGCCAAATCCAGTGATAGAAGCCATGCAACCTCCTGATGAGAACCGTTTGACAGTTTATAACACGGAAGGTCGGGGCTTATGCCCCAGCCTTTTGATTTATGGGTGCATGATAGCGGGAGCGGCCGCGGGTTCCGTGGGAGCTTTCCGGCGGAGCAGGGCAGCGGAGATGAGAGTAATAATAAGGCCGACGGGCAACGGCTCTATAAACGTGTAGGCCATGTTGACGAATGGATTCTGGTAAAGCTCCTGAGAGTGCTGGATTTCAGCGACTCGCGCGGCGATCCTGGCGGGGTCATGTCCGGAGGCCTGGACTCTGTGAATCTGCGCGGCCCAGTAGCTGTCCATGAAGTGAGGCATAAAGCCGAAGTAGATGATCTCCCATGTGGCGACGTAGAAGACGCAGGTGATCAGGGCGATCAGAATGCCGCATCCGAAAGCGCGGCCAAACGAGATTTCTCCCCCCAGGGTGTTGTCGCGGTAGCTGCGGACTCCGAAGTAGATCAGCAGGAACGACGCCACCATCATGGTGTAGCCGAGCAGCATGCTGTTGTGGCCGGAGCCGATTTTGTTGGCCAGCAGAAGCGACCCGTCCATAAGGAAGGAGATCATGACGCCGGCGATGAGGCCAAAGGTGAGGACAGTTTTCTTCATGTCAGGCTCCTGTTTCGAGTGAGGATCGAGTGACGATGGAGTCACCATGCGGTAGTGCGGGGCCGGATGTCGTCATCCTTTCGAATGATTTTGCGGGAATGGAGCGAAAATCGTGCTTTCGGGTGACGCGTTCACGGCAGCAGGCCTAGTTCTTTCCCGCGCAGGACGGCCTGGGTGCGGCGGGCGGCGCCGAGCTTGTCGAAGGCGCGTGCACAGTGTGTCTTGACGGTGTTTTCTGAAACGAAAAGCTGCGCTGCGATCTCGCGATTGCTCAAGCCGCGGGCGACCAGGGCGAGAATTTCGAGCTCGCGTGCCGTGATGCCGAGAGTCTGCTGCTTGGCCGTATTGGGAGCGAATCCGGGTGGCCCCGGTCTCGACTTTGAGACCGGGGGTTCGCGGGCTTCCGCGGGGACCAGCACTTCCTTAACCACGACCGTTTCCCGAATGGTTTCGCGACTGCGCGTGATGCGGAGGCCGAGCCAGATGCCGAATGTCGAGAAGAGGATGGCGACCAGCGCGCTGTAGAGTTCGACGGAGTGCTCGATAATGACCAAGCGGTATTCGGTGTATTGCAGGGTGGCGATGAGGAGCCCGCCGACCAGACCGAAGATGAGTACGTGGCGCTTCATGATGGGGTTGTGAAGCAGTATAACGGAGACGGAGAGGAAGTGGTTTAACCGGGTGAGAAAACAGATGGGCCGAGGCGCAATGCCCTGGCCCTTTCGAGGAGCGCGACTCGATTCAGGATACCCGCGCAAACGGGGTTCTGATCGGCGTAAAGATGAGGTGCCGGGCGAGTGGTCGAAAATTCGGACATTATCCCATTTTCGAGTTCTGTCCGGTTAGCCGGTAATCGAGGGGCTAGGCAGGCAAAGGGGTCAACTCACCTCATGCGGCACTGTACAAACTAAAAGAGTAGCGATTGAGCGAGATTGCCGGGACTACGGGGGTAAGCAAGGGAACGGTGAAGGCACACTTGTCGCAGGGAGTAGCCAGTCTGCGCTCGGAACTTGGGTAGTCGGTGATTACGGTGATGCAGAAGCCCAGCCGATGCCGCGTGACCACTGTTTGCGCGTATCCCGGAGCGCACCCCAGCAGGCCTGACATCTTGCGCGGGAAATAGGCGAAGCCTGTCAGGACGCGTGCGGCTTTGCCGGTCGTCTGGTGCAGGACATGAGCCACTATGTCAGTTCCGCAACTTTCCAGCAGTCCACTTCTTATTTCTCTACGTCGATGTCCGGATACTTCCGCTTGACCGCCGCCACCACCGTCGCGTGTTCCGGCTTTCCGCTGGACCGGGCCAGCGCATCCCGCGCGTGCGCAGCGTCCTCAATCGGGTAGCGCCGCGTCTTCGGAAACACAAAATCCCCTTTGGGCAGATCCTTCCGCTCCTCATACGTCAGCTTTGTCATCGCGACTTCTCCCGCCTCTCCTGTTCCAGGCATTGCTTACCGGTAGGATGGCCCCGGCCCACCCCGAGTTGCACCAGGCCTCGATGCCGGACCTTCAGATCTCCTTAAAGCATGCGCGTCAGATTTGAGCCACTCGTCGGGTACGCAAACAGTGTGTGCTTCAAATCGGTGGCAAGCATTCCGGAACGGATGGCAAGCGCGAAGAGATTGATCACTTCGCCGGCCTCGCTCCCGAGAATATGAGCGCCAAGAATGTGGTCCGTGCCCTCTTCCACCAGCACTTTGTAACCGGAATATGTTTCCGCAACGCGCCGAGACGAATACCATGTAGAGGTCATCTCCATCTTGACTCTGAACTTGAGATTTTGCTCACGTGCCCCGCGTTCACTGAGACCGACGGCGGCCAGCGGAGGGACCGTGAAGACAACCGACGGAATGCCAAGGTAATTTGGTTTCTGGTGGTTTCCCTTCAGGAGGTTCGCGGCCACGACCAGCCCTTCATAGCTCGCCACAGGAGCCAGCGGGAGGCCTCCACTCGCGGCGGCATCTCCCGCCGCATAGACAGTTCGATTCGACACACTTTGCAAGAAATCATTCACTCGCACTCCACGCTTCTCCCATTCGATCCCCACAGCATCCAGATTCAGGTCTCCGATCTCGGGCACGCGACCCGCAGAATGCACAACCATATCCGCCTGAAACGTACGCGTCTCCCCAGAGGCCAATGCCCGGACAATCAACTGAGCGGAGTTCCTTTCGATCCCTGTCGCTTCGGTTTCGAGATGAAGGTCTATGCCAAGTTCGCGAGTTCGCTTGACGAGCTGATCAACGAGATCCGGGTCAAAAAGGGCAAGTGGATGCGGGCCACGGTGAAGAATGGTGACCTGCGATCCCGCCAGCGCCGCTACATGCGCAAACTCAAAGGCGATATATCCGCCTCCGATAAAGAGAAGCCTTCGCGGGAGTTCGTTCAACTCCAGGAACTGATCGCTTGTCGTAAGGTGCTCAGCGCCGGGAATCCCCAAATCTGCCGGCGCCGCCCCGGCCGCAATAACGACGTATCGTCCCTGCAAAGTCTCTTCCCCTACCTGTACTGTCGTTGGACCGGCGAATCGCGCCCGACCATGGAACGCTGCGATGCCGGCTCTCGCGAAATCGTCTTCGCGCCGTTTTGTAACGGGCTCAGTGAAAGAACGTTTGAAACGCATTAGCTCGGGCCAATCGATCTGAAGCTCCGCGGCATGGATTCCCTTCCCATTCATTCGGCGAGTCCAGTCAAGAGCTTCGGCAGCTCCAACAAGCACTTTCTTCGGGTCGCATCCCCGCAGAGCACATGTACCTCCGAACGGTCTCGAATCCACAATTGCAACCCTCCACCCTGCTTCGCGACAGCGCGACGTCACCCCCGAGGCGGCTGATCCTGTTCCGATTGCTATCAAATCGAATTCTCTAGTCATAGTTCCCTCAAGGCACTTTGTATTTCATAGGGCACAAACTCGAGAGTCGCAGCGATTCACTCCTGGCCAAGGCAGGGCATGCCTGGATACGGAGAAGTCGTGCAACGCAGCAAGTAGTGTGGGTTGGATTCCCTGCCGTTTCCTCTTGTGTCATCTTCACCGATAAATGGCGCCTTTCTTTACGCGCTATTTGGCGCCATCCCTCGCCGAACATCCCCATTGTGAATCCTGCTATGCCATAAAGATAAATAACTCGAAGAATTACATTCCTCGTGATCTGAGGAATTGGCGGTCAATGCCACCCATGCCACCCGCGCCGATTTGCGAATCGATTTCGAACGGCCCCAGCCGTGAACCTGAAAATTAGCGCCATCGGTGCCCCGGATTATAGCAGGAGTTCAAACCTGATTCAGGCACGAGGCGAATTGCTGAATGCCGCGCCGAGTCCTCGCTCCTCCGAATTCGTTCTCGATCGCTGCCTCATGCACTGGAATACTGCACCGGAATCGGGCAACGACCGCCACCAGATCGAGCCGATCTCCAATGGGCATCGATAAAAGCCGCAGCTTCATCGTAGTTTCTGGATTGTCGGCAACCCGGAAGTTACTACTCGGTAAACATCTTTGAAGCGGCAGGGCAGACTGCGGGGATCTCGATCCATCTTGCAATCGGTGACCTTCGGGGCAAGATTGGCTTTCTCGGAAAACCACCGCTGCAGTAAGTGTCTCGGCCGTCGAGAACAAACTCAGACGGCTTTTCCGCAGCCGGTTTAGGCCGTAGCCAGCGCAAACGAATGACCGACCAGCTCCGGCTCGCGAACTTCTTCCACTTCCCGGCTCAGGCTTAGCAGCGACTCAACCACGTCCGCCGCGCCGTAGCTGTCGCGTCCCGGCTTCAGGAAGGTCGCAATGGTATTCAGGTCGTCGCCCACGGTAACCAGCGCCGGCTCTTCCACGTCGTCCTTGCGCATCTGTGCGTGGCCAACGTTGGCCATCAGCGCGTTGCACAGGCACTTTCTTCCCACCGTATCCTCAGCCTTGCCGCCCTTGGCCAGATAATTGGCAACAGGCTCCGCCGAGCAGCGGTAGCCAATGTTGCCGTCGGCCGTCGAGTATGGATCGCGCAGGTAGCCCAGATCGCAAACCCGCTTCCGCTCCTGATAAATCGGGAATGCGGAAGACGTACCTTCGAGCAAGGCGACCTTGAAAGGGAACCCCGTGGGGGAGGCCACCGGATCGGTAAACACCTCGCCTGTGCCGGCAATGGCCTGGGCCATGAGTCTCTTCTTCAGGTCGGCGCGCATGCCCGATTCCCGGGAGAACGCGAACGCCGTCCCAACTTGAATCCCAGCCGCGCCCTGTTCCAGCGCTTCGCGCAGCTTGGCAGCGTTTCCATAACCGCCGGCCAGCCAGAACGGAACCCCCAGCGCTCGCAACTCCTGAATGTTCACATGATCCCGCTCACCGTAAACCGGCTCACCCGCGGCGTTCAGTTGCAGCTTTCCGCGCGGCGGCGCATTGTGCCCGCCTGCCGTCGGAGTCTCGATCACCAATCCATCCACACGCCCACTGGCGCGCCGCAGCATGGTGGTCGCCAGCGTATTCGAGGAGACAATGGCCAGGAACCGTGGGCGGTTGAGGAACGGCAGCGGACCATCGATGAAGTCGGCCGGATCGAGACGCATCATCGTATCCTGCCCCGGAACCGCGCCCGTCACGTTCAATTTATATTCGGCCGCCGCATGCGCCGCATAAGCGTCCAGCACGCCCGGAATGTGCAGCGGAATTCCCGCGCCCATCAGCACATAACCCACCCCGGCCAGCATGGCTCCGTAAATCGACGGCAGGTGGGGCAACTGCACCTTCTCAAGAAAATTGATGCCCACCGGATTCCTGTGGCCTTCCTTGGCCAGAAACACTTCCACAAAATTGCTCACCATGCACAGTTCAACCAGCTTGCGGGTATCTTTCCGCTGGTGCATGGGAACAATAGGATACGGCGCTCCGCTGGGCTTGCCGCCGGGAACGAAGTAGTCCTGCCAGATGCGCCTCGCCATCTCAGGAAAGGGAAACGCTTCCAGTCCCCGCTGCATGTGGCCGCCCTCGTCGCCATCGGCCAGACGCCGCACAAACAGCGAATCGAGCGCCGTGCCGGAGACCACGCCAAGCTGGCCAAGCCGGGAGACAGCATTGGCCAGACGCCAATTCGAGACGCCCACGCCCATGCCGCCCTGTATGATTTTGGGAAACTGGATCATATCTGAATTCTTTCACAAGTCTGTGTAAAACCGGATACTTTCTTTTCATCTAAAGGAATCGCGTGAAAAGAACTGACCAATACTGATCACTATCGGCAAATTGGAAATCGATTTCAGTGCCCACTTGCCGCTGATTCTAAAGCTTCTCCCTCAGAAAACTGATCACCTGGTCGGCCTGCACCACCCCCACCATGCGTCCTTGCGCGTCCACCACGGGCAGCGCGTGCAGGTTGTACTTGTCGAAAAGCTCGGCCAAGTCGTCCTGGTGCAGATCCGCCGGGCACGAAAGCACGCGCGGTTCGGCAAGCACCGCCATCCGCGTCTCAGGCAGCGCCATCACTAGCCGTGCCAATGGGACCGCTCCGCGCAATATCCGCTTTTCATCCAGCAAATAGACCTCGGTCACTCCCGCCGGGTCGCCGTCGAAGCTGCGCATGGCCTGCACCGCCTGGGCCACGGTCGATGGCATTCCCAAATAAATGAAGTCGGTGGTCATGCAGCCGGCGGCCGAGTCCTCGTCGAACTCCAGCAGTTCCTCCACTTCGTGCCGCTCTTCCGGCTCCATCTCCTCCAAAATTGCGTCGGACTGCTCTTCGGTCAGCTCGGCCAGCAGGTCGGCGGCCGCGCCGGGGTCCATCTCTTCCACGATATCCGCGATCCGCTCTTCGTCCAGCTTCTCCAGAAGCGACTTCTGCAGCTTGGGATCGACCTCCTCCAGCGTCTCCGCGGCCACATCTTCGTCCAGAGACGTAAACACAGCCTCCCGCTCGGCTGGCGCCAGGTCTTCCAGAATCTCGGCCAGGTCGGATGGGTGCATCTCCGCCAGCCGCTCGTATTCGATTCGCAGCTTCACCCGCCGCGCCGGGTCCACCTCGATCACGTCGACAAACTGCCACGGGATGCCCCGCGCGCCCAGCTTGCGCGACAGCGTCTCCAGAGTGCCCCGCGGAAGCAGCCCTTTGAAGACTCTCCGAAACGCGCCGCGCAGCCCCACTTCCACCTCGGCCACGCGAAGCAAATGCGCTGCGCCCCGCCCCAGCCACTCCAGGTCCACATCGTTTACGCGGACCACCTTGCGCCCGTGAATATCGATGATCTGCCGGTCCATCAGGTCCTGCTGCAAGTAGAGGTAATTGCCGTCGTCCTTCAGCGGAACCATCGCGCCCGATGAGCGCAGCTCCAGCGTGCCGGCGGGCGTTTCCATCACATCTTCCGAGGGAACAATGCACAGCCCCGCGCGAGTTTTCAGCACCAGTCCGGCCACCTTGCCGGCATCCGGACCCGTGGCCACGGCAATGTCCTTCAACCGCCCGCGCAGATGCCCCTGCGAGTCGGTCACAGGTGTCCCCAGCAGCGCGGTGAGACTGATACGGGCTGAGGTGCGAGGGCGCATGGGAAGAGTGTATTCCCTCGGGGCCGGATTGCGCCCGTGTCCCGCGTCCGCCCGTATTCGGCTGGATAACTGCAGCTCTTCGCGGCAATCGAATGCCGTCGCGACGCCTCAATGTTATTCAACGGAACACCATTCCAGAATCACTACTTGACACGATCCATTGCCAGCCATGAAACTGCCAGCAAGGTTGCTTAGGCGCGGAGGGGGCAACGCTGCCCCGGCCCGCTCCGGAAAAGGCGGATACACACCCGGTGAGCGGACCCAACGGAGGACGGATGAGTTTCGCACTGAGTTCCACCATGGAAAGCGTCAGCGAGGTGGAAGCTGCCGCGGATAAACTGGCCGAGGAAGCCGGCCTGGACGAGGACGAACGCTTTCACGTGGCCATGGCCGTCCGCGAGGCAGCGGTTAACGCCGTCCTCCACGGCAACGAATACGACCCATCCAAACAAATTGCCGTCAGCCTGGAAAACACCGGCGCGTCGCTTGTATTCAAAATCGCCGACCAGGGCCGAGGCCTCGATCCCGACACAATTCCAGACCCCCTGGCCGCGGAAAACCTGCTGCGCGGCACCGGCCGCGGAATCTTCCTTATCCGTTCCTTCATGGATGAGGTACACTTTCGTCAACTGAATCCAGGCACCGAGCTGACGCTGGTAAAACATCTGGCGCCGGCGGCGGAAAAAACCTAGGGCTTCGGCGGGGACTGAGCCCGACCCAGCACTTCCAACGTTCTACGCACATTGGGCCAACCCGTCATCGCTCCCGGCCAAGGTGCTATAACAGTATCAACATCACCAAGGAGGAAATTCCGTGGCTCTTACTATTGCTTCCCGAGAAGTGGACGGCGTCACCGTTCTGGACC
>Ga0302319_10003387_pt1 | contig 33458 bp, 31 predicted proteins | sample Bog_T0_2_FD_203319 | JGI IMG/M metagenome (GOLD analysis project Ga0302319, IMG submission 203319) | Peat permafrost microbial communities from Stordalen Mire near Abisko, Sweden - Bog_T0_2 | ecosystem: Environmental > Terrestrial > Soil > Wetlands > Peat | place: Sweden: Abisko, Stordalen Mire... | reverse complement strand
CTTTCCGCTGCCTGCTGGGCAATACCTCATCACGGGTGACCGCGAGGTAACGACCGTGCTGACAGTTCACCCCAAGGACAAAAACGGCAATCAGCGGTGGGAACTCGCCGACGGCGCGACCCTCTACGATGTCACCCATCTCGGATGTCGCTCCGCACGCTACACACCGGCGAAGGCTGCCAACGCGTGCTCGCCTGCGAACGCTCCCACCAAGGGTTTTCCTGTGAATCCGGGGGCGGCCATGCCTGCCGTGAACGGCTGCAGCAAGCAGGACTACACGGTTCTGATCGTCGTGGGGCTACCCGCCGCTCACTGAGTGGCCGCAAGCAGGCGTAACGGCCACGACGACACCCGAACGCTACTTCTTCATAGTGGAAGGATCAGACCAGTTCTCCCGAATAACGCCAGAACGCCGTAGTGTTTACGGGGACCAGCGGGCGGATCGTCCGCCACTCGTCCAAAGTTAGCGCCCGCCTAAGATTTCGGCTCGACTCCAATTTTGTCCTTCACGGCAGCCGCAATGCGCTGGATACAGCCGAGGTAGCGCTCGGTGGTTTGCACCGAGACATGGCCGAGAAGGAACTGAATCTGTTCAAGTTCACCTCCGGCTGCCCGACATAAGCGAGCGCATGTGCGGCGCAGGTCGTGAGGCGCAAGCTTGTCATTACCTATTCGCTTGGCGAATTCCTTCACGACATGCCAAACCAGCTTCTCGGTCACTCCCTCGCCCCAGGGTTTGTCGGCGGTGCTCACCTTTCGGAACAGCCTTCCAGTTTTGATGGCCGCCGCTTGCATCCAGGCGTTCGCTGCGCTGTAAACCCAGTCTGGAACTGGGATGGTCCGAATGTGACCGCCCTTGCCGGCCAAGTCAACGGTCGCCCAATGTCCTTCGCGCTGTTGCAGGTGATCGACGGTTAGTTCGGCGGCTTCATGCCGCCGAAGGCCACATGCCACAAGGATTGATAGTAAGGCGCGGTCTCGTTTGCCTTTTAGACGCTCCACGTCCGGTGCCTGCCAAAGAGACTTGGCTTGCTCGGGCGTTAACCAATTCCCCAACCTGACTCCAAGCTTCTTAACGCCTTTGACGCGGCGGATTCCCGCTGCCAGATCGGCGCTGAGAAGTCCGCAGTCCGCCGCCTCGTATGCAAGGCGGCGTACCGCACCAAGGCGCAGGTTGATTGTTCCTGGCGCAAGATGCCGCGATTCCAAGTGCATTCGGTATCGGATCACAACTGTCTTGCTGAACGATAACCGCGGCTCGGAGCAGTACCATTCCACAAATTCATCGATAGCGTGGCGATAGCCACGTTGGGCATCGCGGCACGAAAGACTGTCAATAACAGCGTTCTTCGCAACTTCCAGGTCCGGTAGTCGTAGAATCGACTTCGCAGCATGGGTGCTCTTTTTCTTAGACTGGATTTTCTTTTTCATGACCGTGGCCTCTCACGCCACAGGTTAATCATCTAGCCGATTCGGTACGAATGGCGCGTGATACGCCCGAAGCAGGAGGATTGATGAACGCCGGCCGACTATCAGCGAGCCTATCCAGCGGTCCGCTTTTTTAATCTCGGTTTCCGGTAACGGCGTATCTCAGGCCCATACCCCTCCGGTGCTGACCGGATCCAGCTATAGCCGCTTGTAACGATAGGGGCCGACGGATCCTTTTGGCAAGGCAGTGGAAAGCAGTACAACTCGCTCCGCGCGGCTCGGCGCAGCCCCAGTGGTCTAGAAGTTGTAAGTGAATTGCGGGGCTATGAAATTCACTTCCCGGTTGGGTGGGGTTTGCTTCAGGAACTCTCCTGGGAAGAAATGTTCGTAATCTACGGAAAAGAGCATGTGCCGCCCTAGTCGATAATCCAACTGGGCATCAATCTGCGATCCGACGAACCGGGCGTCGCTTAACGTTCCGGCGTGGGTGGGGTAGCCGACTGAGCCGTAGATTCCGTCGGTGGTGCTTTCTCGCCACAGTGCCTCAAAGTTCGGGCTCAGCGTTAGCTTGCGGGTCAGATGCAGTTCCAGCTTTGGCCGGGCGATCACCAGGTTGTATGGTCCGAGCAAGAGCGCCTGGCTTAAATAAGAGCCGTTCGGAAAGAGGGAGTTGAAGGTGCCCAAAGTCTTGTCTTTCAGGTTTCCATCACCGCTCATTGCTCCGGTATCTATTTCGACTCTGGTCGCGAACTTAGCGTGCCGAAATTGATAGCCGGTGTTTGTTCCGATGGACCAGGCGCGGATGTTATCCGGCCCGAAGCGTCCGGTTTGATAGATAAATTCCCAATCGTAGTACCAGGTTGGCGTGGGCGCGTACAAACGTATGCCGAAGCTCTCGCGCTGTTCGCGCCCGACGCCGGCGGTCCAGATGGCTTTGGCGTGGTCGTAGCCGAGGTAGTAAACGTCCAACTTGCTTTTTGGTATCGGGACCGAATGCGTTGCATAAACGCCCCACAGTTCTTGCGTATGATCTGAGCCGCTCTGGAGTACGCCGGAAGCAGCTGCCACCGGGCGCAAGGCCAGGGCCTGAAATTGCCAGTTGCCTGTATCGAGCAGCAGGCGCGCACCGTCGAACGGCTGCTGGACATTCAACCCGGCCCCAATGGCCACCAGTCTTGTCGAACCAAGCGATACGAGTTGCCGGCCAGCTCGAATGGTCAGCTGTTTCTTTCCTCTGCGTAACACCGGAACATCTGCAAAGCATTGATTGAATGAGAGCTCCTGCTGGTCGACTGCTACTCGCGGGCCGCCGTCGCGGCCATCAATTAAGCTGGTGCTTAGCTGGCAGAAGACACGCAGGGAGTGTGCGAGATGCAGATCTGCGCTGAAGAGATAGCGCTGCAAGAGATAGCCGTTGTCTGGCGGCTGTGCGCCCCAGGCAGGATGATCGAAATACTCTCCGCGCTCGCGGATCTGGCCGGCAAAGTCGATGTAGTCGGTTTCGTCCTCGTTGAGAGGAACGAAATGCAGACGATCTGAGAAGTCCTGAACGTTGCGGGGATCGCTGAGATAAGACCAGTTCTGGTCATAAACAAGGGGCGTGTAGGGCGGCGGCTGGTGCGGCACAAATCCGCCGGAAGTTTGCTGCCCGCAAAGCGTGACTGTTGCCGCGACTATGAGCGATGCCAGCCGCAGCGTGGCCAGTGTGCTTTGGTGCGGCATGGCTAAGCCTTCGCCCCGGCTTTCGGGTAAAGCCAGAATCCGAAGACGCGCGCGACTTGCGGCATCACGACATAGGTGACCAGCACAATCTCAAACGCCATCATGATTCCGGTTTGTGCCAACGGTGAAAAGGCAACACCAAAGACCAGGAACAACCAGCGAAACAACAGCGTGAGCGGAAAGAGCACGGCCCACATGAGGACGGCGGTCTTGTAGCGTGCCGGCGTTACGTTGGGGCCCACTGGATCTTGAAACCAAGCCTCCAGTCCTGAGCGGACCTCCAGAGTCGGTTTGTTCATTGCTAGAGCGTGGGCCGCCGTCACTAACTAAATGACGGCACACGGCAGATTCACGCCAGGCTTGAAAGCCGGCATCTGAATCGAACCGGGCCACCACGCGATAGACTGCCGGTTGACCTTCCGCCGGCTTGACGACATGCACGCCCTGGTGCCCAGGAAACGTTGCGGCGGCAGTCATCAGGTTGTGGAGCAAGTTCTCAAACTCCTTCACTTTTCCGTCCTTTACCCGCCAAACCACTACGTAGGTCACGGGCGCCGGTGATGATCTGATGGGTTCAGGCATATTGGGTGGATTTCGCAAGGCTCTCCGCTTACGAACGCGCGGAGAGCCCCGGGCCTTGTTTAGCGAACGTTGCCTTTTCCTAAGAGCGGGTAAATGCCTTCTTTGTCAAAGGCTTCGAAGAACGCGCCGGAGGCCGGGTTCTTGTAATTGCCCAGCAGGTGGGTGATCAGCGACGGTGTGCCCCAAATTTCGATGCCGGCCTGGTTTAAACGGTAGCGCGAGTTTTCGGCCGCCTGGATGGTGCAAGCGCCAGATGAGTCAAACATGGCTATCACTTCAAACCCTTCCTGCTTTGCGCTAAGCGCTGGAGGGACCAGACACACGTCTGTGGTTAATCCAGACATGATCAGGTTCTTTTTGCCGGTGGCCCTGACCGCGTCAGCAAACGCCGGGTCTTCCCAGGCATTGATGACGCCGGTTCGCTTGATGCGTTTTTCGAACTCGTCCGGCATGATGTCCTTGAACTCCGGGAGCAGCGGACCTTGGGCCTCGGTTTCCAGGCTGCTGGTTAAAACGATTGGGATGCCCGAGCCTTTTGCAAAGCGAGCAATCGCCTTGACCCAGGTCTTCAATTGCTCGCGGCCGCTGGCATCCAATTCTCCGGCCCAATTGATGGTTCCGACCTGGTGATCGACCAATACAAGCGCCACATTGTCTGTCTTGAAATGTGCTGAATATGACTGCGTCATGAATATCGCTCCTCTTCCAGAACCGGCGCTTCATTGCCGCCGCTTCCAAGTCGAAGGTGACGCAAGAGTTCAGTTGTTCACAAGTGAGAAAGGGGGTAAGAACTTGCTGGTTCCGACAATGGCAATTCGTGTTCAGCAGTCAAGATCCCGTGCTTACAAGGCATTGCCGGGCTTGAAAAAGAGCCCAAGAATCTAAAGTCTTAGGCCAAAGACGCTGCGGTAAGATTCAGAAAACGGGTTTTTTTTACTCCTATAACTACGTAAGGCACCCTCTTGAATGGCACAACCGCCCGATGCTGTGACGCAACCTGCTGCCCGTGACCCTATATCAAGCGAAGAATTGGCCGCGGTCAGAGCGGCGGTGGCTCATGTTATTTCGGCTCCCGAGTTTAAAAAATCAGCACGAATGGTGCGATTTCTGATGTATCTTGCGGAGCAGTCGCTGGCGGGCGCGCTTGAACAGTTGGCGGAACGACCGGTCGGCATCTCTGTGTTCGACCGCGAAGCTGGATGGGATCCAAAGATTGATCCCATTGTCCGGATTGAAGCGCGCCGGCTTCGCGAAAAGCTGGCTCACTATTACAGTTCGCTGAGCGCACAACCGGAGGTGACGCTCAGCATTCCGAAAGGCAGCTACCGGCTGGAGTACACCATTCGGCCAAAGCCGGCTGTGCACCAGGAGCTGGCGCGCGAGCCTGAGGTCGCCGCGGCTTTATCGGCGGTAGTTCCGGTACCGTCGGCTCGCACAGGCTCACGCAGAGCGTTGACTGGTTTTCTCTTTGCCTGCGCGCTTGCTGCGGCCCTTGTCTTCGCGGACTTTTCGCTTCCCACGCCGATGAGCCGGTCCGGGAAGACCACCCCATACAAATTGCCGGCTTTCGCATTCTGGGGTCCGGCTTGAATCTGGACGGATCTGCGGTTGCGAGCATGCTTGCCGATCAGATTCGCAGCCTGCAAAAAGATACCCGCATTACTTGGCCTGCGGCGCGCATTGAAGATCCCTGGAGTGCGGAGGCAGCAGCACCCTTGTTTACGCGGATCAAGAACAAACTGGATGCTATTGCCTCTACGGACGACATGTTTCGAGCGGTGCCTGCGTCTTTATCGGGCTTTATCCAGCGCAAAGAAGCCGATCACATTGAGATTTACTTGCGAGGCGATTGTGTCGCTGCGCGCACGTTCTCTGTGAGTAGCGCTCAATTGCCTGGGCTGCTGCGCTCTGCCGCAGATTATGTTTACGCCCAATGCCAGCCCACCGCTTATTCGGTCTACCTGGTTGAGCAGGGCCGCTTTGCCGAGGCTATCGCCTTTTCGCAACAGCATTATGGACGGGCCACCCACGATCCGGACCGCATGCATCTTCTTTATTCCTGGGCGAGCGCTCTGGCAGGGATGGGAGATTCAAGCGGGGCGGCAGATAAGTATTGGGCGGCAATTCAGATCACGCCGGATTCCTGGGGCTCATACACCGCGTTAATCGATTCAGAGATCGAACTGGGCCATTATGAAAGAGCGCTGGAAGTTGGCGAGCTGCTGGAGCGCCGTTCTCATCGCGGCTCATGGCTGTACGCTCACCTGCCGCGTTCGTGGTTTCGCCCCACTCGCCCAGATACTTTTATGCCGTTGGATCAGCTTCGGCAGGATTGGTATGGCCTTGTCCGGTCCCTTGAGGCCGAACTCGCCGCCACTGCCGGGGCCGGAGTTCATCTTAGCGGAATTGATATGGCATACGCGCAAGGGCTGGTTCTTGCGCACGACCGCCGCGCTGCTCAGATTCGATTCCAAATCGCCACGACCATGCCCGGAGTTAGCCCAATTGACGCTCCTCTCATAGAAGGCGATCTGGCACACGAGACTGGCGACACAACACAGCTCAGAAAACGTTTGGCGGCTTTGCGTGAGATGTGGCAACATCAGGTTCCTAGTGCCAATGCTCAGAATGGTGATGAAGACTTTTGCGCGGTGGCTGAACTGTTCAACGAGAACGGCGATGCGTTGATGGCCGACCGGCTTCTGGGCGGGCGTCGAAATTCACCCGGCTGCCTGGACTCAAAAGCTCAGATTGAGGCCTCGCGAAATCACAGGGCACATGCGCGATCGCTGTTTGAATCTGCCATCGATGCTGCTCCGCGTTTGCCTGAGCCTCACTACCGCTATGGCCTATTTCTTGTTTCCAATCAGGAAGCGGCTAGAGCACGCCGCGAGTTCGAGCTTGCGCACGTTTATGGACCGCACTGGGCCGAACCGTTGAAGAGCCTGGGTGATTTGGATTTGCAGGCAGGTGATGAAGCGGCCGCGATTGAGAATTACAACGAGGCGATTCGCTATGCTCCGAAGTGGCCGGGGCTTCATCGCCAGCTTGGCGTGGCGTTTTCGCGTGCTGGCAGAAGGCGGGAGAGCCAGATGCAGATGCAGCTTGCGAGTGGGTTGTGAGCCAGCATATTCCTCTGGAACGTTCCTAGTATGAGAGACGGGCTCGTTGCGTAAACAAGGAGCGGAGTCGCGTAATAGACTTTGATACCCCCGGTTAATTAGGCATTGTATTTAGCTCGCGCTTTGCTCGTATTGTCCGCCACTCGTACAACACTAGCCCGCGAAAAGGCGTTGCATGAAGTTTTCCCCCACATGTCCGTGTAAACGCGCAAACCACCGCTTTGAATTCCAACGTTAGCCGAAAGTCTAGTCACAGTTACCCTTGCCGGCGCCTACAGACGCCACTCCACCCAACCACACTACGATCGCCCGCCATCGTTGACTCTGCGGTGCAATGAGGTTTTGACTCCCTCTAAAAGGTCTGGAATTGAAAAACGAACCCAAATGGATGCGCGCCATGTTTCTTGCGCGTCAAAGCCACTCATGAGAACCAGCCGCTTCGATAGGCCAGCCACCAACTGAAGATGCCGATAGGAGCGGCCGCCGCAAACGTCCACCACAAGGGAAGGACGAAATCCGCCAGCAGACCCAAGACGGAGAACGTCAGCCAGAAGACCTTTCGTTCCATGGACCCAGTTTACAGGCGAGTGGCTGGTTCCTCTCAACAACGTGCAAACCGTAGATTTGGGGCGCAACTGCAAATGGATCATGTGTAGCCATCATTGCCGCGTTCAAAGATGCACTGCTGTCGGGTGCCAAACAGACGACCGAAAACCCAGCGTTGAATCAGCCGGGAGCAGTACGTTCTCTTACGATCACCAACCATCAAAATAAATCGACTTATTTTTTTCAACAACTTAGAGCCAAAACTCCATTTCGCGACTTGACAGCTCCTGGTACGTTGGACCCGTAGCTGGCCGTTGCGCCCTGCTGCAAATCAACTTTCTAAAAAAGGAAAAATATATGGCTACCGAAAAACAAACTGCCGCCAACCGCGAAAACGCTCAGCACTCCACCGGTCCTACTTCGCAGGAAGGCCTCGAAGCCTCATCCTGGGTCAACGCGTGGCGTCACGGCCTTGCCGTCAAAGACCACGAACGCTTTTCTCTTCTCATGGACGAAAACCGCGAAAAGTTCGACGAACTTCAGCAGCGTCTCAACGACGAACACCTGCCAACTAGCGAAACGGAGATCCTCCTCGTTCGCCACATGGCTCAATCGGAGTGGCTAAGGGCTCGCGCACTCCGTCTCCAAAACGATTTGCTGCAAGATGCTGGCAAAAACGTCGACCCTGCGAAACTTGCCATCTTCCTCCGTTATGAGACCACACACGAACGCAACTTCCATCGCTCATTAAAGGAGCTTCTAACGTTCAGACAACAAAGGCGTAACGCCGAAATTGGCTTCGAATCGCAGAAGCTGAAACAAGCCGCCGAAGTCCGAGCCTCGGAAGGCATGAATTTGAAGAAAGAAGCTCAAATTTTGAAGCGCGAGGAGTTTGAATTCAAGAAAACGGTCATCGCAAGCAGAAAAAAGGTCACGAAAGTCGTCAAAAGCACCCCCGGCGACCTAAAAATGGCCGCCTAACCGCCTCCATCACCCTTCGTTTTACGCCGCATACGCTCCAAGTGTGTTCATCTGCGAAAGGTGCCTAGAAACAAACGTATGCCTCAGTCAGCCATGCACGTAACAAACATTGACGCGCCCGCCAGATTCCCCTATTCTAGATAGAAAATATATGCAATCCTTTTTGTCTTCCCTCGCGCTCTTGTTCTTACTCGCGGCCGACGCCGTAAGTCAAACGCAAGCCATCAACGGAAGCATTCGTGGCCGCGTCTTAGATCAAGCAGGCTCTCCCATCGCCGCCGCGCGTGTGGAAGTTTCGAACGACGCCACCGGCTTCACCCGTTCACAAGAAACTCAGGAAGACGGCTATTATTCCGTCGCCAATCTTCCCATCGGCCCCTACACCGTCACATTTCAGAAGCCCGGATTTACCTCCGAACGCCACACCTCCATCGTCCTCGATGCCGGTACCGATGCCGCGGTTGACGCGCAGTTGAAAGTCGGCGAAGTTTCTACTTCCATCGAAGTCTCCGGCGGCGCGCCCATCATCGAACCCGATCGCATCAGTACCGGCCGCATCATTACCAATCTTGAGACCGACAATCTTCCATTAACCTCGCGCAATCCCTACAACTTCATCCTGTTTCAGCCCGGCGTCAGTGGCCATCCCAACCCGGAATTAGGAATCCCGCGCCTTCTCAACACCAATGGCCTCGTTGACCACGTCAACTATCAATTGGATGGCACAACCGATACCGAGAGCGATCGCACCGGTCTGCGTCTTTTCGCCATTGCCGACAACTACGTGAGCGAAGTGCAGGTCGTATCCAATTCCTTCTCGCCCGAGTTCGGCCGCATCGCCGGCAATATCTATAACGTCATCACTCAATCCGGCAGTAACCAATTTCACGGAGAAGGGCAGTATCTCGGACGTCCGCTCGATCTTGTGGCGCGCCCTATTTTAGCCACCCCAACCACTCTCAAACCCATCGCCAACAACGCCTTCGGTAACGCGGGTGGCCGCATCATCAAAGACAAACTATTCTTCTTCGCATCCTATGAGCATGTCGAACGAAGCGTTCCGTCCCCAGTTACCATTACCGCCGCCAACGCCGCCGCCATCGGCTTGTCGCCCAGCCTCCTTGTCAATCCGCCCGCCATCGAACACGCGCAATGGGTCGATGCCCGTCTCGATTGGAGTATTACCCAAAAGCACCAATTTTTTATCCGCTACAACTATTTCCGAAACGTCTATCCCTTCAATACCAACGACGGCGGTCTTTTTGCACTGAACGCCGCCGCCGATTTTCAAGATCGCGCGCATGTCGCCGGTGCTCAACTCTTGTCCACCTTCTCTCCGACAGTGCTCAATGAGCTTCGCTTCGGCTGGCCCTATCGCAACGAACGGCACGTGGCCGATCCGCTCACGGGAACAGGCCCGGAGATCACCATTAGCGGTATTGCGAATTTCGGCGGCAGCACCGCCGTGGGCGATCGCTTTCAGGAAAAGATCCCCAATCTCAACGACAACTTCACCGTTGTCCACGGCGCGCACACCGTTAAGGCCGGCTTCGGCTTTCAACAAAACATCGACACCCAGGCTGCCGATATCTATACGCAATACGTCTTCCCCACCATCGCCGCGTATCAAACCGCCCTTTCCGGCGCCACTCCGTATTCCTACAGCACCTTCAATGCGAGCGTCGGCGAACCCGGCGCTTGGTATCACTCGTTTTTCTGGGATATGTTCTTGCAAGATAGTTGGAAGGTCAAGCCCAATCTTCTCGTGATTTACGGTGTCCGCTATGACCAGTTCGATGCGCCGCCCGGCGATAAGAACGCTCTCTTCTCTTGGTCGCAAAATTTCCGCACGCCCAAAGGCGATGTCGCGCCAAGGTTAGGGCTAGCTTGGTCCATTGATTCGAAGACCGTCCTCAGAGTCAGTTCAGGCATGTTCTACGAAGCCACGCCTACCAATCTCTGGTATAACGCGCTTTATAACGACGGTGGTTCCGTCTCGTACACTGCATCCATCGCTTCTACCGGCGTGGGCGCCCCTCCGTTTCCTACAGCGGTGGTGAATGGCTCGCTGCCCCGCTCATCGCAAACCATCTACACCATCACAACCAACTTCAAGAACGACTTCGCCATCAACTCCAGCATTCAAATTGCCCGCCAACTTTCACAAAACGATTCTCTGACAATCGGCTTCGCCAACGTGAACGGTCGCAATCTGGAATATCTGCATAACCTGAATCTCATCAACCCCACCGGATATCTGGCCGACGGCCGGCCCGTTTTCTCAACCACGGCCAGCGCCGCCACTCGCTTGTATCCGCAGTTCAACAACATAGCGCTCCAAGACATCGGAGCCAACAGTTCCTATAACGCGCTCATTGTGAACTATCAACGCCGCCTCAATCACGGAGTATCCATCAACGGCTCATACACCTTCTCGCACTCCATTAGTGACGCCCCGGAAGGCAACGCTTACGACCAAGGCTCAAATTTTATCGAAGACCCAACCAACCGCGAACGCGACCGCGGCAACAGCGTCATCAATCGACCCAATGCGTTCACGCTCAGCACCGTTTATCAGTCGTCCTTCGCCGGAATTCAGAATCGGATCGTCCGAGCCATCGTCAACGGCAATCAGATCGCTCTGCTCGCCAATCTCTCTTCCGGCGACGAACAGAACCTGGTCTCCAACAGAGTGCTGAATGGCGACAGTCTGGTCGCCGCTTCGGTCACCCGCCCTTTGTTTGTGGGCCGCAACACCCTAACCACGCCCAATGTTTACCAGTTCGATGCGCGCTATACCCGTTCCTTCTTCAAGTTCTGGGATCGCATAGATCCTCAGTTCTTCCTGGAAGCGAACAACATCTTCAATCATCCGAATATCACCAGCATCAACACCACCGCCACGGTGAGCACCGCCGGCGTCATCACGGCCGCGCCCACTCTGGCGCCTACCTCAACGCTGCTCGAAGGCCGCATCGTCCAACTGGGGGTCAAGGTCAAGTGGTAGAGGAGTGGCTGGCCCAGTCAGCCAAATATATAATGCACGGGTGAAGCGAAGACAATTTCTCCAAATGGCCTTTTCCAGTGTTGTGACGGCGGCTGCGGCGGACGGCATCCCCGTCATCGACACACATATTCATCTGTTCGATGTCTCCCGTCCGCAAGGTGTACCATGGCCGCCCAAAGAGAGCGTCATCTATAAGACCGCGCTGCCCGACCGTTATCGCAAACTGGCGGTTCCTCACGGCGTGGTCGGCGCCATCGAAATCGAGTGCAGTCCGTGGTTCGCTGACAATCAATGGGTTCTCGACATTGCGCAAAAAGATCCCATCATCGTTGGCACCATCGGCGACCTTGAGCCGGGTACGTCCGGCTTTGCCAAGCAGCTCGAAGGCTTGCATAAGAATCCAATCTTTCGCGGCATGCGCTACGGAAATATTTGGGACCGCGATCTCGGCAAAAAGATCGAAGAGCCGGCCTTCGTTGCCGATTTGAAGCTGCTGGCCTCAGCCGGTTTGGTGCTCGATACCGCGAATCCCGATCCCGCGCTCATGCAAGCTGCCGTCCGCGTCACCGATAAAGTCCCAGATCTCACCATCATTCTCGATCATTTGCCGGAGCTCGCGTTACCCAGCGATGCGCCCGGCCGCAAGGCCTGCAATTCCGCCTTAAAGCTTCTCGCGCAACGCCCGCGCGTGTTTGCCAAGATCTCTGGCATCGTACGCGAGGTCAACGGCCACGTGCCTCTCGATCTCCCTTTCTATCGCGACCGCTTAGATCACATCTGGGACATCTTCGGCGCTGACAAGCTGATGTATGGCAGTGACTGGCCCAACGGAGACCAGTGGGCCAAATATCCGGATGTCTTTCGCCTCGCCCACGAATTCATTGCCTCCAAACCGCGATCCGTCAAAGAAAAATTCTTTTGGCGAAACTCCCTGAAAGCCTACAACTGGGTCAAGCGAGACACCAGTCAGCCCGCCTAATGGAACTTGCCGTGAATCCGCCGGTCTTGCCCATGCTGGCCAAACGAATCGAAGGCTTGCCGACCGATGGCGATTGGATTTACGAGCCGAAGTGGGATGGTTTCCGCGCCATCGTATTTCGCGACGGAGACGAAGTCTTCATCCAAAGCCGCGATGGCAAACCGCTGAACCGCTATTTTCCTGAATTGCTTCAACCTTTGCAGCGCGGCCTCCCGGCGCGTTACGTGGCCGATGGGGAGATCGTCATTGCTCGAAATGGTGCGCTCGATTTCGATGAGTTGCTGCTACGCCTCCATCCGGCGTCATCGCGCGTGAAGCTGCTGTCGGAGAAAAGTCCGGCGGCCGTCGTATTTTTCGACCTGCTCTGTCAGGGGACACATGATCTCCAGAATGAGCCCTTTCGCACACGCCGGAAAGCGCTGCAAGAGATGTTGAGCGGAATCAGCGCGCCCATTCATCTGACTCCGGCCACGGCCGATCGCAATCTCGCGGCCGATTGGTTCAAGCGTTTTGAGGGCGCGGGGCTCGACGGCGTGATCGCTAAGTCGCCCGAGAGCGTCTATGAGCCGAACAAGCGCGTGATGTTCAAAATCAAGCATGAGCGCGATTGCGATTGCGTGGTCGCGGGATTTCGCTGGCACAAAAAAGTCGAAAGCGGAGTTGGGTCACTGTTGCTAGGACTGTTTAACGATCAGGGAAAGCTGCAGCACGTGGGCGTCTGTTCGAGCTTTTCGGTAGAGAAACGGAAAGAGCTGGCAGAGTTTTTGGAACCATACCGCCAGAATGCGCTGAAAGACCATCCATGGAAGGATTGGGCGGCATTGGGTGACGGACAGCGGATGCCCGGCGCACAAAGCCGCTGGAGCAGTGGCAAAGATCTTTCCTGGGAACCCGTGCGCGCCGAACTCGTCGCGGAGGTCGCATACGATCACATGCAAGCTGACCGCTTTCGCCACCTCGCCCAATTTCGCAGATGGCGGCCCGATAAAAGCCCGCTTGACTGCACATATGCCCAACTAGAGGTCGTCCCTCCGCACGAACTCACTCAGATCTTTGGAATCTGAGCCGCCCGTTTTCGTGTAGGATCATCGTCCGGCTCCGGAGTTTCTTGCAAAGGCCGCAGCGCTTGTGGCACATTTTTAAGGTTGATCCGAATCCGCGTCCAAGTGGAAGACCGTCCGCGCATGGAGTCCACCAAAATGTCTTCGGGCAGGAGATGTGTCACAACCGTTGCATGTTTCGACTTCCAGCGTTCCAAACCGTCGAGCGCCGCTTGTTTGTCGGGTGAATTCGCGATCACCAGCAACGGCATTTTTTCGCGCTTAGGCTTTTTAGGCGCGGCAGCTTTCGCGCGCGAGGGAGCCACGCGCGCCGCTTCGCCCTCCATCTTTCGGAAATGAGGCGGCCAAGGAGCGTCACCCAAGCCGGCTGCCTCATCAGCGGCGGCAAACTCCAGAAGCTTCTCGAGCGAGCCCGGAGATTTATCGATGCGCTCGTGAGGATCGCCGATTTTCGCATATCGGTCCGGCACGGTGAAGATCGTGAAATCCGCGGCTTCGCAGTCCGCTACCTCATTCCAGTGGAGAGGCGTGGATACGCGCGCATCGGGTAGTGGTCGCACGGAATAGGCCGAACAAGTGGTCCGATCTTTCGCGTTTTGATTGTAGTCGAGAAAGACTCCTTTACGCTCCTCCTTCCACCATCGCGACGTAGCCACGCCGGGCATTCGTTTTTCGATCGCGCGCGAAAGGGCAAGCGCGGCGCGCCGAACCTCCGTGAAACTCCAACGCGGTTGGATGGAGACAATAATGTGCATCCCGCGCGAACCGCTAGTCTTCGGCCATCCCTGCAAACCGTTTTCAGCAAGAAACGCATTCACCTCGAGTGCGACCTTGCGAACGCTATCCCAATCGACGCCAGGACCTGGATCGAGATCGACACGCAGTTGATCGGGATGCTCGAGTTCGGCCGAGCGAACCGGATGCGGATGCAGTTCAATGCAGCCCAGGTTGACAATCCAAGCAAGGCCCGCCGCATCATCGGCCACAACTTCCCGCGCCGTGCGGCCCGACGGAAATGAAAGTTCCACTGTACGTAGAAACGGTGGTAGGTCCGCGGGCGCTCGTTTCTGATAGAACGGCTCCTGTTCCGCGCCGTTTACGAAACGTTTGAGCACGATCGGCCGATCGCGAATGCCGGTAAGCGCTCCCGGGGCCACAGAGAGAAAGTATTTCACCACGTCAAGTTTGGTGACCTTCGCCACTTTCGAGAAATAAAGCTTGTCCGGGTGCGTAATCCGCACCTCGTGTCCATTGATGTTGAGAGTTTCAAAGGCTTCGGAGTTACTCATTTCTGGCGCAGTCACCCACTCTAAATCATGGCGTCGTAGTCTAAACCGGTTTACTTACATTACAGCAAGCCCCACCGCCACCTCGTAGAATAGTTCATTCCAATGCTTCGTCCCCGAATCTTCATCAGCCACTCCAACAACGACGCCGCCACCCCTCCCTATCTCGAGTCTTTAACCTCCTCCCTCACCGCCGCAAACTTCGACGTTCTCGTCGACCGTCATCGCCTCCAACCCGGCGCCGAATGGCGTCGCGATATCTACAGTTGGATGGGCATCTGCCACGCCGCCATCATCCTCCTATCCAAAGCCGCAAACGACCCCAACTCCATCTGGGTGCCCCGCGAAACCAACATCCTCCTCTGGCGCCGCACCATCGATCCGTCCATCCGCGCGTGAAACTTGCCTTCGCCATGCTGAACGTTCCTTTGAGCAGCTCTGTCAAAGCTCTCGAAATTCTCGCTGAATCCCTCGATGCCTCCAAAGCCAATCAGCTCCTCGAAATCGTCGCGCCTTCTTGGGTCGATCTCAACGCTGCCCGTCATATCGCCGAATGCGGTATCAGTAACGCCAACAAACCTGCTGTCGTCCTCAATGGATCCACTTATTTCTGTGCCAAAATGTACGTTCAGCGCGCCAGCTTTAAAACACCGAAAACGAGTTGGCCCATCATTCTGAACGATGGCATCCATGGCGAACGCATCGTCGATGAAATCGCCGCCGATATCGAAACGGCCCTCATTCTCGCTCTCCGCATTGAAGAAGATCCCCTCAACCCCAACGCCCGCGCTCAACTGAATCTGGTCTTGCAAGAATATCTCAGGAACAAACGTCCCGTGTTTGTGGCATTTGCTTACTCCGCCCCGCTCTACGGCGTCCTCCGCGAAATCCAGGCAATCTTTCCCACCATCACCTTCGTCTTTCTTAGCGGTGAAGAATTTCCGTCTGCCATACCGTCAAACGGAAGCTTCGTCCGTCTCATCGAACCGAAGCTACAAACCGGCGACGAAACGAAAGCCCAGCGCGATTTCGCTTATGCGCGTAGCCTCATCCGCACCACCTAGCGAGCCTAACCCATGAACTATTCCAAAATCTTCAATCCACCGCCGCCCTCAACCTCGAACGTGACCCCAGTTCCCGCGGTAGCCGACCGTCTGGCGCAATCCGTGTACATTTATACCGACGAAATTATCCTCGCCGTCAACGTTGCCCTGGCCGCCGGCCGGCCTTTGCTCGTGCGCGGTCCCAGCGGTTCAGGCAAATCCACTCTCGCCCGCAACGTCGCCCAAAGTTTGAACCGTCGTTATTATGAACACGTTGTCTCCTCCCGCACCGAAGCACGAGACCTCCTCTGGCAGGTTGATCTGCTTCGCCGCTTGCAAGATGCCCAGGCCAAAACCCTCGCGGCCGATTTCTCCCGCTATGTGCAACCCAAAGTTTTGTGGTGGGCCTTTGATCGCGCAAGCGCCTTGCAGCAACTCGCCCTCGCCGGCCAACCAACTTCCGCCGAGCAGGGAGAAAACACCTCCAGCGAACAGTCGGTCATGTTACTGGACGAAATTGATAAGGCCGATCCCGACGTCCCCAACAATTTGCTCGTCCCGTTAGGCTCTCTTACCTTCGATGTCAGCGAAACCGGCCAGAAAGTGGCGGCCGCGCAAGCCCCTTTGGTTTTTCTGACCACCAACGATGAGCGCGATCTCCCGCCCGCCTTCGTCCGCCGCTGCGTTGAGTTGAAGATTTCTAATCCGTCGCAAACGCAGCTCATTCAAATCGGCCAGGCGCACTTCCCCGCAGCGGCCGCCACCCTGCTGCAGAAAGTGGCCGCGCTGTTTGCGCCTACGAGTGGTGAACCCATCGCCGGAAGTCCTCCCAGCACGGCCGAATATCTTGATACCATCCGCGCCTGCCTCACTCTCAATGTCTCGCCAGGCTCTGCGGAATTTGAAACGCTGTCCCGCGTCACAGTCTGGAAGCATGGCCGTTCCGCAATCACGTCCGCAACAAAATGACTAGTTCAGGCCCCATCGCCGACTGGCTGAACGCCATCCACCAACTCGCTCCGCAAGATGCGAAGGCGCGGGAAGCCATCGCGCGCTTGCTCGGTCTCGAATGGCGCAAGAGCCGAACCTCGGCTTCCTCGCGAACGGGTTCTCAATCGGCCAATCCCTCCAAACCGGGTGCTAAACCCTCTGCCGTCCCTACGCCAGAAACCGAATCTCCCGACAAACCTCGCCGTCGTATCGATTCTGTTCTCACGCCCTCCAATGCGGGTCGCGATTTGGTTCCGGCCTGGCTCACGACGGCGCAACCATTGCCGCCCACCGAATCTCGCCATCTACGGCCCGTTCTTCCGTTTGAGCCGCTCTTCCCTAAACAAACCACTCGCGCCATCCTCAGCACCGCATTAGCCACTCCATCCCTCACGGGTCCCATCGATCTCAACCTCGTCCTCGATCACGTATCCCAAGCTCGTCTCATCGAGTCGCTACCCCGCATCACCACGCCCACTCTGGGTCGCGGCGTCCAACTGCTAATTGATGCCGGCGAAGCGATGCAGCCATTCGCCCCCGATATGGCAATTCTCCGTTCGGCTCTACTCAGCGTCGTGGGCCGCGACCGCACCGAAATTCGTTACTTCGAATTCACCCCTCTACGCGGTTGCGGTAACGGACCGAAGGACAATTGGCCTTCCTACGCCGCACCCGCCGCCGGAACGCCGGTTGTTCTCCTAACGGATTTAGCCATCGCCCGCCCACCTGACACTCTTGGTCTGGCCGACAGCGCCGAATGGATTGAGTTCGCTCGCCTCGCTGCGCGCTCCCGCTGTCCAGTTATTGCCCTTGTTCCCTATCCTCCGCACCGCTGGCCGCAGGCCCTTGCCAAGAAAATATCGATCGTGCAGTGGGATCGCGCCACCACTGTTTCGGCTATACGCAAAGCCATCGGCCGGGCACTGCAAGTTCAGGAGCGCTTATAAGTGGCGCTCCCAACCGATCTCACAGTCGATTCCCTCGCTCTTGCGGAAGCGCTCTCCATCGCCATACGCATTGAGCCGCAGCTCCTCCGCAAAATGCGCCTCGATCTTTTCCCCACAGCCGACGCTGGCTCCGAAGCCGATCTTTGGTTCAGTTCCATTGTTGAAACGCGCTCACCCCTCGGCATCGTCTTCCAAAAACAGCATGCCGACGAGCTTCGCCAGCGCCTCCAAACAAAGCCCCGTCTGCTAGAGGAGGCCTGGCGCGTCATTGAATTCGTTCACAGAAATATCTCGCCTCCGCTGTTCGCGGAAGAGCGCCTCACCTATCTCGCGCTTGCTGGCAAGAAAGACGAAATGCAAGATCTGCTTCGCTCCACTGTGGCGTCGCTTCTCGCGCCCGATCGCAGCGGCATTGCCAGTTGGGCCGCGCGCGCTTTCTCACGTTTCCCCAACGAACTCAAGCAGTCCGAAGAAGCACAAATGCTCGGCGTCGGCGCGCAGTTGCGTCTCGGTGATACTTCCGCACATACCGCTCTGTTCGGTTCCGCCGCCATGCCCAATTGGATCTCCTGGCTCGCGCCCGTTGGTCTCCCGACCATAACTTTCAACGTTGCGCTAGTCGAGAACGGTGTTGAGTTCGGACCACTACCCGGCCGTTCGCTCTCCCATCACATCGAAATCCCCCAAACCGATCCCATCATGGTCGAACTGAGCTGGACGAACGACAATATCGGGCCTCAAGTCCGGCGCGTTGCGCTCGATCCAAAACGTCACACTGTCGTCGACACCGGCCCCGCCTCCGAAATCGATATCCGTACCGTCACCGGCGAAGCCTACACACTGGGACTTCCAGCCCCTAAGCGCGAATCGCTTCAGCAGAAGCTCAATCGCTTTCGTCCTCCCCGAGTGAATATCACATATGAAGTAGAAACGGCCGGCGCGGTGGAGCAACGCGCCCTACCCTTCGTAATTGGTGTTTTGGGAAACTTCGCGGGCCTGGGTAGCTCGCCCCCCCCAATACGCGATCGTAAATTTGTCGAGATTACCGTAGATAACTTCTCCGCCGTTCAGGCGGCGTCCCGGATCTCAAATCCCGTCGAACCAGGTATCGAAGCCGCGTGGCTCGGCTTACAGTACCTCGTTAACAATACTGAGACGTCCTCTATGTTGAAGATCAAGATGCTGCATGTGACCAAGGAGGAGATCGAAGAGGATGTCTCAAATGATCTAAGACGCAAGATCTACGACGACGAGTTTGGCGTCTTGGGCGGCGAACCATTTGGACTATTAATCGGAGCCCACGAATTCGGCTATTCTGAGCAAGACACCAATACGCTTCAACGGCTATCTTCCATTGCCGCGGAAGCGTTTGCCCCTTTTGTTGCCGGCGCATCGCCCGCCATGTTCGGCCTGAGCAGCTTCAGCGATTTCGACAAACCAATCAACATCGAAGAATGGTTCGAGCGCGTTGAACTCGCGCAGTGGCGCGAGTTTAGAAGCCGTGAAGAGTGTCGGTATGTCGGTCTAACCGTACCGCACATGCTTTTGCGCGGAAGCGTCCCTCAATGTTGGGGAAACGCCGCTTTTGCTTTCGCTGCGCGCGTGGCCAACGCCTTCGCGACATACGGCTGGTGCGCTGCCATTCGCGGTATAGAAAGTGGTGGCTTAGTGGAGGGCCTGCCCACTGCTTCCTATATGGACAACAATACCGGCCAGATCCTCCAGAGATGTACCGACATACCTTTCACTTATAGCAGCGAAACAGAACTCTCGCGGGCAGGATTCTTACCCTTACAGCAATCAACAAGAGCTGACGGTGCAGTAGCTTTTCTCAACGCGAACAGTCTTTGTTTAGAGCCAAGTCTATCTGTATCTAATGCCGCGTTTACGCAGCCAACCGACCTTCGCTACACCTTCGCCGTATCTCGCTTCGTCCACTACCTGAAATTCATGATGAGCGATAAGATCGGCTCATTCATGGCTGGCGTTGACAGCGAACGCTTTTTGAATCGATGGCTCGAATCCTCTGTCGCTTCCGAACCCGACGCACGCCGCCCACTGGCCGAGGCCCGCGTCGAGGTACTGGAAGGCGGGTCACGGGCTATCCTGTCCGTGCGCCCGGGATTCCAGCTCGAAGAGCTTCTCACGCACATTCGAGTCGAGTTTGACCTTCCAACGCACTCTGATTTCCCCAATTACCCAGCTCCGGAGTCATTGGCGGAATAATCACTTTGGAGGTAAGTGCTAGTCTCTCTTCGCCGCAAGGTGTTCGAAGCCTTGGCCGCGAGTTTTTTGAAAGCACGACCCGCAGCCATTTCGTCCCGTAAAAATCGCCGTTTCTTCGCCATTTTCCCGGTCCCGCTCGGCATCTACAATAGAAACAGCCACCTTGTTTTGACCACCCGCACCATCCCACGCCCGCTCGAACTCGAAAACCGTCCCGTGCGGGCGAATTTCCTGCTGTGGCCGAATCTCCTCACCCTACAAGCGCCCGTCGTCGCCGTTTTATGGCAAGTCTTGCTGGCGCATAGCCTCCACCTAAAGCTCGACACCTTCGCTCCCTGGGCTCTTGGCCTAGCCGTTTGGCTCATCTATGTGTCCGACCATTTAATGGATACCGCGCGCCCCCGCCCAGATCTGCCCGAACCGCCGCGCAAAGCCTTTTCCCGCAGGCACCGGGACAAATTTCTCGTCATCGCCATCGTTGTCGCATCTGTACTCGCAGCCGGCGTGATCCGCTTCTTGTGGGAGATTGCGGCGCGCGTGGGTTGGCAGATCTCTGTGGGAGTCGCCTGCTATTTCGCCTTGATCCATTTCACTCCCCCTCACTGGCGCGGAAATTGGCCCAGAGAGATGGCCGTCGCGGTGATGTTCACTCTCGGAACATTCGCCGCCGTTTGGTTCGATCTTGGGCAAAACACCGCCCCGCTCCTATGGCCGGCCGCTTTGTTCGCGGCGCTGGTCTGCACCAACTGCTCTTTGATCGAAACCTGGGAATGGGAGGAGACGCCGAACCCCGTGGCGCGTTTGGTGGCCCATCACCTCATCCATATCGGAGTAATCATCGCGCTCGCGTCCGCGGCGTTGGCCCTCGCGGATCTTATCCCCTCACCGTTCGCCGCCGCATCCTCTATCAGCGGGCTCGGTTTCGCCTTATTGGCATTCGCCCGATCTCGCCAGAAACTTCCCATCCGCTTTATCAGTCCCGTCGCCGATCTGATTCTTTGTTCGCCGCTGTTAGTCTTACTCTGGCAATTCTCAATCCGCCTGTAACGCAATCAAAAAGTGAATTTGAGACCTGGGCCGAGCACAAAGATATAGATACCGGCGCAGCAGCCCGCAGCCACAATCCAAGCGAAGTTGCGACTGATCGTTGTGCTGATGTTGCCCGTAGCAGAGATCGCCAGCATTCCCAGCGCCGATCCGAAACCACTCAGCAGCCCGTCATGACGAATAGCCGGGAAACCGCGCGGATCGAGAATTGCTCCCAGCACCCCCATGAGTCCGCCTGCCAAATAAGAAATGACCAACGCCCGTCTCGTCCAGCCAAATTGCGAAGCCACCAGCTTCATGGAACCTAAATAAAAAAGGACTCCCGCCATGAATAACAAGCTCCGCCAGACCCACTGATGCGAAGCAGCACGGATGAGAGCGAACCAATCGCCTTGGCCCTTCACCCCGCAGAACGCCAGATAACCAAACGCCCAAAACAAACTGAAAGCCAGCGTCAATGAGCAGAACAGCCGCAGCCGCGATGCATTAGTGGGAACGAATCGCAGCGCCAACCATGCCAGAGCCGCACAAAGGAGATTCCCAAACGGACCACCCATATCGAACATATCTCCCCCGCGGTCTCCGAGTCGCTGAGTCTCGATGATCCGCGTTGTCGTATATATGCCTGTCTGTCCACCCGCTAAGAAGAAACCAAGCCCATGACCGATTACTTCATGCGCAACATCCGAAACCATAAAGGCCAAGCCTGCAATCGCCGCCACGGTCAGTCGATCGTCTTGATCCGGCATCTTAAGCATCTTGATTTTCAGGACGTCCCGATGGCCACGTCGTATTCTTCACTGGCTCTGCAATGCGTGCGATTTCTGCTAACAAATCAGGCGCAATCTCCGAGTCCAACGCCGTCAGGTTTTGTTCCACTTCGCGCTGGCTCGACATCCCGATACAAGTAGATGCCGTGTAAGGGTGACGCAGGCAGAATTGCAGAGCCACGATGGCCGGATCTGCGTTATGCCTTAAACAAGCTTGCACAATCGCCGCGCCAGCTTGCTTGACTGACTCGGGAGCCGGGTGCTTCGTCAATGCACCCTCCTTCGTCAGGAGCCGCAAGTGCACCGGCGCCGCGTTCAACAGTCCAATCCCTCGCTTCTCGAGCGCCGGCGTCAAGTACGTGTCCATATCCTGGATCAGCGGATTGTACCGGCAATAGGAAAGAACGAAATCGACTTGCGCTCGCGTCGCCACATCCGCCAGCATCTTTAACGGCAAGCCTGAAATCCCGACCGCCCGAATCTTGCCTGCCTGCTGTAGATTGCGCATAGTAGGAACGGTCTCATGCACAATCTGTTCCCTGTCTCCGAATTCAATATCGTGTGCGATCAACAGATCAAGGTGGTCCGTCCCCAACCGCCGCAACGATTCATCGACACTGCTCTTCACTCGCGCTTCTGAAAAGTCGAAAGAAGCAACATCATAACGGCCACATTTCGAGGACAGAATCACCTGATTCCGTCGTCCCTGCAAAGCTTCTCCCAGCCGCGTCTCCGACAACGTACGCCCGTAATAAGGCGAAGTATCGAAAAGGGTGATGCCGCGCTCAATCGCCAAATGCACCGCGCGTTCGCCTTCCGCCAAGTCGATACCGCCGAACTCGTTGCCCAGCGGCGCGCCGCCAAAGCTGATCACGGAGACGTCGATCCCCGTTTTCCCAAGCGATTTATAACGCATCCATCTCCACTAAAATCTTGGTAAACGATTGCGGCGCCGCGTCCCATCGATTCAACGCCTCGCCCGCTTCCACCAGCGGAACAGTAGCGGAGATCGTCGCTTCCACCGGGAACTGCTTGCGTTCCAGCATCTCAATCACTGCCGGAAACTCTGTCAGTGAGTTGCGCGACCCAAGAATATCGAGCTCCTTGTGAACGAAAAGCTTAGTCTCATAACTGACGGGCTCTTTAGCCCAACCGATGTAAACAACGCGACCCGTATGCGCCACTTCTTCCACCGCCATGCGATAGGTATCGGGCACACCCACCGCTTCGATAATTACGTCCGGTCCATGACCGCCCGTCATCGCTAGCAACTGGTCATGCACTGATTCTTTCGCCGATTGAATGGTGTGCTTAGCGCCGGCCTGTTGAGCCAGCGCCAGCTTCGCATCGTCTAGATCAATAGCGATAACAGTAGCCCCTTGCGCCGCGGCGCAAGCCATAGCACCCAGTCCCACTGTCCCGCAGCCAATCACGGCCACAACATCTTGTGCCGTTACCCGTCCTCTAACGGCGGCATGAAAACCAACCGCCAGCGGTTCCACCAGACTCAGCTCCCTCAAAGAAAGCGAGTCGGCGCGAAATACCTTCTGCCAGGGCGCGGTGAAAAACTCCTTCATCGCGCCATCGCGCTGCACCCCAAGCGTCTCGTTAAATTTGCAAGCATTGAAGCGCTGCCGCAAGCATGACGCGCATTTGCCGCAATTCGTATTTGGGTATACGGTCACATCCATTCCCGCCGTAAACTCTTTGGGAACATCCGCGCCGGCCTCCACGATAGTGGCTGCGATTTCGTGCCCGGGAATCCGTGGATAACTGACCAGCGGGTTCTTGCCTCGAAACGTGCTGAGATCCGTTCCGCACAATCCAATCAGTCTCGTCTTCAGGAGTACGTCACCGGCACCGGCGCGCGGCTGCGGTTGCAATTCCTGTAAAGCCGTTTTGCCCGGCTCCGTAATGTAGAAGGCTTTCATATTCTATTTCCCGATCTCGGCGAGTGTTCGCAGCACTTGTTCTATATCTTCACTACTAATGTAGAAGTGCGGTGAAACGCGCACCCAACCTTGGCGCGGCGCGGCCGTGATTTTGTGGCGCCGCATATCGCTTACCATCATCTTGCAGTCTTTGGTAGCGTGACGGAAAGAAATGATTCCAGAGCCCGTCGCGCTCGTTCGTTCCAGCATTATTTCGTAGCCTAATGCACGCAGGCCTTCGTCCAACTGTGCCGTACGCGCCATCACAGCCGCCCCCACGTTCGGAATGCCTACTTCCAAAAGAAACTCAAGCGCAGCGCGATGGCCGTAACAGCCCACTGTATTCAGCGTTCCGCATTCATAACGCCCCGCATCGGCCCTGAGCGTCATGTCACGCGAACTGTAATCGGCATAGTTGGCGGGATTGGTCCAACCGAATTCCACCGGTTCAATCGCATCCTGCCACTGGCGGCGCACGTAAAGAACGCCATTGCCCTCGGGCCCGAGCATCCATTTGTGTCCATCCGCGGACAGGGCGTCGATATGCGCTGCCTCCACGTCAATCGGAAAAACACCCATCCCTTGAATAGCGTCCACAAAATAGAAGCATCCATGCTCATGGCAGATCTTGCCGATCGCTTCCAAATCGACCCGATACCCGCTCAGATAATTGACGAAACTAATGGCCAGCAGACGCGCGCCGGTAACAGCGTCGGCAATCTTTGCGATCGGATCGTAAATCGAAAGCCATGTGATCTGGACGCCCCGTTTCTCCAACCGAAGCCACGGGTAATAGTTCGAAGGAAATTCTTCTTTGAAGGCCACGACCCGATCGCCTGCCTTCCAATCGATGCCTAGAGCGATGGTGGCGATGCCCTCCGACGTATTCTTCACGATCGCAATTTCTTCAGGCGCAGCATTGATCAATCGTGCAGCCGCCTGCCGAAGACCCGTGATGGTTGCCATCCACTTGTCGTAATGCAACGATCCGAACTGGCAAGAGTCGTCCGCTAGCCAACGAATGGCGTCGGCGGCGCGGCGGCAGAGCGGCGCCACCGCAGCATGGTTCAAGTAGATCAGCTCCTGCGTCACTGGAAATTCGTCGCGATAACGAGCCGCTATTCCGCTTACGTCCGTGGTTAAGAAATCTTCAACTTTATCGAAACCCATCTTTCAGAGGATACGTTACTAAAATTAGGTCTCCTGTGACTTGTCGGCAGCGGGTCGCGAAATCTCCGGGTTGACGTTTTTTGGCATTTTCGCGGTTCGCTGCCAGGCAAGACCGTTACATTTGGTCTTATACTGGAGGTAGGCCTATTGTCTGCGAGTAAAGGAGTTTTCACACATGCGGCGTTTTGTTCGCTTTCAGTCTTCTGTAAGCCTAACTTTGGTGCTGCTTTTGGCCGCGCCCCTAGCCTCTTTTGCCAAAGACGACAAAAAGGACGATCCCGATGCTATCGGCGATCGAAACGTCGCCGGCAAGGTCAATTGGTTTTCGCTCGAAAAGGAAATCGCGCTGGGCAAACAGTTGGCTCAGCAAGTGGAGCGGACATCGAAAATTGTCAACGACCCGGTGATCTCCGAGTACGTCAACCGCATTGGCCAAAACTTGGTGCGGAATTCCGACGCCAAGGTTCCATTCACGATTAAGGTCATTGAAGATCCTACCGTGAACGCCTTCGCTCTGCCCGGCGGTTTTTTCTTTGTGCAAACAGGTTTGATTCTCAAGGCCGATAACGAGGCGGAACTGGCCGGTGTGATGGCGCACGAAATTGCTCACGTCGCTGCCCGCCATGGTACGCGCCAAGCCACACGTGGTGAGATTGCCCAATTGGCCACCATCCCGCTTATCTTTATGGGTGGCGCTGCTGCCTACGGCATCTACGAAGCGTCCGGCATTCTCATTCCTATGGGCATGCTGAAGTTCTCGCGCACATTTGAGAGCGAAGCGGATTACCTCGGGGTTCAGTACATGTATAAGACCGGCTACGATCCCACAGCTTTTGTCGATTTCTTCGAAAAAATTCAAACTCTGGAAAAGCGCAAGCCCGGCACCATTGGAAAAGCATTTTCAACGCATCCTCCCACCGATGACCGTATAGCCAAAACCCAGAAACAACTCGCGGATTTGAAACCGCGGCCCGAGTATGTTGTAACTACGTCGGAATTCAACGATGTCAAAGCCCGGCTGAAGATGCTCGAAAATCAACGGCGTCCTGATAAGACGACTGAAGATCCGAACAAGCCAACTCTGCGCCGCAACCCGAACTCGACCGCGCCAATTGAAGATGAGACCGATCCGTCGAAGAAGAACACGGGCGACGACAGTGATCGTCCTAAGCTGAAACGGCGTCCATCCGATACCCCGGACGACACAACGACGACCACGACCAACACGTCGACTACAACTCCGACGGGTACTCCGTCCACTACTTCAGCTCCGGCACCGACCACTCCCACGCCGGTACCGCCTAACAACTAAGGAATTTGATCATTCAAATAGGAAAGGGGCGCTTCGGTGCCCTTTTTCTATTTCCGGTAATAGGCGACACCGTTGCGCTCTTCGACAAAACGTACCCGGTCGCCAATCTGAGCGCGTTCCAGAATCCGTCCGGTGATTCGGACGCCGTCGTCGAGTTCAATGATCGCCAGTTGATACGGCGCGTCGGCCGCGTATTGTTCCGGAGCGGCGTGAACAATCGTTTCGGTATACACCACTCCGTCACGCGCCGGCATCTAAGCGGCCTCCAAGATCGTGACCACACACGTTGCGCCGCTGCCGCCCAAGTTTTGCGCCAGCCCGATATTGTGCCTTGCCACCTGCCGTTCGCCCGCGTCGCCTCGCAATTGCATCACGATATCGCAAAGCTGGCCTACACCCGTTGCGCCAACCGGGTGTCCTTTGGATTTCAAACCACCACTGGTGTTAATCGGAATTTGCCCGTTGATGCCAGTTGCTCCGCTCGCCGCAAACGGACCGCCTTGTCCTTTCGCAGCGAACCCTAAGTCCTCGCTGGCAATGATCTCAGCGATAGTAAAACAGTCATGCAATTCGGCTAGATCGATTTGCTTAGCCGTGAGGCCAGCCATCTTATAAGCCTTTTCACCGGCGGCTCTCACTGCCGGAAAAAGTGTAATGTCGGCTTTGTGATCAAGGGCTACGTGGTCTGAAGTTTGTGTGACGGCCAGCACTTTAGCGAACCGCGGATTGTAGCGCGCCGCATGTTCAAGGGGAACAATCACCACCGCGGCTGCGCCATCGCTAATCAGCGAACAATCATAGACCGTAAGCGGTTCGGCGATCGGTTTGCCTGCCAGAGCTTGCTCAATGGTGATGACCTTACGCAGATGAGCCAGTGGATTCTTGGCCCCGTTGGCATGGTTCTTGACTGCGACAGAAGCCAGTTGTTCGCGAGTGGTGCCGAACTGATGCATGTGGCGCCGCGCGATCATCGCGAACAGGGCAGGGAAGGTGGCGCCCGCTCGGCCTTCACTCGCCATGTCGCCGGCGCCTGCCAAGATCTCGGCCACTTTAGGCGTCGTCTGCGAAGTCATCTTCTCCACGCCGGCGGCCACTACAACATCGTAAATTCCCGCTGCCACACTCTGCCAGGCATGACAAAATGCCGCGCCGCTGGAAGCGCACGCGTCTTCAAAACGTGTGCAAGGAATGCCCTCAAATCCTACCGCCCCGCCGACATACGGCGCCAGGTGGTTCTGGCCCACAAACGACGGGCCAGCAAAATTACCGAGATAAAAGGCCTCCACCTGCTTTGCTTCCACCTTGGCATCGCGCATGGCATTTTCCACCGCTTCGACAGCCAAAGATCGTAAATCCCGGTCGGCGAAAGCCCCAAATGCCGTCTTGCCAATGCCGACCACGGCTACAGATCTCATATATCCTTAAAGATAGCTCGATGGTTATCGCGGGTACCAGTTACGGTTTGGTTTGCACGTTTTCGCCGCTGGATCGTCATGCTTTAGTAAGGGACTTAGTGTGTTTCGATAATGCACCAGCAGATAGAGCAGCACGCGCCACGGGAGGTTTTGATGTCTGAACCTCTGCCGCGTGTTTCGCAAACCAAAACCGATGCGGATGCCGATGCACAAGCCCTTTTTGTGCAACAAAATCTGCGGCGAATTTTCCTGCTGATCTACCGTATCGTCGGTAATGTTGACGATGCCCAAGACCTGACGCAGGAAACATTCATCAAAGCGCTGCAGCGCCAAGCGCAAATCAAGGATTTGGAGAAGGCAGCGCATTGGTTGTCGCGCATTGCCGCCAACACGGCCATCGATTTTCTCCGGCGCAATAAAAAGTTTTCGTATATCGATGTGAATCACTTGTCGGACACCGCGCACGACCCGCTGGAAAATCCTGAGCAGTCGCTATTGCGTGGTGAACGGAAACTTCACTTAGATGGTGGGTTGGCTGAATTGACGGAACGGGAGCGGATGGCTTTGTTGCTACGCGATGTGGAAGATATGCCGGCCGACGAGGTGGCTTCGCTCATGAACTGCTCGATGGCAACCGTCCGCTCTCACATTGCGAATGCCCGCATCAAGTTTCGGCGCTACCTGGCGGAAAGGAGATCTTTATGAGCACACCTGCGGCGGAACATCCCAGCATTGAAATCCTGAGCCTCTATGCAACGGGCGATCTGCCGTTTGTGCAGCGCTTCCGCACAAGCGTACATGTTCGGCACTGCGCGGCCTGTGAGCAGCATGTCTTGACTTTCCAATCAACCAAGGCAGAGTTGCGCCGCGAGGCGCAGGGAGAAGTTCTGACCGGCTATGAGGCGATTGCGGACTGGCAAGCGCTGGAAGCGGACATGCTCGGCAACATCAGAGTGGGTGTGGCCGCGTCGCGTTGTATTGAGAATGTGGGCCGTCGCAGCCGCCTGGGCTTTCGCTTAGCGTGGGGAACGGGCATGGCGGCTTTATTTATGGCCGGGTGGGTGGCTCGCGTACCGGCCGATGAGAGCGGGCGGCTTATTTCAGCGTTGCGGCACGTTGTCGGGTTAGAGCAACCAGCGTTTAATGGGACTGTTTTGCGCTCCACCCGAGATGGCATTTCTGTGAAGGCGCGAGGGGCAACCCTCACGATTCTTCATCCTCAGTCGGCGGTGATTTCCATGTCGGGGCCGGCTTCGGTAACTGCCCGCTACGTGGATGATGATTCCGGGCAAGTCACAATTACGAATGTCTACGGCCAGTAATCTGCGATTCATCAGCCTAACCGCGTTGCTGCTGCTTTTGGCGCCGGTGGTGTCGCACGCAGCCGACGAAAAAGGCAAGTGGTTCGGCGTGGAATTTCCGCACGATTCCCCGGTCGTCTCTGTGGGTTTCGATTTTGGCCCTAGCACCATTACGTCGCGCGGGCCTTCGATTGTCATTGATTTGCATGCGGCTCTCACATTACGGAATGTTGGCACCAAGCCGATTTGCGGTTTGACGTTGCGAGTGGAGGCGCAAGACTTGTCGCCGCACGGGAGGGGCTCGGTGATCAAGCCGAGTCTGTTTGTTTTGCCCGGTGAAGAATTCCCTGTGAAAGTGGACATGCAGTTGGTTCGGCCGATTTCGGCGGCCCGTTCCGAATCGGCGATGGTTCAAGTGACAATCGACTGCGCTTTGTTCAGTGATTTAAAAGCCTATGGGCCGGACAAGTTGAATTCGAAACGGACGCTGATGGTGTATGAAATGGAAGCGCGCCGCGACCGGCAGTTCCTGACTCGCTTGCTCGACGGCGGCCGCCTACCCGAACTGCGCGAGGAATTGAATTTCGGCAATCAGGATTTTATTCCGCGGCAATTGGGCTTAGAGCTTCTGACAGGTCCGCGCACGATCTCGTCGCGCGAACAGGCGCTTGCGGTGAGCCCAGTGAATTTTCCGAAGGGCCCGGTGCAGCCGCTGGGCGGCGCCGCTCAGGTGGCAGGCAACGAAGTGCGCGCACCCAGGGTGGATATTCGAAACGTCTCAAAGCTGCACGTCGTGAGTGTGGCGATGGGCTGGATTGTCCGCGATGGTCACGGGACGGATTTTGTGGCCGGTGCGCTCACTTCACGCTTGCCTATAGGGCCGGTGCAAACATCGTTCATCAGCGAAGCGGGCACGCTGCGGTTTTCGCTGCCGAGCGGTGCGCCGATGGTGATTGACCGGCTGATGACATTTGTGAATGATGTTGAGTTTGCGGATGGAACTGTGTGGATTCCCAGCCGCGATGACATAGATGCGGCCACGCAGGACTATATCTTGCGGCGGGAACTGGCGACTTCGCCTGAAGAGCAGCGCCTCGCCAGCATCTACCGCCGTGAAGGCACCGACGGCTTGAAGAAAGAACTAAAGCGCGTCAGTTTGTCGAACAGTAAACCGAACTGATAGAATGGAAATGTTCGTAGCCGTCGGGGCGTGGCTCAGCCTGGCTAGAGCGCCTGGTTCGGGTCCAGGAGGCCGGAGGTTCGAATCCTCTCGCCCCGACCAATTCCTTCTTTCCCTATTCCCACCCCTAGCCTTTTCAACCGTGGCTTTAATTAGTGTGCAAGACTCTTCCGCCCGCAGATATATCCAATCTTGTATAATGCAGTTGGTGTTGAGCTTCAACCGATCAGGTGGATAGGCGACAGCCTGGCCCGATTGCGCGCCGCACCGGCGGACATTCGCTCAGATGCGGGCTACCAGTTGGACCTCGTTCAACGCGGCGAGACTCCGGCGGATTTCAACCGATGCCAGACGTCGGCGCGGGCGTGATGGAGATTCGACTCCACTGCGACAACGAGTTTAGGGTCTTCTACGTTGCCCGGTTCGAAGAGGCGGTCTATGTGCTGCACGCATTCGTCAAGAAGACAAAGGGCAACGCGCAAGGCCGACATCGCTCTTGGTAAGGCGCGATACGCCGCGATTCTGGAGGCGAGGAGAGGGTGAAAATGAAAACGATCAACGGAACGACGATCACAAAGGGCAGCGGCAATGTTTTCGCTGATCTCGGATTCTCGCCTGCTGAGGCCAGGAACCTGCGAATCCGGTCAGAGATGATGACTGCCCTCCGGAAATTCATCCAGAAGGAAGGCTTGACCCAGGCCAGCGCGGCGAAGCGGCTAAAAGTAAGTCAGCCGCGGATCTCGGATTTGGCGCGCGGCAAGATCAGCCGGTTCTCGCTGGACACGCTCGTGAACATGCTCACCGACGCCGGCATGCTGGTCGACTTTCGGATCAAGCATCCCTCGCGGCGTGTGGCATAGGATAAGCCGATTTTGAAAGTAGACTTCCCTATCAACCGCCCCTACGCCAATCAAGTAACCTAAATACGTTGCTCTATACGTAAGCCGGATGCAGAACATTAGAACCGTCGGAATCATTTCCAAGCCTAAAATTACGAAGGCGCCCGAAATTGTCAGCGGGTTGCTCGCCTGGCTCGACAAGCGCGGCGTCCGCTATCGCTGCGACCCGCTCACCGCCGAGTATGCCGGTTGCAAGGAATGTTTTGACCGGGATGAGTTGCACGAAGGCATCGACCTTCTGATTGTGTTGGGCGGTGATGGGACGTTGCTCTCCGCTGCCCGCGCCGTGGCTGGATATGACATTCCGATCTTCGCGGTGAATCTGGGCCATTTGGGTTTCCTCACATCCATCCGCATCGAAGATCTCTACCCCGAACTGGAACGCGCCCTTGCCGGCGAACATCGCATCGGCCGCCGCCGTATGGTGGATTGCGAACTAGTGCGCGACGGCAAGACGATTGGCAGCTACTCGGCACTCAATGACGTGGTGATCGCCAAATCTGAACTGGCGCGCATGATCGACCTCGACACACATGTCGACAATCACTTCGTCGCCGCTTACAAGGCTGACGGTCTTATCATCTCCACTCCCACGGGCTCGACTGCCTATTCGCTTTCAGCCGGCGGACCGGTAATCTTTCCGTCCGTGAACTGCTTCTGCATCACCCCGATTTGCCCCCACATGCTCACCAATCGTCCCGTGATTGTGCCCGATAGCAGCGTGATCAATATTTTGAATCACGGCGAAGACGGTACGTACTTGACGATTGATGGGCAAGTAGGAGAACCTCTATCCAAAGGCGACCGAGTTGTCTGCCGTGCGTCCCCGAAGACTATTCCATTAATTCGTCCTCCCAAGATGCTCTTTTTTGACGTTTTACGGGAAAAGCTCAAATGGGGGGAACGCTAGGATGACATGCAACTACTTAAGAAACTGAGCCTGACCTCTTGGATTTTCATAGCGCTGGTGATTGGCATTCTGCTCGGGGTTTTCTTTCCGGCCTTTGCCGTGCAACTCGCGCCCGTTAGCAACATTTTTCTGCGGTTGATCAAGTCAATTGTCGGGCCCCTGCTCTTTGGCACTTTGATTTACGGAATTTCGAGCGCGGGCGAACTGAAGACGATGGGCCGCATTGCGTTGAAGGCCGTGACGTATTTCGAAATTGCCACCACGCTCGCGCTGGTGATTGGTCTGGTGGTGGTCAACTTGTTTCAACCCGGCGCCGGCATTAAGATCACGCCCGAAAACGCCGCGGCGTTGCCGGTCTTGGCCAAACCGGTTTCCCTCGCTGGGGTCTTGGAACACGCCATACCGCAAAACATCTTCGAATCGCTGGCGGCCAACGATGTCTTGCAGATGGTGGTTTTCTTCTTCTTGTTCGGGGCGGCCTGTTCCGCCATCGGCAAGAAGGCACAACCGGTTATAGAGTTCGCAGGCTCCGTCTCTGAAATCATGTTCCGTTATACGAAATACGTAATGTATGTTGCGCCTTTCGGTGTCGGTGCGGCCATTGCCGTGACGATTGGCAAGAACGGTCCAAAAGTGCTGTTCAGTTTGGGCAAGCTCGTGGGAACGCTTTATCTGGCGCAAGGATTGTTCGTGGTATTGGTGTTGGGTTCGGCGCTGATGATTGCCCGCGTGCCGATCGGAGCGTTCATCAAGGCGGCGCGCCAACCGTTCGTTCTCGCTTTCTCCACGGCGTCGAGCGAAGCGGCGCTTCCGTTGGCACTCGAGAATATGGAACGTCTTGGCATACCGAAACACATTGTCGGCTTCGTGTTGCCCACTGGCTACAGCTTCAACCTGGACGGTTCCACGCTCTACCTTTCGCTGGCATCCATGTTCGTGGCGCAGGCGGCGGGCGTGAACATGCCGCTCACGACCCAAATCACGATGATGCTGACCTTGATGCTGACCAGCAAAGGAGTGGCGGCGGTACCGCGCGCCTCGCTGGTGATTTTGGCCGGCACCCTCGGGACGTTTCATTTGCCGATTGAAGGAATCTCTCTCATTCTCGGCGTCGATGCGCTCATGGATATGTGCCGCACTTCGGTGAATCTGTTGGGCAACTGTGTAGCCACGGCAGTTGTGGCGCGCTGGGAAGGCGTCACCATTTCCGCTGATACTGAGAAACAACTGGAAGCGGTCGCTTAGAAACCGCATCGCGCATGTAATTTTCCACTTTAACTATTTGCTCGATCCAATACTTGAGTGTTGTTCCGTAAGCTATTGAAAATGAAAGCTGCTGGCGGTGTATGCCTTAGACAAAAATCGCCTTCCAAAATACTTGAAAAGCAATGGTTAACAAGATGAGCAGCGGCCGGCTGGTTTCGCTAGACGTGTTTCGCGGCATTACGGTGGCGGCGATGTTGCTAGTGAACAATCCGGGGAGTGAACCTTCTTACACGCAACTGGATCACGCGCCTTGGAGCGGCTGGACGTTTACCGATACCATCTTTCCTTTTTTTCTCTGGATCGTTGGAGTGGCCATGACGCTTTCGTTTGCCAAGCG
>Ga0302319_10003386_pt1 | contig 33461 bp, 46 predicted proteins | sample Bog_T0_2_FD_203319 | JGI IMG/M metagenome (GOLD analysis project Ga0302319, IMG submission 203319) | Peat permafrost microbial communities from Stordalen Mire near Abisko, Sweden - Bog_T0_2 | ecosystem: Environmental > Terrestrial > Soil > Wetlands > Peat | place: Sweden: Abisko, Stordalen Mire... | reverse complement strand
TCCAGCTTACTGATCTTGGTCGTCTCTGCCCACTTCAGCAGATCGAGCAATCCTTGGAACTCTACGTAATTGTTTGTGTGCAACTCAGGGCCGAGGTACCGTGCTCCCCAAGCTGTCAGTTGCGCACCGTCGAAGACTACGAATGCAGCTGAGGTTTCCCCGGGATTGGATACGCGGCATGCTCCGTCACAATACGCATGAATCATTAGAATTTCTTCCCATTGGGCTGAAGTCGTGCAGCGTGTGTGTGATCTTCTCGCTTGCGATTGTACTCTAGCTTTTCTATCAGTGCACCACCAATGTCTAGATTGTGGTCTCCAGCGTAATCACATATACGTATGATTGCGTCAGCCAGTTCCACTTCCACCATCGTACGGTGTGGAAGTTTGTCGTCCATGAGATTCTTGCGAGCACCCTCCATCGCCTCTGAGATTTCGCTGACCATGAGCATAAAACGCTCCCCATGATTAAGAAAAAGCATCTCCCCAGTGCGTGGGTCGTGATACCACTTGTCAGCTTCACGTCTACAAAGTGCCGACAATGAATTCAGCATCGATGCATAGGCGAGTTCACTGTACTCTACTTTATCAATATTTTCCATGAGTCTCCTTATACTCCCCGGTCTCCCCAGCCAAACCCAAGGCTGGGTACACGAGGTTCTCACCAACATTCTGGTATACAGCTGTGGATAAAGCCAAGGTTTGGTACTCGTCAAAGTTAAGAGCACATACCTACATTCGGGGCAGCACATTATTGTTGTGGGTACGGAGGTATCTTTATAACCCACGATCAATCACCGTTGGGACAATAAAATTATATTTTTGTAAAACGAGTTTACGATTGTTCACACGTTTGTAAACTGTAAGCCCACAGTTTTTTACATCGTCTTCTTTATCTACTTGTAGATATTGAGTTTCGTCCCAGCGCTCTAACAGACTCCTGAACGCCAGCACTACTACGCTATGGCACACAATAAGAACACGTTTTCCAGTATAGTCACGATTCAATGTATCTAATACACTGTGAACTCGCAACCGGACATCTGGACGATTTTCTCCCCCTGGTGGACGGTAGTAATATTTTCCGTCGCGCTCCCTGCGCGTAGCTTCGGAAGGAAACAGTTCACGGAATTTTTTCCTGTCAATCCCATCCATTATCCCAAACTCTATCTCTCGCAGCCTTTCTTCCACAACTACAGTTGGAAGAGTACGCTCACCTTGATCTACAGTATCGAATTTCTCAAGGATCAAATTTGTCGTTTCCTTCGCGCGGAGAAAGGGGGAAGTAAGAATATAATCCAAATCCCTGTATTCATCAGCCAAATACATGCCAATATTTTCTGCCTGTTCACAACCCAAGTCTGTTAGAGGGGAATCTTGATCCCGTACTTCATTGACCCATGCGGGTTCCGCGCCAATAGCTCTCGCTGCGTCTTTAGCAACATTGGCTTCCGACTGCCCATGTCGAGCAAGAAATAGCATCTCCGGCCATTTTTCTATATTAAGATTCATAGACCCAGCGTAAAGTAACCTTTATGTTCCACGGAATCCAAGTTTGTCCCATCACTCCACTCCCGGTGGATCAGAGAGGCAAAGAAATGCCATCGAAAGCAAATTAAAGGATTGCAAAATCCTCAATCAACTTGATGCTGTAATAGAAAAAATTAAGGAAAGAACATTCTATGATCCATCGCTCATTTTATTCTCCCAGCTATAACTCCTGGAGGCGTGCCGGTCACACCGGCACGCCCTTGGAAAATTAGTTCACAATGAACGATGCATTCGCCTCGACAACCCAAGTTGGGTTAGGTTGGCACTTAGGGCAATCATTAAAAGTGAAATCAATCGGTCCAAAATACCAACTGACCCCGAGCTTTTCGTTCGTGCCGTAATAAACATGACCAAGCTTCGTCGCTTGAAGCGGCTGTTTCCAGTTCACTTCCGTTGAACCGCTCGTGTATTTTACGGTGACAAATGCAGGGTCGGTTGAAACCGACCATTCACCGTTTGCCGTTGTACAGCTATACGGTAAGGAGTTAGGGGAGTTCTGAATCTCGATTGAGATATTAGAACACGGCAGAGCCTGAGCCGAAGTAAATGCGGTCAATGCTCCAAGTAACAGCAGCGTATACAGTACCTGTTTCATACGGGTACTCCTTTCAAAACTCTATTGTACCCCAACCGGCATGGTTAGAGCAATCTCTTTTGCTAAATCTCTTTGTTCCATGTGCGCTACGATAATGGCTGCGACACTGTAATATGCCATTTCGACTCCATGCGCCAACCAGGGAACATCAAAGTTTTGTCCCGCAAATCGAGCCCACAAGCATCTTCCGCGGATGGGTGGGTACAGACTCGAATAAAGTGCTACTCTATCTGTCCAAGGCATAGACAACAGCCCATCCTCCTGTGTGGGAGCGTTGATCACAAATGTCGAAAGACTTAACGCGGGTCGTGAGCATTGAATCGCGTTGGCAATTAAGCCCCCACGACCCAAACCCACAAGAAGCGAATAAGGTTTTATCCATGTCGAGTATTCCAGCAAGGCAGTAAATGCATCTTCTGCTGGGAGACCGGGAGGAATCAAGGGGCGGCTAAAGCCCACATTCCGGCATTCTTGGGCTAGGATGGTCTGCAAACGCTCTACTGAGCCATTTGGCAGATCATCCAAGCCATGCAAGAATGTTACATGTGAGAACGCTTTCATACTTCTCCGTAAGGGACTGGAATCTCAGTCAGGGTTTCCCGCGTTACCAAAACGTATTTCTCTTGAATCCGCTTCAAAGCAGTTTCCCGGTCGATCTCGCCGTTCAACTGCAAAGTTTCGATTTCATCGAGAATTTCCGTAAAGGTTGGTCCCGGGGTCAAACCCATCTGGATCAAATCCGCGCCCGTCACCAATGGAGTCGGTTTGATATCCTCAGGCTTATACGCCCGAATCTTCAAAACCAAGTCCATTACGGCTTCGATGCCAAAATTGGTCTTACCCATCAATTCATCCTGCGGCAAGATTTCCAGCGCCAGGGAAAGCCCAGGTAAACGGCATTTACGCTTTAAATCAGCTTCGGACAAAATCAGCGTCTTCTTCAAGTGCCAGCGAAATGTGATCAAATGAGAGTTCAAGTAAATATACTCATTCGCCTCGGCATTGCTAAATTTTAGGTATTCCGCCATCCGCTTATCAGCGTGAGACCCGATGTCAGCGAAGAACATGCCCATGCCCAACTTCGGGTCATTCGTAGCTTGAAAATTACCGAAACGCTGGAGCATGTAAACCATGTTTGCATGAGTTGCAAACTCTTCTGGAAGCGCGTACTGGTACAATCCCGTGGTGATGAACGGAATCAGCCCATTTAATGGCTTAGAAGAAGAGAAGATTTTGTACAATTCCGCGGCAACCCGCTCCCTGCTGATAACACGCAAAAGCGCGGCATTCTCTGCAATTGCCGCCAATGTTTTTTCTTCGATGGTGAAATCCAACTGAGCGGCAAAGCGCAAAGCTCGCAGCATACGCAATGCGTCTTCCGCAAAACGTACATTAGGATCTCCGATGCAGCGGATTACCCGATCCTTGATATCCTGCAAGCCCCCTACGTAGTCGATACAACCCTGACTACCCTCATCGTAGTCACCATCTAGCTCCCAAAGCAAACCGTTCATGGTGAAGTCGCGGCGAACCACATCATCTTTCGCTGTCTTGCTGTAAGAGACAGTATCCGGACGCCGACCATCGGTGTAAGCCCCGTCAGCCCTGTAAGTAGCGACTTCAATCTGTTCCCCATCCTGAACTACAATCACCACACCAAACTTCGCCCCTACTGTTACAGTCTTGGAAAACAAAGCCTGTACCTGTTCCGGCAAAGCATTGGTAGTGACATCGTAATCCTTGGGAGTGCGCCCCAAAACCTGATCACGAACAGTACCGCCCACAAGGTAGGTCTCAAAGCCCTTATCTTCCAGATGACGCATAACCTTGATGTGTGGTGCGAGTTGAAATTTTTCAGTCATCGTTATACTCTCCAGCAAAAAATAAAAGCAGGGCAATTGCAACAATTTCCTCGATTATGAAATTCTACAATCGGGAGAATGTTTCCAAAAGTTCCACCATCTACGCAGTGGGCATCTCCACTTAGAAGATAGGAATTGCGCCTTCACATCTTGTAGCATAGTTCTGCCGCAGATACATTGTTTGCATTTTCCGTAGGTAGTTTCTTCTCCAGACGATTTAGCCGAAAGTTCTTTCGTAATCATTCTAACCTGCATCAGAACAACCAACCGAGCTTCTTTCCTGTTGCACCCCGTAGCGTGCATGATAGCGGTAGCCCAATCTTTCAGAGCCTTGCCGCTGACATTCTCCCATCGCGTACTTCGGAGGTTTTTTTCTTCTTCGGCTAAAATAGCATCTGCTTCATCAATAGTCGGATCGATTGTAGGAACCACGACGGCATCACCTCGATGCAAAACGGCATCACCTCGATGCAAAGCAGCCTTGTATTCTAGGTCAGTCATCGTTATACTCTCCAGCAAAAAACTGCATTCTGCGAAGAAGCTCCTGTTGAAGAGTAGCGCTAATTTCCGCCGCATCAGGATCAGCAGCGCCCTCCTTAACAGATGTGTTGAACGCTTCTACATACTGAGACAACAGGTCACTAGCTGGTAGTCCAGCCAAGGCAATATTAATGGCTTTGCGTGTGTTATTAATGCTTCGGATTGCAGTTGCGATGTCTGGATTCATTGTAGGACTCCTTTAATTAGTTATTTCCGACCTTTTTTCTTGATCTCTTTTTCTCGCCGCACATACAGTTCCGCCGCCCAATCATGGAGTCCATGCCAGCTAAACTCGTATCGCTTTTGGGTGCCCAGTAGCCTGACACTTGCGGTGTACCCATTATCAACTTCCACTACTACAGGTCGAAGCTTCCCGCGATACCGTATTTCCGCATCAGTCGTAAACTGGAGTTTCGTTTTACGCTTTGATAGTTTGGTCATTAAGTGTGGTTTTCATAGTGCTTCTCTCTTCAAACGCATCTTCACGATGCGGGAGGCGGTGTACTCGGCACCGTTCTGATCTTTGTACGACACGTTGACTTGCACCCTTGCCGTGCGCTCACCGTTGTGAAGCTCCGCGTCCAAGACCAATGCTTCTTCATCCGAGACCGTCAGGTACAGTTCGGCGTCTGTGTGCTTTCTCAGGCTGTAATCATCGTGAGCCATACGGAATAGGTCTCCTAAGCCTTTGCTCTTACACCGAAGCAGCTACCGCAGCCGTGACATGTTCCGTTCGAATCCAACGGAATTGACTCTTGCAGTTCGACCGCGCAGTCAGGACAGTAACGACCAGCAGGGTCTCGTTGCAGTTTCGGTTTATTCTGGCAGTCGTCGGCGTGAGTAGCGTTGCTCGTTGACGTGCAGCACGGTCGCATGACAGGCAGCGCCGTAACGCGCATAGCAGCTTTCCACATCTTGTCAGTTCGTCGGCTCACGCAATACCTCCATAATTCCCCTTGAATTTCATTTCGCCTACTTCTTCTAACAAGCAACAGCCATCAAATGTCCAAGACTCATTACAAGTATCACCGTTTTGCGATGCTGTGATACCCATAACCTGATCGTTAAGCTTGAACAACGTTAGTGTTTCATTACCCACAAGCTTTATTTCTTTCTTCCAATCATCCGTTATTGACAATTTGTTAGTCATCATAACTCCCGAACCTCATATCGCTCATGCATCCCGGATCTGAATAACGCGTAAAGTCTGACGGATCTTTCTCTCCGGGCAATATCCATCGTCCTCGCGTAAATACCCACGCACAGTCTATTTCACTGTGATCGCCAGGCGTTTTACCACAGCATGGACAATACAAAGACAGATTGATTGAGTTAGTGCTCACAAAATCCTCCTTACTACTTCAATAACGTCCCCATGTCGATCAAATTCCCTTGCGAAAGGCTACGCGAAATAAAGGTCCCGGTGTCATGGTACGGAAATCGTACAATCGCATCGCCCCACAATCCAAACAAATTTGATGGTTGTCATACGGACGATTTGATTTGTAAACATCCGCCATGTCCGGCAAATGAAAAAGCCTACTCCAGTGATTGTGGCGGCACCCGGTGATTTTTAATAATAGTCTTTCGCCGCGGCCAATAAAACTAATCGGTAAGCTGGCTGTTGCCATATTGCCTCCACTCTTAGTATACATTCGAAACACCGCTTTTGTATAAATGATTATATCTTTTATTTTCAATAGTTTAGGATTAAATTTCGGGCTTAAATGTTTCATTCCCTTTGGGTTGAATTTGACCCCAGATGATTTCCGAATAATCTTTTTCATCCAACATAGCGAAGAGCACAGACTTTACATCCGGGTGCTTCAAAAAATACAAAGCCGCTTTCTTACGGTTGTACTGTGGCTCTAAATCTGCGTCCGCTTTCGGACGCTGTTCAAACACCAATTGTGCTTGGCGCTCGATATCCGCATATTTGGAGCGTAATTGATTCACCCATCCACCAAACCATTCCTTAAAAGCTACAGGCATGGTGGGGTCAGCCAAGATTGTATCCACAGATTTAACCTGCTTTGCTGCCAACATTTCCCAAATTGCCCTGGGATTTAATCCTGTTAAAATTCGATGCAGCCGCAAATATTCTTCAAATTTTATTTTTACTTTTAAACCATTGGCATAAGTGAGAACGTACCCCTCTTCGTTTGGGTTATTTTCGCCCGCGCATTCCGCCAATGATTTATTAAATTTTTTGACTGGTGTCACACCCCATTTCTGTGCAAATACTTCCAGCTCATGTCTGGGTAATTCTAAACCCGTAGCAATATTTATTACTCCGATTAATTGCAACTCTTCAAATTTGTAATCTACTACAATACGATTTTCCTTATAGATGATTTCAAATACAGGTGTCAAGTGGATAAACTCCGTACGAAATGATGTGGAACGCATCCAGTCAGATGCTAGCTTAATACGAATCCACTCCGTCGCCCAACGAGCCTGTTCAGAATCAAACGAGCCACGAGTTGCGATCCACGGCTTGCCATCATACCAAAAGCAAACCCCCATGGATCCGTCGAGCTTTTCCGTAACCAAAGGAATATCGGCCGGTAAGTTTACTTCCATGGTCTGGGGAATGAATTCTGTGTTCAAGTTGAAAAATTTAGCAAATGGACGAGCCAATACCCTAGAATCTTCCGTCAGTTCGTTTTGTCCATGGGGTAGTACAACGATCAAACCACGGCAAATGTTGGTTGCATCGTTCCATACGCGCTCGAACTGTGCATTTTGCGTGTAGTTTAATATCATCAGCTCCGGATACACAGGATGTATTTGTTGACGAATGTATCCTTCTGCTAGCATCTGCTGGAGCAAATCGAAAGATAAGATGTCTTTTAAGAGAGTCATTTTTCATTTTTTCCAATGTTTCAAAATATCATCTGATTCTTTTAGCGATACATGTAATATCTCAATTTCTGGTGAAAGCTCTGTATCGGATTGTTCCCATGGTACCCATGATTCACATTCTACTTCCAATGGTATTTTCAAAGGTAGGTTCTGGAAAGCCAACCGCTCTTTTTTTAAATAGGTGTCAAGTAAAAAACGTCCGCAGTGTTCACATCGCGCACCATAGTATACAAATTCATCTTCAGAATTTAACCTATCTGCTCTCCCTGCAACCAGTACTTCCTCAGAAACTACAAAATTCCAATAACTCCCGCAGTAACATTGAACCGACTTTATTTCCGACATGGGATTATTTAATGGTTCCACTGGGTAAATCATCCTTGTCTTGAATGGAATGGTAGGCGGGTGCATCAAATCCAAAGTTATACTGAACGGTATTGTACAGTGTCCAGCAGAAAAATACCAAAGCGAATGTCGCTAAAATGATTTGGCGTTGTTTACTAGAGCGCTGCTTCCACCAGGCACGAGGGCTAAATGGTCTGCGCTGTTTTTCTTGCAACTCGATCCATTCCACTTCAATCATGTCTAAATCTAGTTGACTCGGCATACTGCCTCCTTTCCATCAACGCAGATATATTTTTCATCGCGTAGCTTGGAGGACTTCATTTAGAAATCCTCCAAAGCGCCACAATCAGGGCATTCCCTGTAGCCCTTCGTACCAGCTTCCGCTGTTGGACAGCCGGGAGAATGGAGAGTAAAGCCCCTAACCGGGAAAACAGTCAAGCGCCCGTGGGAGTGATTAACCCTAGCTTCGGGGTCATTCCTCCACATCCTAACAACTCTTGGTCTGTCATCCAAAATAAAACTAATATTTTCTGCTCCGATGACAGAAACTAATTCATCAAGGATCTCCTTTTTTACAATGTCATCCCCGCGATTGTCTCCGCTGTATCTCATTAAAATCCTATCAAAAGGCACGCCGTGCCCATCCAACCATTCGCAAGTATCGTCTCCGCAAAAGTCGTGTCTACCGCTAACCACGCAAACATTGTAATGCGGATAGATTGCTCGTACCCAGTCACAAACTGTCTCTCGCGGATTATCCAGTAAGACCTTCGTTTCTTCGAACGGTCCCCGGTGATTACCCATTTCAGCCACAGTGCCATCGACATCAACCAGCACCCACTTGGCTCCAGGCAGACGAGGCAGGAATCCCCCGTTACGCAAAAGTACTGTGCGTTCCATGTATGGACGGGTCAGCTTCAATGTAGTTTCGTCTCGCACGGCTACTTTCACCTCGTTCAAATCTTTGTACTGTTTCCGGATCACGCCTTCTCCGACTCGTTCCTTGCCTTCACGCTTCGAATCACGTTCAATGCACACATCAATGGGCGTGGTCATTGTAACAGTACGGAAAATAACCCGTTGCTGTTTAGCGAACTCCTCCCATTTCTGCCTTGTTTGCCTCACACAATTTGTATCATCAATTATCACATTCTTACCCATCTGGAGTGCCATTCTTGCACCCTCCTGCTGATAGTTGCGAGTTAAAGTTTCCAATTTACCGTTCCACGGTACATCGCAATACAGCATAGCACGGAGATTGTCTCGATTGAGACGAATAGTGTCTCCCCGACCCCAATTCACCCAGGATTTGGCGAGAACCGATTTGCCACTGCCACTGATCCCAACCATAAGTGTGAGTTCAGTAACGCCAACGCGCCCACCAGAGTAGTCAAATCTCTGTTCCGTAAAGTCTTTCAATGATGCCTTATTCGCCATTTGTTTCCTCGATTAAGTTTTTTATTTCTTATTCACCCGCCAGTTTATCTCTTTCCACATGATGCTGCCAGTGCTTTTTTACAAACGGCCAAAGCATTAAACCAATCAGCACATCAAAAATAACCGTCTCCACCAGACCCACAAAAAGTTCGAACTCCCAATGTGCCCCATCGTGGAGCAGCGTCCAAAAAGTTTCTGGTTGCATTTAGTTTGCCTCTGGTTTTACTGATTCTTCCTTCTTGATACGGTAAATTTGAATTTCTTCTGGCTCTCCAGGTTCAACGCTATTCAGTTGAATATACCAGTTTTCTTGAAAATTTTCCAAGCGCAAATACAAAGTACCCTGGTATGTGCGCTCCCCAATTACCAGAGTGATGCGGCTACCCGCATTGATAATCATCATGGGTGAACCATCCACATTTGTACTTGGCATTACAGACTCCTCGTCTCTGCTGCTTCAATTAGTTTTGTGCTATTCTTCGCCCATGTGCGTTGCACTTGCTTGCTTGTTTGTTTAGACATACGAGCGCCGTACACTGGACGTTTATCTTTGTAGTCGAAGAACATAATTCCAGAAAGGTGGTCGAATTCATGTTGAGCAATTCGGGCGTTTATGCCGGTTAAAACTAACTCTTCCGGCACCCCAAAAATATTTTTGAACTGCATGGTAATTTTTTCCGCTCGTACCACACTTTCGAAAAGTCCGGGTAGCGAAAGACAACCTTCTCTTTCGTATACCGCTTTGCCCTCAAGAACCAAAACAGGATTGCAAACAATCTGAGTATCCCAATTTGAAGATTCTGGAAACTCCATTGCAAAAACTCGCTTAGTCAATCCTACTTGCGGTGCCGCCAACCCTAGACCGTTTCGTTTCTTCATGGTCTGCTTGAGTGATTCACACCATTCTATGAATTTTGTCCCGAATTCATTCTCTTCTACGGGACTGCAAATCGTAGACAAAACTGGGTTGTCCCAATAGCACATTTTCAGTATTTCGCTCATTCCATCTCTAGTATACATTCAAAATGAAGAAAAAGGATATTTTTAAGTGGTTTGGAATCAAAACTTTACGGTTTGCTTAAAATTCTTCTTTTGTTATTCCACAACTTTTAAATAAACCAGTCCTATCACAATAACTAAACTTCTTCCAACTTGAAGCGATTTGATAGCACTTCGCGCAAAGCCAATAATTATTTTGCGTTTGATCCGCTGTTCCAATGTACCGTGTACTAAACATGGAATAAGTCGCTGGCTCTCCGCATATTCGACCCTCTAGATGGATAAACATTTCACAAGTATGCATTAGTCTTCCTTAGCAAGTTTGGCAGCAATAATCGAATCTCTAATGCTTTTGAAGCACTGGCGACACAAAGTATGATCCTTATCTGCTCTACGAATAATTTTTTGAGTTCCACTGGGTAGAACATCTCGATACGCAAAAATAGCGGGGCGTTTTTGACAATTTAAACACAAACCCTTTTGTTTTTGCAGTTTCATACCATTATCATTTTTTAACTTTCATCATGTTCATGAGTTGTGCTCGATCTTCCGCGTGATGATTTACCGCAACCGGTAAGAATACATCTCTCATTCGTTTGCAAACTTCCAATACATCAGGATCTGTAGGATCGGTGAAAAGAAATTCTGGTGTCTTGAATGCCAGCAAACACTCCGCTGCATAATCACAATCAAAGCTGTTCTTCGAGGATCCAAACAAAAATTCACCATCTAGAGTGCGGATATATACACCCCACTTGTTTGGGAGCAGGGGCAATACTTCTATTGTGCTCATATTTTACTCCTGCCAAATATCGGCTGTTTCAATACATTTTTGGTTCTTTTACATACGAATGCGTGTCTTTTGGTGTCTTAACAAAAAGATGCTTGCAAACGTAGAGTTTGAAGTTTTTTTGTTTACCCACAACTCGTACATCTTTCCCGATGACAGGAACGATCTTTATAGAATTCAGCTTAAAGTTCGCCCACTCTTTGGCGGCGTGGCGTGTAGCCCAAATATGAAACCCCCAAGGATAGACTTTTCCATAATTGTCCGTCAGCCTGGATATGGGACCCTTGCCACAGGATCCATAGTCGGCTTCGGCTTTTAACCACTGATCCATTTTAATTGGGAACAGGGTATCGGAAGTAGTGAATTTCGGATCGTTTTGGTTCACTCTGATTACTTTGTACCCTTTTACAATTTTATTGTTGGGTTTGAATTGTTTCGTTATCACTGACACGCACATCTTATTTCTCCTTCAAATATCTTTCTTCTTGCCAACAGGAATTATACGACTCCAAGAGTACTCGTTGCCATAGTGCAGTTTAACATTTTCATAATTTTCATAGCTCCTTTACAGCTTTGGCTTTAAGGGCAATCGAAACAAAATCTAATTCTTTGCCTTTAGAAGCAGCATAAACAGCAGCATTAGCATTAGCATTAGCAGCATAAGCAGCATAAGCAGCATAAGCAGCATAAGCAGCATAAGCAGCATCAGCAGCATACTTAGCAGCATTAGAAGCAGCATCAGCAGCATCAGCAGCATTAGAAGCAGCCCTAGCAGCATCAGCAGCAGCAGCAGCAGCATAATAAGCAACAACATCAGCAGCAGCAGCAGCATAAGCAGCATAAGCAGCATAAGCAGCAGCATCAGCAGCAGCATCAGCAGAAGATTTAGTGCGATCTTCTCCGCTTAACCACTTATCTGCCCACTGATTCCAACTTAAGTCTTTGTAAACTTCTTTAGCACAGAGAATACCAAAAGCTATCTTTTGAACATCGGTTACTTCGGGAAGAGGAATTTGTCGAAGCGTAGTGAATTTTCTGAACCCGCACTTAAGGGGTTCGAACTTTGCTTCCCCTTCTCCCTTTCCTTCCCAATGGATAGGATTTTTTATCATCGCATGAGCCGGGTTCATGAGCACGGCGAGTAAGGGATGAGTGTAAGCATGTATCCATGCATCGGAGCATAAGCCTTGTTTAATGTCTCCCGTAGCCTCATGAGAAATATTCTCACCCCATTGAGTTTCATTACGAGTCTTTCCTTCTTGCGTCGTGAGTTTATAGTAGATTGTCATTCGAATTTATTTCTCCTTCGATTCTTATTTGATTGCAAACGTACACTTTGGCAATTTCAGGATGAAGGAAAAACCCCCATTTTTGCAGCCCCACACAACGTATATCTTTGCCTTTTACTTTTACAACATAACTCTTCTTCTCACGCCCGAATTCCTCAACTTGCCAACCATCCGCCCAATCATTTGCATCTGTTTCATACGCAAAAATATGAAACCCACTTGGATAACCTTCATCAACTCCTTCATTAATGGTGAGAAAACTCGGTCTTGGGTTTGTCACCCACTCGTTCGCCCGAATTTCAAAGCCTTGATCCGATGTATAAAATACCTCATCACCGTTCAGATAACCTAACTGCACCACTTTGTATCCGATTACCTCATCAGTATTGGGGGCGCGTCTTTCACTTACATTGCTTAAGCACATATAATTTCCTCAGGTAAAATCAAAATAACTTCACGATTCTGTTTTCGAGCGTACCGTACAGTAGTCCAAGTTCCGGAGCGAACACGCTCTTCTCTTGTATTGGGGGCAGCAATCATCAACTCTGTTTCATCTACAATATCACGATCTCGGGCTATAAAAAATTTTGGTTCCCGCACTTCATCATTGTCAGCAAAATCGGAACGGAAGAGAGTGTTGGTAGGATTTTTCTTGTTGACGCCTGGGTGCGCTACAACCCTGTACCCTAATTTCTTCGCAAAGATGGCTGCTTGTTGATCCGCTCCTATACAAAGGCCGTAATGGAGTTCATTAAAACCTTCGTCGTACAGTTTTTTGAGTTTGCCTGCTACCTCTATTTTTTGTTGCGGGGTCATCCCCATCGATGTTCCTGTGAATCCTATTTTACGCGCTTTTTCACCCCAGTTTGTTTCTATACATAGTTTGGATTTACGGAGTATACCGACGAGAGTGGTTATAAAAGGCTGTTGTCCTTCTAAAACAAAATATTTCAGGGCATCCGTCACCTCGAACCATTGAACTTGATCCACCTCCGGAAATTCGATAATTTTCCCTGATTTCGGCGGCCACTCTAAAGTGAAAGTGTTGCTTTTTACAGATGCCGGATCCAAATCTCCCCTATATGCCCAAGCTGTAACTTTTTTGGCTGCTGATTGTTTAATTTCCCCCAGCTGAATCAAATCTTCTTCGGGAATAGTTACCCCAATTTCTTCTTCAAATTCGCGGAGTGCAGCGGTTTTTGGATGCTCTGTGGTATACTCCCCTTTGGGAATTCCCCATGCATTTTTATTTTTACCAGCCCAGAACGGGCCGCCAGGATGCGCCAAGAGCACGAACAGTTGACAATCATCTTTAATTTTGTACATCAGAATTCCAGCGCTGGTCCTCATCTGCTCATTATATACGGATGGGGGTCAAATTTCAACAGATATGTTAGTATTAGTATAGAAGGATGAGGTAAAGATGAGATACCCCTGCATTCCATACCCAGGTGGTAAAGGGCGCATGGCAAAAACTATTGTAGGTTTTATGCCCCAGTCTGGAAATATCTATCTTGAGCCTTTCGCTGGTATGGGGAATGTCTTTTGGACAGCCGCTAATGTATGCATTTTCAAGGAATGGCGTTTAAACGATACACTCACCATACCATTCTTTCACGCTGTAAAGACCATCGGGAATACCATTGAAGTGATAGATAGAACTAAAGAAGAATACTACCAGTTGAGAGACGCCGCAACAACTGGTGATCAACGAGCCATCGCCTTGGAACCTTTTTACACCTTCTCCGGAGGCGGGTATAAAAATGGAGGACCAAGTTTCACAACCAAAAGAAATGTATCTGCTGGCACATACCAAGGCAGAATGCGTCAATGTTATGAAATTCTCCACCACACAAACGCCGTTTTAACAGCTGTAGATTGGTTGGAGCTGGGACTGGAAACGCTTACTGCTGATGATTTTGTCTATTTAGACCCCCCCTATAAAGATTGCGATGTCAGGGCATATGCTAACGACACTTTGGATCATGAAAAAATGGTGAGCATACTTAAAGCCGCCAAGTTCAAATGGTTGCTCAGTGAGTACGCTCACCCTTTGTATTTGAACGCATGGGGAGAACCCGCATTCAAAAAAGAAGTTCAGCTATCCGTTAAAAATCAAAATCACGGTAGAGAAAACAGGATAGAATGTCTCTGGAAAAATTATTAAGCCAATAAATTACGCTGCACGGCTAACGATGCCGTAGAACTGATGCGAAAAAAGAAAGAAAGGTATACATAGTATTAATTCAAAGACCTCCCTCATATCTACTTTTCACCTTTCTCATGTTTTTCCCAATGCACCCCTTCATGAGGAGTTGTAGCTACTATAATATCAACTTCTGCACCACAAGTCATACATTTTAGAAAACCATCTTCACTGTATCCAGCATGTTTTGGCTGTGGAGTTACTATAATTTCCCAATGTGTACATTGGTTACATTTGCAAACAAGTTTAAGTTCTTTGCGTTTTGTTTCCTTCTTCTCTGCCATAAAAGGTTCCTTTAGAAATTATTAGAAATCTGACTTTACTCATCTTTAGCCCAAGCAGCGCTGGGCATGACGATTACGCTCTCCCTGAGTTCGGAAAGCGTATTGTACCTGGTCTCCGTTCTTACAGAACGCGCAGTGAAAGCGCATAATCACGCCCGTGCCATCCCTACCCTCACGTAGCTTGGTGTGCGTGACGCCATTGACAGTGGTGGTAATGGGTTTAAACACTCTATCTATCATATTTTATTTTCCTTCCTTTTTATAAGCGAAATAGGAGACTACTTCTGAACATTTTTCACCTCAACCCACCCAACCCACCAAGCGATATTGTAAAGAGCTACATGATTCGCACAAGGTTCAAACGGATCCAAATCACTGTAATCAATATCTTCGCCGTGGGTTGCTTGAACCTCTCTGTGAGCTTTACATCTTTCAATCCAGGATTCTGGAAAATTAAAAAATTTGCCACTAGGTTCTGTGTGTTTATCGGTTCCGTCTGATCCGATATCTTCACAAGGACAGGAATTCATTTTCTTACCCTCTGGATTGTTTGATGCGGGTTATTTGAAAAAATGGCACAAAATAAAGGGCTGCGGAATCATCCACAACCCTTTATTTTTAGTTAAGTTTCCCGCCGAAGTATCCACTGCCTTCTTCGGCAAGAATGTAATTGAGCACACTTTCGCTCCAGCCATCGATATGGGTCCATTTGCCGTAACCGATCCCGTTTCGTTCATTGGCTACATTTATCATATAGTTCGCCTTACCAAAAATCCTAGCCTTGGAAGCGGCATTCGCCGGATTTGAAGAATCGCAATCCTGTTCATCCGTGATAACGATGATACGGTCTGCCTTTTTCTCATGTTCATACACATAATCCATCACTTGCTTGAGGAAAATGCCTCCACCCCCAAGATCATTTTGGGACTTGCGTACAAGATCCCGCATAGCGAATCCCCTACGAGCGGGAATCAATTTTGTCTTGTGAATACGGGTGCTATCGTTACCCGCTGTACAGTATACTGACACATCTTCGCAAACTTCACGAAGCAGCATAGCCAATGATGCCGCAGCATCCGTACGATCCACTTCTGACTTCCCAGACAGCTTACCGTGCATACTGCCACTGACATCGATAATCAAAATTGTCTTACCAGACAACTTCTCATGATCTGCCAGGCACTTGAACATAGCTGTTTCAAGTTCGGGCTCAAATGCAGGGGCATGTGCCGCAGCCGTAACAAAACGGAACGGTAGAACACGCTCAGTATTCATGTTCGCAAGCCCAGTCTTAATTGCATCATTCGGAACTCCGACTTCCTTCATCTTGCGAAGGTTACGAAGCAATGCCAAGGCACCAAGATTATTTTCACGAATGAGACGCTCAAATGTCTGAGCTTTATCCGCACCCCCACTGAGAGCCACTTCCCAAGTGTCGGGAGTTGCCAAACCTGTGAAATTCTTTGCCAAACTTTTGTAGGTCTTGGCGACAGGGAACCCGGACTTCGTTGCCTGCGGCAAATGATCCTTGTTTGCTAGCTTGGCGAATAGAAGACCCTTTTCCTTGTCTTCCGGTTTCGCGTGAACGAGCGCCAGCACATCGGCAAGCTTAACATCCTTGTCACGATTATATTTGGCCAAGGCGTATTCATTAAATTTGTTAAAGGCCTGCGCCAAACCTTTCTTTACCTGATTGGCGAGCGGTCGCTTCCCTCCACCCAGCTTCCAGTAGATCGCCACAAATTCTGTGATTTCATCCGGACGCTGAATTACACGCGAAAGGGTGCTACTTACCAATTCCTTATGTTCCTTGGAGGCGAGAGTCATTTCATACACAATAAGCAAGGGGGCATGACGCAACTTTTGCTCTTCACGAGCTTTGATCGCTAGTTCAGCGCACTTTGCCGCTGGGACATTAGGAACCAACTCATGAATACAAGCGGCCACATCTTTCCCTTCGCTATAGAAATTATCTTCCCACAACATACAAGCATTGATCAAACGCTGAAGTTGAAGAGTCTGGTTGATGCGTGCGGCTGGTGCTCCAGGAGCTGTCTTAACCGGCGCTGTACGAGTTGCTGTTGATGAATTTACACTTGCCATAGTTCTTCTCCTTAAACCAAACTTAATCAGGCACCGGCGCTCCACTGCACACGAAAGAGCCCGTTACCGTTGCTTCCTTCCGGACCTGGCGGGGTTGGCGGGAAAACGTCGCGCGGAACCGGTGCCTGAATTTGTTAATAAAATATTGTGCGGGGAACAAAATAGTACAGATAACGACTAGGCCCAAGCCACAACCCCGAAAGGCTGTAAGGGATTCGAACACCTTCTCGTCTGATTCATAGTCAGAAGTAACTGTACAAAACACCGCCGCACATAATAATTTTTGCAGGGAACAATAAGCAACGGAAATGGGCTTTCGCCCGCTCTTATAATAGAAGTAACCGTCAGCTAAACACCGCTGCAAATATAAAAATTGTTGATCCGGAGAAGATTCAAACCGTCATGTCTCTCTTTAACATAGTACCTGAAATCAGGAAACTTTGTCAATTATCTTTTCAGATTTGTCAATTATCTTTTCAGATTTGTCAATTATCTTTTCAGATTTGTGTCTCCACTCCCGATTTACAACTGTTTCTCCCATGGAAATCCGTATCGCCGTCCTATAAGCTCTCCTCGCTGTAGTAAGGGGAAGCTCCTCTCTCAATGTCCGCTCAAATAAAACAATGCGCTTTTCTGTTTCCAATAAATCCTTTATTTCCTGTAATATGGAGTTGTAATTATCGTAGGGCTGTTCTGTTAATTCAAGTAAATGCTTAGTCACTGGGTTCATCATACCACTCCTTACCGAAACTTCGTATAAATGCTAGTATACACCCAATATATGCAATGATTCAAACGGGTCTAAAATTCAAGAGGTTTCCAATGGCGAATTCAAAAGATAAAGCTAAAAAAGCAATCCCCGAAACTTGTGCTTATACAGTAGAAATTTTTAAAGCTGGTTGTAAAAAGTGTGGTTTGGGTGAAACCTAATGAGAGAACGCCTTTGATTGTGAGTATTAGACTTTGTACGAGTTTGTGCTAATACGAGGTGCGGAGTTCCATAGATTTAGGCGGAACAAGACCTAATTTCGGAACTCTACTGGCGACGGTCAGAGTTACCTCGTAGCACAATTTCTAGAGACAAACCCAATGTACGGCTCTAGAGAACTTGAGGACTCAGTGAGCCTCAGGTGGGGCATATTGGTGAACCCCTGTCCTTCGGGACTTAATCTGGCGGCTCAAGACGAGGAGTCAAGGGCTTAAAGAATCCTAGATTTTTAGTCTAGAAGACTATGATAACCGTATCGGCTCTGATGCCCACATATAACAGGCAAGAATTCATCCCAAGAGCTATTTCGGGGTTTTTTGCTCAAGAAATTCCAACGGATTGGACAGTTGAGTTGATCGTACTGGACGATGGCGACTCCATTAAAGACCTTTTACCTGAAGATCCACGAATAAAATACTTCCACAATCCAAATCACAAATATAATCACGGGACAAAAATTAATATTTGCTGTGAACAGGCCACGGGGGAATACTTGATTGTATGGGACGATGATGATGTATATGCTAAAGATCGCATTGTTCGGCAAATCCAACCGATGATAGATAGACCAGAAATCCTTATTACGGGCTCCAGCACCTTGTTTTATTACCGTTTAGATACTAGACAGGCCTATCAATACACATCCCCGCCTACAGTAGGTTGGTTGGCTTCTATAGCATGGCGAAAAGCTACTTGGGAAAATATGAAATTTGATCATATTGCTGCTGGCGCAGATTTTTCATTTCTTAAACGAATTCCACAAGAAGCCAGGTTGGATTTGAATGATCCCAACTTAATAATCGCATCGATCCACTCAACAAATGCCTCTAAGAAATCCTTAGGTAAGGAATATAAACCCGTACCTTGGGAAACGGTACAGGGTTTTTTAGAGAAATCAACTACCCAGACTACATTGATGTAGCAACAGGCAAAAGATTAAGCCAGAAGATTGTAAATTTCTGAGTTTTAACACAAGGAGTCGCTAAAAATCACGATGAAGGTTACCGCTATCTGCCCGACATATAATCGAAGGAAATATCTTCCAATGGCAATTACATGTTTCATGTCTCAGACATTTTTAGACTCTGAATTACTTATTGTAGATGATGGTACTGAGAATGTGGAAGATATAATTCCAGTTAGTTCAAGAATTAGATATATTCGTTTTGAACAAAAAATACCTATAGGGACTAAACGTAATATCTGCTGTGAACAAGCACAAGGTAGCATCATTATTCATTGGGATGATGATGATTGGTCAGCAGCAAATCGAATAGAATATCAAGTTTCAAAGCTAGAAAGTTCTGAAAAACAATTATTGATATTTTACAATGTTTTGTATTGGAATGAAACTACCAATCTAGCATATAGGTATCATCCTCAACCTATTGGTTGGGGGGCTGCTCCCGGCTCTTCATTTTGTTATCAGAAAGCATGGTGGAGACAACACCCTTTTGAGGAAAGAATAAAGGGTGAAGATTCTTACTTTGCTAAAGAAGCACAAGAAAGAGGACAATTAATAGCCTCTGACGCTGAAAAACTCATAGTATTTAGGGAGCATGAAAACAGTACATCTCATATCGGATGCTTATTGGGTAACGAAAATATACCAGAAGTAAATCAGAATGAAATTCCATCTGAATTTTTTATATAGGGCGACATATGGACAATCACATTATTCAAAGTCTTTGGGTAGGCAACCGTTTATCTATAATGGAACAATTATGTATCCATTCTTTTTTAGCAAATGGGCATGAATTTCATCTCTATTTGTACGACCCTTGTGAAAATGTTCCTGAGGGTACAGTGATTAAAGATGCGAATGAAATTATCCTTAAAGCGGATATTAGTAAATATCCTAATCTACCTAATTTCAGTGATATATTTCGTTATTATTTACTACAACAGCGAGCTTGTTGGTGGGTAGATTTAGATGTTATATGTTTGAAACCGTTTGATTTTCCCGATGATTATGTGTTTGCATCAGAAGAATATCCTCCTGGATGTTTGCTTGTAAATGGATGTCTTCTTAAAGCCCCAGCTGGTAGCCCCCTTTTACAAGTAGCGATTGAAAGATGTAACCAGCAAGATTCTTTACACCCAACTGGAGAACTGCTTAACGGGGGATTAGCATTTGGACCAGAGTTATTAACACATCTTACCCAAGAATTGGAGTTACGATCTTATGTTAAACCACGAGCAACATTTACACCTATAAGTTGTCAAAACACACCTAAATATTTTATTGACCCACAAGTAAACACAGATTTAAGTGAAGCATATGCTTGTCATCTATTCCATAGTAAATGGGTAGAAGTAGAAGGAAGTTTTCCATCAACATGTTTCTATGAGCAATGGAAGAGGAGATTTTTATGACAGATAACAAAATTATACGAGGTGTATGGTTCGGTTCAAAATTAACCGCTATGCAACAACTATGCATAAAATCCTATATAGACAATGGGCATGAATTTCATCTGTATATTTCAGAACCCACAACAGATATCCCCGAAGGTGTGATCGTTAAAGACGCGAATAAAATACTTCCCCAAAGTGCGCGAGATAAATTCACTTGTCACTCTCATTTTTCGGATTATTTTCGTGTTCTTCTTATTTTGAGAGAAGGTGGATGGTATGTAGATATGGACACTGTTTGTTTGCGCCCGTTTGACTTTCCGGAGCCTTTCGCTTTTGTATCAGAAGATACGAGTACATTCAGTCAGAATAAAAAAGACCCAAAGATACCGCCAAAACCTGTTTCAGAGGTAGTCTCAAACTATATTAGCGGCTGTATCTTCAAATCACCTGCCGACAGTCCTTTCCTTAAGTACATTGTAAATGTAATCGAAACTATGGACACACTTCATCCCAAAGATTGGATTTGCGTCGGACCGGCGTTGTTTTCGGAGGCTATTCCAAAGTTTGACTTACTTCAGTATGTTAAACCTCCAATCGTATTTGATGGCGTCAACCCAGATGAGTTAATGCATCTGGTTAGCAGTAACGTGCCTTGGAATATATCGGAAAAATCCTATGCAATACACTTTCGAACATCATGGTGGGACGGTAAACTTTCTAAATCATACCCGTCAGACAGCTTGTTTGAACAATTAAAAAGGAAGCATGGTGTAGCATGAAATATATTTTAATAACTGGAGGGTTTGGTTTTATTGGTTCCCATCTAACTGAAAAGTTACTGGAAGAAAAAGATAATCATGTCCATGTTATAGATAGCTTAATAACTAGTCCAATTGATGTGGATCAGTACTTAGCGCAGTTAAGTAATGCTGAGAGGCTGACTTATGATATCTGCACAATACGGGAGTTTTTTGCTCGATCTGAAGTCCCAAAATTTGATGAAATTTATCATCTAGCGTCTGTTGTTGGACCAGTGGGTGTATTGAAGTATGGTGGAATTATATTACGAGATATGGTTGGGGATGCCTATGACCTCATAACATACTGCTCAACATATAAAGCAAAATTAACTGATGTATCGACTAGCGAAGTTTACGGGGGCGGTAAAAACGGCTATTGTTGTGAAACAGATTCTATGATTGTTCCGGCAAAAATTTCCGTTAGACTAGAGTACGCAGTTAGTAAGTTAGCTTGTGAAATCGCTTTAGTGAATACTTGTAGAACATCAGATTTGCACGCAACTCTGGTAAGACCATTTAATGTTGCGGGTCCGCGACAATCTACAGCGGGGGGATTTGTCTTACCAAGATTTATTAATCAAGCTTTGGCTGGAGATCCCTTAACAGTTTATGGTGAGGGTAAAAGTGTCCGAGCATTCACTGATGTACGTGATATCGTAGATGGGATCGTTCGTACAATGAACTCAGGGCAATCGGGGGAGGTTTATAATATGGGCAACCCCTTAAATAAGACTAGCATCATCGATTTGGCTTATAAAGTTGTTGCAATTACTAAAAGTAAGAGTGAAATTACTTTTGTTAACCCTAAGACGCTCTGGGGTCCTTTATTTGAAGAAGCAAGCGATAAATACCCCGATGCTGATCGTTCAATTAAAGAATTAAGTTGGCATCCCCAAGCAGGGCTTGATGCTATTATTCGAGATAGTATAGATTACATACGCTCCGGACGAAAGGACTAATTATGAACAAAATTCTTATTACCATTAGCAGTTGGGTAGGAGCCGCTACTAATGGTGAAAATCAAGCAATACGAGACACATTTCTAAAAAATATCCACGCTTTCCCCGGTCTAGAGTACCGGTTTTTTATTGGAGATGGGACGCCTACAGGAGAAGATGAAACCGCTTTATGGGCATCTTTTGGACAGTCACCTGAGGGTTATGGAATCAAAGCTAAAGAAGGACTTCAACTAACAAGATCCATCGTATACACCCCTAAGGATGACGAAATAATTTTGCCGAACACACCGGATGATTACGCCCATTTGGGATATAAAGTGCGCGGACAGTATCGTTGGGCATTAGCACATGATTTTGATTTCACCTTTCAAATCGGATCTGATTGTTATGTAGTTTTAAAACGGTTAATGGAGAGTGGTTTTGAGAACTATGACTATAGTGGTAACTCAGGGTATCACTCAGCGGCGGGCGGGTATTATGCTGGAGGAGGGGGTTATTGGCTCAGCAAAAAAGCGTTGCAATTTATCGAAAATCAACCACTAACCTTTTGGGCTGAGGATTTATGGGTTGGTAGTATCATGAATAAGAATGGGATTACTCTACACATTGACTCAAGATATGCTGCTGATTACCCTAATGTACCCCAACATGACAATGAAATTATCACATCGCATCTAGGGATACACAACGGTTTATTCGGGAAATATGACCCAAAATTGATGTATAAAGTGCATGCAAACTACGAGGATGAAAATGGGATTAAATATTGATGGGACGAGATTTTTATTACACGCCCATAAATTAGGGGTAGACTTTTCACACACATGTATGATCGGTCGCCAGGGGTTGCATCTTACTGTGGCTGAGTTAGAGTCAAATTTAAAAGATTTTGGATTTGATGCTTCATCAGCGAATAGTCTATTTACACTACCAGAGACTTGTTATTACAAAATAGGACAAGCAAATATCAGTTTCGCGGAACCTTTACTTCGTTTTTTAGGCGCGAAAGAGACAGTATCTTTCGATGCGTCCCCCGCGGAAAAGGCCACTTATATTCATGATTTCAATTATCCTTTGAGTGAAGAGTTTTTTGATCGTTTCAGCGTAGTACTTGACAGCGGTACCTTGGAGCACATTTTCAATTTTCCCGTAGCGATTGCCAGTTGTATGCAAATGGTAAAGTTAGGAGGGCACTTTTTAAGTATTACGCCAGCGAACGGTCTTTGTGGGCACGGGTTATATCAGTTTTGCCCTGATTTGTTCTACCGTATTTTTAATACTGACAATGGATTTACCTTGTGCGGCATGCTTTCAAGCGATGAGACCGGTAAAAATTGGAAACCTGTGCCCGACCCTAATATTGTAAACCACAGAGTTCAAATTGATGGTTATGCTTACTTGCTTATTATCGCTCAAAAAATAGCCACGGTACCTCTTTTTTCGCGATCTGTTAGACAAAGTGATTATACAGTAGGTTGGTAATTGCATGAACGGCTCGACGAGCGCAATCCCGCCGCTTTGCGGTGGGTTAGCGAGTGCCTTGGTTCTCGACGTAGCGTTTGAGAACTTCGAGTGTAACCCCACCAGTGGATGCGACAAAGTATCCAGCGTTCCACAAGGTGTGAGTGTGTTTGCCCCAGCACTGAGCACCATAACGGGCAAGAAAGAACTTGGCTGAGATGTGTTTTAGCCTGCCGACTACGGACGATAACGAGGCGGTTGGTGGGCATTCGAGTAGTAGGTGGATGTGGTCGGACTCACCGTTCACTTCGACCAGTTGGTATTTGTAGTGAGAGCAGATGCGCGGGAACAGAGCAACCAAATATTTGAGACGGGAAGGAGACAGCACTTGACGCCTAAACTTAGTCACGAAGACGATGTGGTAGATGAGTTTGTGGACACAGTGGCTACTTGTGCCAAAGTCCGCGTTCCCGATTCGTTTGTTCCCATACTTGATGTCCTTTTGGGACGGATTAGGAAGTACATTCTGCCTCGTATGCTCCATTTGCGGGAAGCCTCCAGTTCTAAGTATTACACAGAAATTCCCTGTGTAGTAGCCAAATCACTCATCACAAAGTACCAGCGTAATCTCAAGTGTGTTACTGTCTCACACCCCGTCATCCCTATCTGTGGAGACAAGGGAAAGCAAATCAAGTTGGAGAAAGGTGGCATCAGGATTCCCGCCTTGTTCAAGAAAGAACTCTTACCCATAACCTTTCCAAAGCCAATACATGGTTGGGTGCGTAGCATCGAGTTCTTCAAGCGTAAGGGCATCTGGTTAGCATCTATCTGCTACAACACACCCGTCCACGAACTTGTGGATGTAGAAGGCGTAGTTGGTGTGGATAGAAACTCTGTGGGAAACGTCGCAGTTATGGCGGACCCACAGAATGGTACCGTTCAACATCTCGGATTCAACCCAGCGGCAACCAAGTACAACTGGAGACGCAGGAGAGCCAACCTCAAGAGTGCAGGCAAGCGTCGTACACTGCGCCAACTGAGCCGTAAGCAATCACGACGTACAACACATGAGAATCACATCGTGTCTAAGCAAATAGTTTCCTATGCCGTAAAGCATCACCGCGCAATTGCCGTAGAAAACCTTGAGACAGTTCGTAAGCCGAACAGCAAGATTCGGAAGTACGTCGAGAAGTCTCAATGGTCTTTCTATCAGTTGTTGTCGTTCCTCAAGTACAAAGCGGCTTTGCACGGCGTTATCATCGCGGAAGTCAATCCTGCATACACCTCGCAGAATTGCTCTCGCTGTGGACAGCGGAACACTCCAAACGGCAAGAAGTACGTTTGCGAGCATTGCGGACACACCGACCATAGAGATGCTAACGCGGCATTCAACATCGCCAAGCGCGGTATTGAGTTCCTATCTATGGGCGGCACTCACGACTCAGAGCGCGTGAGCGGGGCTGTATTGGTGACGCCCTATTCTGGAGGACCAGCATATGCTTAGCATAATGTCACGGTTCGAAAGAATCCCAGAGTTCTACTCTGGGAGCATCAAAATTCTTGTTGCTATAACAACTTGCCATACACGCCCCGAACAAGCACCTTTACAACGGCGTCTTTGGACTCATCGCGTTAAAGACGCTGATTACAAATTTTTCTACGGACGAGGGGAAAATCGAGAACCCCTGCCAGATGAAATTTTTTTCAACTGCTCTGATAGTTATGATGGTCTGACTGATAAAGCCCGTATGATATACAACTGGGCATGGGATCATGATTATGATTACATCTATGACTGTGATGATGACACTTATGTGATACCGGAGCGATTACTAGAATCCGGTTTTGCGGAGTGGGACTATATCGGTAGGCAGCGAGGAGCGGATGGAGAATTTCCAGATGACTACGCCAGTGGGGGCGCTGGGGTATGGATCAGCCGTAAAGCTTTACAGATACTGGTAGCAGCCCCTCCCACAGACGATACAGTAGATGATCGTTGGCTGGGTGACACTTTGCGTAAAAATGGAATTATTTGCCATAGAGATCAACGCTACTGCCTTGCTAGAGAATGGAAAAAGTATGCCGCTAATTTGATCTCCTGTGAAACTACTCGCCATGATTTGGGACGGGAGGCAGACATGGATGAAGTGCATCGGGTATGTTGGGGGAATAAATGAGCCTTGAACAAGTCACTATATTGATTACTACATTTTTACGAGATGGTTATCTTTTTGATTGCTTAGCAAGTATAAAGGAAAATCTACCGGAATGTTCTGTTGTAACAATAGATGATGGATACCCATCCCATGAAAAAAATGAGTTAGTAACTTACTTACCCTTCGATTCTGGCTTACCAGCCAAGCGTAATGAAGGAGCTAGACTAACAAAAACCCCCTACATTCTTATGGGTTGTGATGATTTTGATTTTAGTAGCAAAGATGTACGAGATGGAATTGTTAGATTGGTTAGTATTTTAGATGAGAATCCCGATATTGATGTAGCTGGAGGCAGAGTAAACAATAATCCTTATGAAGGTTTTTTAGAAATAATCCCAGATATAGCTATCAAAGAAACTCGTTTGGTTCCCGATGGTACCAAGGCATTTTATAAAGTTGATCTAACGGTAAACTACTTTCTCGCTCGAACCTCCGTTATCTTAGACACTCCTTGGGATGAAAGAATGAAAATCGGGGGAGAACATGGAGACTGGTTTCTTGAACTTAAAGAAAAAAATAAACACGTTGTATGGGTACCTGGAGTAATTATCCACGAATTGCCTTTTAATCAAACAAAATTCCATTTTGATTATAGTAAGTATCGAGGAAGAGCAAAAGATTTAGGGCATAAGATATTTTTGCAGAAAAGAAATGTTAAAGATTATTGGGGATTCTAATGCTATCTGATGTTACAGCACTGATCAAAACATATCAACGCCCTCAGTATATAAAACAGTGCATTAGCACATTGAAAAGTACTTATCCGTCGATTAACATAATTGTAGCAGATAGCCAGCTTGAATCAAAAGAGGAAGAACTAAAAGCTTTAGGGGCGGATAAATACATCCATATTCCATCTAACCATGATGTACCTTATGGAAGAAACATTCTCATTGATGCTTGTCAAACAAGATATTTCCTGCTTGCTGATGATGATTTTTCTTTTGATGTAAATAGTAGAATTCCAGATCTTCTCAGTTTAATGGACATATATGACATAGCAGGTACTGCAATTATGTGCGATAACGAGATTCAACATTTCGAGTATAATTTTGATCAGAATGAGTCAGGTGTGATAAAAGGTGCGAATCTGGGAGGAGCCTTTGAACCAATTCAGCCTAATTACCAAGTACAAAATGGAATACAATTTCAACTCTGTAATTTGACATTCAATTCTTTTTTAGGAAAAACCAAACAGGCTCAAACAATCCGTTGGGATGAAAATATTCATGTTAGTCACGAGCATGAAGATTTTTTCTTATCTTGTTTTAGAGCTGGATTAAAAGTTGTGTATTGTCCAAATTCTATCGTAAAACATAAAATCGGTAATTATCCTGACTGTTGGGACTTTGCTTTTCAAAGAGGGTACAAAAAGCATGAAGATAGAGCCTATGTGGTACAAAAATGGGGACTGATATGAAAATTCTACTTGCTGTGATCACATGTGGCGACCCGAAATTCAAAGCACGCACCGATATTCAACGCGCTACTTGGTTGCCATCCGTAAAAGATGCAGATGTAAGGTTTTTTTTAGCAAAACAAGACAGAGAACCCTTGGCTGATGAAGTTTTTTTGGATGTACCAGATGACTATCTTTCTCTGCCCACTAAAGTGAAAGCTATGTTTTCTTGGTCTGTAGCCAATGAGTACACCCATACGTTAAAACTTGATGATGACACGGTTCTCCATCCACAGAAGCTATTAGCTAACATACCTACACAAGATTACACAGGGTTTTTAAATAACACACATCCTAAACCTTGGTGCAGTGGGTTTGCTTATTGGTTAAGTAATAGAGCCCAAAAAATAATAATCGAGGCACCTATTCCTCCTGAAGAATGGGCGGAAGATCGTTGGGTAGGTGAGGTACTTCATGGTCATAGTATTTTTCCCAATTATGATACAAAATTTGGACTCATACTCCCCTGGATGTCACCCAATTTTCAAATGTCAGTAGCTATTTGTGACTGGCACCCCAGTCCATATTCATATTCTATGGAGGTTATTTACAATATGATGGTTGGAACTTTACCATCGCCTCCGCCTACAGGTACCGGATATCAGCATTCTCCTGATAACCAAAAATCTATCTATCTCTTTCCTTAGTAGGGAACTCGACCAACCACAATCGAGTACACCATCATGTGGGATAACCGCATGTGATAAAGGAATGCTTCATGAATCAATCAGGCTTTCAAAAAAATACCACGATCCATGCGGCTTTCTGGTGGTTCAAACCTGACCCTAATATTGATCCCATCGCTAAAGAAACTATGGTAGAAGTTAATTCTCTTCAAACCATAGAAGCCAATCAACCATTGATATTAGCAAATGCAAATAGTGTTACAGTTGCTTCTAACATCCTTACAATCACATCATTAGGTGGGGCTTTACGCTCCAATGCTACCGTTATTTTTAACGGATTCACCAATGCATCTTTCTTAAATGGTCAAGTGGTTACAATATTGGCGTCTACTACAAATAGTATGACAGCTAATTTTACTTATGTTGGTTATCCCCCATCTTATGGTCCTATGACAGAACCCATAGGAGCCCAAATTATAGATACCGCACCTAGAGTAGCTTGGCTATTTTACCCTCAAACCAATGTAAGTACATCTCAAGCACCGCGAGAACTTCATGGGCAAGTAGCAAGTTTATTTCTCTATGACATGGAGGCATTGTTCGCATGAGTACTACTTTTAGTGCAATCATAAACCGGAAAGAAATCCCTTCACAGTCGTTTTGGACTGAGTGGAGACAAGCAGCTGTAAGTATTGGACCGGCTGGACCCAATGATATTGTTTTATTGGGAGTTAACGGAACCATTGATCCATCTTTGTTACCGCCTATTCTTTCATCTTTATTGATAGAAGTTAACGGTACTCCAACCCCAATTCAAGATATAGCAAATTTTAAAGCTGGTACAAATGTCACTATAACAGCGGATAACGCTGGCGGGATTACAGTCAACGCTTCAGGATCGGTAGCCACATCGTTTAACAACATCTCCAGCGGCACAAATACCACGGCTGCTATGGTGATGGGTAGCGGTTCATCTTTATCTTTTTCAGGAACTGGTATTGTTAATGCCAATCAAATCACTGGAGTAGCCATTACTAATACTCCCAGTGCATCAAATCAAACTCTTGTTTCTACCGGTGATACTACGGCTCAATGGCAAGCATCATCTGTGTATCCAAATACCTATAAAACTGCACAAGCAACAGTAAGTGGAAATACAACCTTGTGGACACCAGCATCCGGTAAGAGTTTCGTACTTCAACGCTATTTAGTAGAGGTTACTTTAAACGCATCACAACAAAACGGCGGAATTTTGACAATTAGTTTCGAAGACGGAGCAAATATCATGCCCTTTGCACATGATTTTTACATACCATCTCCGGCTTTAAAGGTGTTTACTCCCTATAGTTCGGGGTGGATTAACCTGGGATCTAACGGATATCCTAGTAGCACTCCTGGAAACCCCTTAAATATAAATTTGAGTGCGTCTTTAAATAGTGGAAATGTAAGAGTAATTGCTTGTGGGATTGAGGAATAACCAATGGCTTTAGCACAAATAGTACCGATTTTAATTACACTGCAAGGGGATAATTCCTCAACGGTATTTACCTATTCCCTGCCTAATATCTACCAGGCAGCGCCTGGTGGTAGCATTCCGTTCGGCACTAATGGGGTAGTTCCATCCAGTGTAGTTATTAACAACCCCCCATACACAGTTACCTCCAGTACTGTAGATGCTAATGGTAACATCACTATTACATTTACATCAGCACCTCCGACTATTCAATTTTCGATTGAAATTGATCTGGTTTACAACTCCGGTAGAGCTATTAGCGGTAGCAGTACGTTTTCTGAAAATGTAGTTATTACCGGTGGTACGATTGTAGCTACACAAGGAACCGCAGCTAACTTAAATGCTACCGTAGTGTTTCCTAGCGCTCAGCATGTCATCGTAGATAGTGGTGGAGGCGGCGGTACTCAGTATATTACGGGAACAGCAGAGACTACTCCCACGGGCACAATGGCTTTGGGGTGGGATGGCACAACAGTTAAAGCTCTACCGCTGGATGGCAGTGGGTATCTTAAAGTAAATGTAGCTGCTGGAAGTAGTGGAAATGCAGCTGCTGGAACTACAGGATCACCTGTACCGACTTCAGCTTCTTATACAGGATACAATGTAAGCGGTAATTTGGTTGGTGTCAGTGCATTGGATCCCCTCCCTGTCACAGTAGAAAATTCATCTATTGCTGTAACAGGTACTTTTTGGCAGACCACACAACCCATAAGCGGTACAGTTGCAGTATCTGGTTCTGTGCCTGTTACAGGAACTTTCTGGCAAGCAACTCAGCCTGTGAGTGGGTCAGGTAACTTCACCGTAGTACAATCTTCCGGTTCAAATTTACATGTTGATGTAGATAATAGTGTGGCTGTAACTGGCACTTTTTGGCAAACCACTCAGCCCATCAGTGGAACAGTAGCTGTATCTGGTACGGTGGTTGTTAGTAATTCATCTCTGTCTGAGCTTACTTTTACAAACTATGGTTCTCCAGCACATGAATGTTTGAATGTTTATGTTATAAATCCCCTTACAGCCACTCTTACGGAAACACAAATCGGTGTCACACAAGTTACATCTCCTTGGGTTACCGATATATGGACTAACGCAGGAATAGGAGCTGTACCAAACACTTTTCTAGCTACAGGTATTTTTGATGCTAGTACAGGCGTTCAAGGAGTAAATGTAATTACAGCGGGAGCAATATCTGCTACTACATATAATAGTTTAGCTGTGGGGGTCGTTGGTTTATCCGGTAATATTGCGAATTTAACAGATGATGGCAATGGAAATCTCAACACAGTAATTAAAGGCGAAGTAGAAATAGGCGGTGTAGTAGCAGTAAGTGGCAATAGCTATCTAAACTCCAAAACCAATCCTATTTTTATGGAAATCGCTGATGGAACCAATTCTTCGGCGTTAACTGCGTTTGGTACAGCCCCTGCTACTAGTACTCATGCCCTTAGTACAAATAGTCAGTTGGTAGCTTTAGTAAGCAGCACACCCACAGCGTTAACGGCAACTGGCACTTCATTAAATGTCAACATTACCGGTGGTTCAAGTGGCAATGCAGCCGCTTCCGCAACTGGTTCCGCTGTACCAGCAGATGCTTCATATACCGGATTTAACTCGGGGGGAAATTTGGTTGGGGTAAGTTCATCCAATCCCCTACCCATTACAGTAGAAAATTCATCTATCGCTGTAACGGGTACTTTCTACCAAACCACTCAACCTGTAAGTGGTACAATTACAGCAAATGCAGGCACCGGCACTTTCAACATTCAGTCTAATGCATCAGTTAATTTGACACAGTTAAATGGTAGTGCTTTAGGCGCTCCGTCTAATTATGGAACATCTCCAGGTGCTGTAGCGGTTCAAGGTGTTAACGCCTATGTTACAAATACAGTTCCTGTAACTTTATCATCCACTACTATTACTGGTACCGTTGCGGTAACACAAAATACATCACCATGGATCATAGCCGGTGCAGGCACGGCCGGATCACCTGGTTCAGCAGTACTTACAGTGCAGGGCATCGGCAGCGGCACCGCTATACCTGTGAGCGGAACATTCTGGCAAACTACACAACCTGTATCAGGCACTGTCGCTGTAAGCTCTGTGTCTGGGTCTGTAGCGGTCACCGGAACATTCTGGCAGGCTACACAACCTATAAGTGGTACAGTGGGTGTTAGTGGAACTGTTGCGGTGACACAGAGTACATCTCCTTGGGTGGTTAGTAATCCCACTCTTAGTGAAATGACATTTTCGAGCTACGGTTCCCCCGCAACTGAAAACTTAAATGTTTATGTAGTGAATCCTATTACAGCCACTTTCACTGAAACTCAGATCGGTGTTACACAAAGTACGTCCCCTTGGGTAATAAGTGCTACATCATCGGCCAATACTTCCGGCAATCCTATTTTTATAGAAGCTATATCTGGTAGTACCACGGCTGTAACTCAAGGAACAGCGGCAAATCTTAATGCTACAGTTGTAGGCACCGGTACTTTCGCTGTACAAGCAGCCTGCACCGGAACCGTAGCCGTGTCGTCGGTAACTGGAGTCGTAGAAGTAAGCGCTACCACATCGGCAAACTCCAGTGGTAATCCAATTTATGTAAGCGCAGCTATCACGAGTACAGATATTAGTACTAACATTGCTCAGATTGGGGGTGCTACAATGGCTTTAGGTCAGCAGGTAGCAGCATCTTCTGTACCTGTTGTTCTTACATCGGCTCAAATTAGTGCCCTTACACCTTTGTCTACCGTAGCTGTATCTAGTGTAAGTGGGGTTGTAGAAGTAAGCGCTACAACATCAGCAAATTCATCAGGCAATCCCATATATGTTGAAGCTGTTTCCGGAAGTACTACAATTGCTACACAGGCTACGGGAACAAATCTTCACACTGTAATAGACAGTGGTACTATTACAACTGTAACTACTATTACAAATGCAGTTACTGTAGTTGGCGATGCAGCTAGTGGTTCCGCTGTTGCGGGCAATCCTGTACTCATGGCCGGTTCAGATGGGACTGATGCTCGTACTTTATCCACATCCAATACAGGGCAGTTGCATGTTATTGTAGATACCCTTACCCCCACAAATATCAGCACTAATATAGCGCAATTTGGTGGATCCTCCGTTACTATTGGACAACAGCTTGCGACGGCTTCTATTCCCGTAATTTTACCCTCTGCCACCATTACCACACTAACTCCTCCCTCCGCATCGGCCATCGGTACTTCGGTTTCGGCTGATTTATTAATTGGAACTCAGGCGGCGGGGTCTTCAGTCCCCGTAGCTTTACCTTCAGCTACAATTACCACATTGACTCCTCCATCCGCCTCCGCGATTGCCACAGCATTGAGTGGACTGGCGGTCACTAACGCAGGTACTTTTGCTGTACAAGCAGCTACAAATGCCGATACCACAATTGGTGGTACAACCGCTCCATCTAAAGGATTTTTGGCGCTGGGTAAAACCGCTGATGGCACTCCTGCATATGATGCACTTCCCTTAGCCGCAGGTGGTGGGTCGATTGTTACCAGCGGCACGGTAGCGGTATCTGCTATAAGCGGAGTAGTTGAGGTAAGTGCTACAGGTTCTGTGAACTCCTCGGGTAACCCTATTTATGTTAGTGCCGCCATATCGAGTACAAACATCAGTACTAACATAGCTCAAGTCGGCGGGGCTACCATGTCTTTGGGACAGCAATTGGCTGCGGCATCTGTGCCCGTGGTCCTAACGGCGGCTCAAATCACCACCCTCACACCTTTATCTACTATAGCTGTATCTGGGGTAAGCGGGGTTGTAGAAGTAGGACCTACGGGGTCGGCTAACACTAAAACCAATCCATTTTTCAATGAAATTACTGACGGTACTAACGCCATGGGAGTAATGGCGAACTTCGGTACTACTCCCGGTGCTGTTACTGCTGTAAACACTAATGCATCTTTATTTCAAGGCACCACCGCCGTGGGATCGGGTGCTCCTTTGCAAGTATCGTTGGCCAATACAGGAGCGAATGGAACGGCGCTTAGTGTAACGGCTACTTTAGCTGCCGCGACAACCAATGTCATTGGTACTGTTCGCGTTATCGGTAATGCCGGTGCTGTGTTTGATGCGGCAACAGGAGCAGCAGTACCAGCAAACGCAGTTCAAATGGGGGTAATTGCAAAAGTATCTGCTTTACCTACGGCTACTTCTGACGCTTTTCTTATCGCCCCAATGGCCG
>Ga0302319_10003385_pt1 | contig 33464 bp, 31 predicted proteins | sample Bog_T0_2_FD_203319 | JGI IMG/M metagenome (GOLD analysis project Ga0302319, IMG submission 203319) | Peat permafrost microbial communities from Stordalen Mire near Abisko, Sweden - Bog_T0_2 | ecosystem: Environmental > Terrestrial > Soil > Wetlands > Peat | place: Sweden: Abisko, Stordalen Mire... | reverse complement strand
TAGTGGGAGATACAATTACGCTCTCAGGCTTAGGAGGATGCACGTTAAGTTTAGCGTCCAGTCGAGAACCAAATGTGTTTGTATAGATTTTTGTGAACTCGGCACCAAAGAAGAACAATTGGGATGAGTAATACACCCACACCAGCACGATGACGAGAGAACCGGCCGCCCCGTAAGTCGAGCCGAAACTCGCTTTGCCGAGATAGATTCCGATGAGCTCCTTGCCAATTGTAAACAGTAAGGAGGTAAAACATGCACCGACGATTACGTCACTCCATTTCAATTGAACATCCGGCAGAAACTTGTAAATGGCTGCGAACAGGAATGTGATCACCAGAAACGAAATCACAAATACGGCCAGGTGCAATACGGATTCGGGAGCGGGCAGCAGTGAACCAAACAGGGAGCCCAGGGCGGCAATAGCGGCATTCAGCGCTAACGAGACCAACAACAAGAAGCCCACGCCCAAGATCAATCCAAACAAGTAGAACCGCTCTTTTGCCAGACGAAGAAAGCTGCGAAGGCTTGAAAAGGTCGCCGCCGGAACATGCCAAATTGTGTTAAGCGCGTCGCGCAGTTCCACCACTACCGCGGACGCTCCCAAAACCAGCGTGAGAACGCCAAGTACAGTCGCCGTAGTGCCCGTTGCAGGCTTGGAAGCAGACTGAATCAAACCTTGGATTGCTCGCGCCCCTTCCGTTCCGACCAGATCCTGGATCTCCCATATGAGCTGACCTTGAGCCGCCTTTTGGCCAAACGCAAGCGCAGCGACGGCAACAACGACGATGAGGATAGGAGCCAGGGACAGCAACGTGTAAAAGGCCAGGGAGGCGCCGAGGCGCGGTGCGTTGTCGTCGATCCAGGCGTTGCCTGTCTCCTTTAGGAGTGCGCCGATCTCGGCGCGCCGGAGCCTTAAAAACTGTCGGATGCGCTGTACAACCTCTTGAATCGCCGAAGGTTCATTGGTTGACATTCTTGGCGACCTCCGCGGCCCGCGGCCGCACGGCGATCGGAATGGTTCCCCCGCCACTGTCTGGAGATGCGTCGATTCGATCCAAAGGCGAATATTTGCTGCCTCTGGCATCGGCAGTGTAGTAAGGCCATTCGCCGTTTTTCGTTGACGGCTGGCCTGCGGCGCGACCCCACATTTGCGCGGGAAGGGACGCAAGCAATAGAGCCACCGCTAAAGACGGCAACGCGAAATTGTTCGGCGTTTCTGTTTTGAGGAACATATAGTGTAGCTCTTTCGGCGCTCGCTCAAGATAGCCGCTAGTATACATAATTCGCGAGGCTTGGCAGAAGCCTCCCATGGCGCGCTACTTCTCATTGGCCGGTTTTGGGTGACCGCCGAGGTTCTGCCGACTGCCTATCCACCTTTTAGTATGGGGCACGAACTGCCGGTAGTGTTAGGTTCACCGTGCGGTGGGGCGCGAGGGTAATGGGAGAGTGGCATGATGCGGCGCCCGGCAGCGGAACGACCGCCAGGCGGACAACGCCGTGGGTGCCAAATCCACAGCGAGGCGATCCGTCTTGGCTGTCCCGATCGAAGAACTGCAACCATGCAGCAAATCGCGCACTAACCCGAACTCTAGAACCAGTCGCTGCGATAGGCCACCCACCAGCTCAAGATAAAAACTGGGATCGTTGCGCCCAGTGCCCACCATAGCGGCAGAACGAAATCGGCCCCAAGACCCAGGACCGTGAACGTAAGCCAGAACATCTTTCGTTCCATGCGCCGAGTGTACAGCCTTTTCGCGTACGCGGAAAGGGCGGGAGGGTCGTCGGCATGGTCGGGATCGGCGGAACGACCGCGAGGCGGACTCTCGCTGTGGCGCCAATCCACATTGAGGCGAACCGTCTTGAGCATTCCAGCCGAGGATCTCCGATCCACCGCCCGCATTCTCGCCGCCGGCTATCCACCAGACGCCTCGGCTGTTGGGACTCCTTCGGCGAAATTCCACGCGACCGGCAGAGCGAGTCAAAAGGGTTCCCGTTGTGCGGAAGACTCGCTGCACGGCTTGCGGCCTTTGCAGATCTGTTTGCCCGCACGCCTGCTAGCTTGGGCAGCTTCCGGGTAGCCGTTACCCACCACGAACTCCGGGATCACGGAAGCTTCATTGTGGGGCGCTCTCGCGGCACGCGATACCATGGCGGTTGACTTGGGGAGCTAGCTCTTTGCCGACCTCGTCATAATTCGCCTCAGAGAAAGCCTCTCTCTTCGTCACACTGGGCACGAGGCGGCAGGCGTCAATGCTGAAGTACCGAGGCTGATGTAACTTGTACTCCTGGTACAGCCACGGATTCTCAGATACAGTCCATGGCTCGGCCACGCCATTGCGGAAGCCATTCTCAACGCGTCGCAAGGAATGCTCAAATTTCTCTATAGGGAAAGGGAATATCTTGATGTCGACCTGGAGTTGCCTGAGCCTTTCAATACAGTACAACGAGATATCATGGTAGCTACTCGCCTCGACACGCAGAGAGTACAGCACGTTCGTATCGATGTACACGACTCGTCCGGTAAGGCGCTCGGCTTGGAACTGACGCACGGTTGCTGCACGGTTTAGGTAGTATGTCGCGAGGACGTTGTGAAAGACGGTCGCGATGTAGACGTTGCCCTTCTCTGAGGCGGACTTCAAACCACGAATGAATGCAGTGCGCCACGTCTCAGATGCACCTTCTGAAAGACCGGTCAAACGGCTGAGGATGATATAGTCAAAGCACCGAAGGATACCCTTCTGTGGCCTCCACCCGAAATGTGCCTCCCACCCCTTCAGGAATTCGCTCACCCCCCTTACCCCCCTCCGAAAGTGGACCAGATTCGTTGCGATTCGCCGGGTATTGCGGCAGCGGAGGGCTGGTCGATACGCGATCCTCCTTTTAAGAGCGCGCACGAACGCGTAGAGTTATTCTCAGGTATGCGGAATGTGAAGCTCTCCACCCTGGTTGGGATCGCCGGGATTCTGGCGTGTGGGGCGGCCGCAGGACAGGTTCAGACTTCTCCGGACTGGAACGGGTCGGTGCACGACGCTGCGGGTGGGGTCGCAGCGAAAGCCGAGCTGCTGTTACAGCGGGACGGCAACCGATATTCGGCGGTGGCGACGGAGAGCGGGAGCTTTCACTTCGGCGCGCCGGCGCGGGGTTCGTACCAGCTGACGGTGAGCTTCGAAGGGCGGCTGTTCCGGATGGCGGCTTCGGTCGCTATTCCGATTGAGGGCCGATCGAGAGTCACGCTGCAGGCCGACGGGTCAATTGCGATTGACCAAGAAAGCCAGACGCAGGCGAGCGGCGGCGAAAACCTCAGCGGCAAGTCGGTGACATCGATTCCGCTCAACAAGCGGGACTTCAGCCAATTGCTTCTGCTCGCAGCCGGCACCATGACGGATACGAACGGGACCACGAACTTCACCCAGCAGTTCGCGGTGAACGGGCAGCGCGGCGTGGAGGCCGTCTTCGCCATGGACGGCGCCGATTCGAGCGATCCGGAAATGGGCGGCGCGACGTTTTCCAACTTCAATGTGGATGCGGTCAAGGAGATCCAGTCGTCGTCAGGCTGGATGCCGGCAGAGATCGGGCGCGGAGCGGCAGGGTTCACGGACATCAGCACGCGCTCGGGCACGAATGAATTGCACGGGTCGGTGTTCGAGTTCTTGCGCAATTCAAGCTTGGACGCGCGGAACTTCTTCGACCGCTCGACGCCGGAAAACCCGGAGCGCATCCCGCCGTTCCGGCGGAACGAGTTCGGGTTTACACTGGGAGGGCCGCTGGCGCTCGGCGGACCGCGCGGGCGCCACAAGACGACATTTTTCGTGGAGTATCAAGGGTTCCGGCAGGTGTTGGGCACAACGCAGGTGATGCCGGTGCCGACAGCAGCCGAGCGCAAGGGAATCGACACCACGGCGTTTCCGGGGGACACGCTGTATGTGCCCATTAACCCGATCGTGGCCGGCATTCTAAACCGGTATCCCTTGCCGAATGATCCGACGGGCGCGTTCGGGGCGCGGACGTACGCGACGTCGTCGCCGGTGGGAACGAGCGCGGACCAGTTCTCGGTCCGGCTGGATCACGAACTGTCGGGAAAGGACAAGCTGTTTGAGCGGTTCACCTTCAACGACCTGCGTGGGCCCACGACCAATCCGGACCAGACGGCCATCGATCCGGCGTTCGGAGTGCGGTATGTCGATCACCAGCGCAACGGGGTGGTGACGTGGTCGCACACGTCGTCTCCCAAGTTCACCTGGGAGTCGTCGCTGAGCGTGACGCGGACGACGCCGAACTTCCCGACTCCGGACCACACCGATCCCTCGGTGGTGTTCGGCGACGGGCTCTATGAGCCGTTCGACGCAACCGGCGGATCGGTTACCGCGTCGCTCGGCAACCTGTTCGTGGGGCGGCAGAGCTTTGCGTGGACGCGGGGGCGGCACGCGTTCAAGTTCGGCGGGGAGTTCCGGGCGAACCGCGACACGACGTATTTCGGGCAAAGTCCCAACGGGCAATATGTGTTCGGCGGTGGGGCGGCGTTTGCGACGAGCGCGATCCGGTCGGCGAGCGGAGACCACGACATCAGCGCCGGACAGCAGTTGCCCGACACGCTGAGCGGGTTCCTCTCGGGGAGCGCGTTCTCATATACGGTGGCAGTGGCACCGCCGCAGTTCCCGCAGGGCAACCAGATCGGCGTGGCGGCGATTTCGCGCTACAACCTGAATCTCTATGCGGAAGACAGTTGGAGGATTTCGCCGCGGCTGCTTGTGGATTACGGCTTGCGGTTCGAGCTGTACTCGCCGATTACGGAGCGTGCCCGGCGGACCGCGGGCATGGGGTTCGTCAACGGACCGTTAGGGCCGGAGCAGTTTTACCTGATTAATCCGGAGCCGCCGTATCACTGGCTCGGGAACAACTGGGGACCGCGCGTTCGGATGAGTTGGCAGGCATCGAAGGGTCTCTGGGTCCGGGCGGGTGGTGCGCTGACGACGATTCCGCCCAATATCTGGCAGGACAATCTGCTCACCGGCGCGGCGCCTTATGTCGACTACCCGCGCATCACGGCGGCTCCGGGCGCGCCGCTGCCGATTGGAACGGCGATCACGCCCGCGGATCTTCCCGGTGTGTTTACGCCCCAGGGAGTCAACATCCTGGCGTCTGGCAATTCGAAGGCCGTGCCGGATAACACAGTCTGGGACGTGAACCGCTTCGACCAGGCGCTGGCACTGCTCTCGCCGAGCCACCTGATCAGCCCGCTGAACGCGTCGGCGATCGCCGAGAACTTCCGAAATGCGTATCTGGGGACGTGGACGCTGAGCGTGGAGCGCGCGGTGCACGGGGTCGGCCTCAGCGCGGGGTACGTCGGCACGGCGGGAGAGGACCTGCCCGCCATCGATTTCCCGAACGCCTTCCCCGGAGCGACGCCGGCATTCGCGCGTTACACGCAGTTCAACGCTGCGGGGCAGATTACGGGCGGATTCGGCACCGACATGCTCGTGACCAACCGTTCGCACTCCACCTATCATGCGCTGCAGACTTCGGCGCAGGGGTCGATTGCGAACGGCGGCCCGCAGATTCAGTTGAACTTTACGTGGTCCAAATCGATCGACGACACCAGCAGCACGATCGGGCCCGGCGTGGGGAGCACGTCCGGCGCGTCGTCGCCGGCATGGCCGCAGAATCCGTTCGATACCAGCGCGGATAAGGGACCGTCCAGCTTCGATGTGAAGCTTGCCTTCACCGCTACGGTCGTGCAGGATCTGCATGCGGAGCGCGCGCCGGGGCTCAGACTGCTCGGCCGGAAATTGACGGGTGGTTGGCAGTTGCTGAGCATATCGACCCTGACCAGCGGATTGCCGTTCACGGTGTACTCGGGAGTGCAGCAGACCGGAGTGGGTTCGATGGGGACGGATCGGCCGGATCAGATCGGCACGCCGGTGCTGTCCACAGGCCGCACGGTTCGCGAAGACTACTTCGGCCTAGGCGCGGCCAACGCTTCGTACTTTTCGATTCCGGTGAACGCGCCGGGAGGTACCGGGCCTAACAGCGGCGTGTTCGGCACGCTAGGGCGGAATACGTTCCGCGGGCCGGCTCTGCGCAACTTCGATTTCGCGCTGATCAAAGACACGGCTTGGGAGGTCGGCCCGTCCCGGAAATCCGTGAACCTGCAATTTCGGGCTGAACTGTTCAACCTGTTCAACATCGTCAACTTCGGGCTGCCGTCGAACATCCTGACGGGATCGGGCTTCGGCATTCTCAGCCGCACCGCCACCAACTCGCGACAGATCCAGTTCTCGCTGAAGGCGATGTTCTGACATAGGTGAGCTGCACCGGACCGCGCCCGCTGGCGAGCGCCGCGATGCTGGCAATGCTTTTCATGCCGCTCGCGAACCTTGCTGCGTCGTTGGCCCAACCGCCATCCGCATCGTCGCAGAGCGACGCTCAGGTCACCGAGAGAGTGGAATCGCTGCTCCGGCAGATGACTCTCGATGAGAAGATCGGGCAGATCACGCAGGTCGGTCCTGACCCCGTCGGGCCGAACGGCCCGCAGCCGGAGGACCTCATTCGTCAGGGCCGCGCCGGAACGGTGCTGTGGACGATCGATTCCGCGCGAATTCGGAAGGTGCAGGAAACCGCGGTGAAGGAGAGCCGTCTCGAGATCCCGCTGCTGTTCGGCTACGATGTGATCCACGGCTATAAGAACGTTTTCCCCGTGCCGCTCGCGATGGCGTCCAGTTGGGACCCGGCGATGGTGGAGAGCGCCCAGGCGATGGCGGCCCATGAAGCGTCCGTCTCCGGCATTAACTGGACGTTCGGTCCCATGGTCGACATCGCGCGCGATGCCCGTTGGGGGCGCATCGTCGAGGGCGCCGGTGCACTCGGTGGTCGTCCATAGCCCCACCCCTGTCCGACAGCCGACTCTGTCCGACAGCCGACTCTTGCCGTCTCGCGGCGAATACTGTATAGTCTATCGACATAATGGATAATGCGAACTTAAACTCTCTAGTCGGCCGGAAAAACTGGAGATTACGAAATCTATGATCTTCGGATCGATGAAGCGCGAGTCTTATCTGCAACACTACGACCAGGAACGATGGCCCGTCGAAGCCTCAACGCCATCATCGAAATCCGACGGAAGGAATACTCAGGCTTAAGATATGTTCGTCAACATCTTGAAGCGTGGTGAAACCATCGAGGAGTGCTACGAGTTCATGCTTGCCTATGCCGCGCAGGGACTCCCCAGCGACGAAGGCAGCCGCGCGGGTGGACAAGTGCGCGAATTCCTGAATCGCGCCGTCAATGCGTTGACCGGGTTGGCCGTGAGCTTTCGCACGGCGGTGAAAGAGGAAGGGATGGAGCCCGCCGGGAAGTACCACGCGTTCCTCGATGTCCTGGACCGCGACGCTCGCGACTCGCTCGCGGCCATTGAACTGGTACTAGCCCAGCCGATCATCGGTTCTCAGTTGATCGACAATCTGAACGCGTCCATCCATCTGCGCGCGCTGCTCACGGACATGTTTCTCGTTGGCGAGATTATAAGGACTCAACGCCCGGCGGTGAAGCCGGGAGACTGAACGTGCCAAATATCGCCGTCATCAACCGCACGCGCCGGGGATTGTTGCCATTTCTCGGGCTGGCCAGTGTCGCAACCATTTCAGAACTCCTGATCTCGTCCGGTAATTCCGGGTATGACATGGAAATCAGATTGCCCCCAGATTCCGAGATCCTACTCTCGCCGAACAATTCTGCCATCGGGTGGCAAAGACAATGGCCTTGCTGGTAGCCCTTGATTCTCAACGCTTGGGGTGAGCGGCGCTGACGAAGCTCCGCATTTGGCAGTTGGTCGGCTCGAAGCGATTCTGCTCTTCTTTCCTGAGCCATTCTCGATGCACAACGGACGCAGACGTGGCGTTCCTCGTGCGAGGTGGTAATCAGGCAGATTGCCGCACGCGGTAATCTCGGTCAGCAGCGGCTGATTGTAATAAATGCAGACCTCCTGATCTCAAGGAAACTGACCTGACCCGAAACCTTTACTGTGGCCTGAATTGAGCCAAGTCGGGAACCACGCAGATCACCCTGATGGAGCGATGGTACATCGCTGAGGTGTCGTGGATCGAGCGCGTCGGCCCACCTGCCTGCATCCCATCGGAGAAGGAGGTCCGGGCTCGGCATGCCCAGGAGCATGTAAGGAACGGCATCGGGCACCCCGGCGCCTCGGCGACCGCAGCCGATCGAATCATAAGCAGTTCCTCTTCCGGAGGATCGCCTGGCGCATCCAGGCGAACGCTCTGGGCGGCCTCTCCGAGCGGGCGCACCGGCGGGCGCTGGAGCTTGCCGACGCCGCCGATCTCCGCATCCGGGCCCCGAAGAACTTTTTGAAGGCGGAACTCGACGAGAGCCGGACGATTGAGACACGCGCCCCGGCCGACGACCCGCGGCTCCCGATGCCCGGCTCGATGCTCGTGCGACGCTACCGGGGAAAGGACGTCGTGGTGCGCGTCCGGGAGGATGGCTTCGAGTACGACGGCGAGCTCCACCGTTCCTTGAGCTCGGCGGTGCGCGCAGCGACGGGCACGCCCTGGAACGGGTTCGCGTTCTTTGGGCTCGGCGGCAGACCGGGGAGGAAACATGGCAGCGCGAAGTAACCTCGCACTGATCCCGACGCCAGTCCGCTGTGCGATTTACACGCGCAAGTCCACCGAGGAGGGGCTGGACCAGGAGTTCAATTCCCTGGACGCGCAGCGCGAAGCCGGCGAGGCATACATCCGCAGCCAGATGGGCGAGGGCTGGAGCCTGCTGCCCGCGCAATACGACGACGGCGGCTACACCGGCGCCAACATGGAACGGCCCGCGTTGAAGCGGCTGCTGGCTGATATCCAGGCCGGCGACGTGGACTGCGTTGTCGCATAAAAGGTAGATCGCCTAAGCCGGTCCATCCGCGACTTCGGGAAGATCATGGACGTGTTTGACAAGCAGGGCGTCAGCTTTGTGTCGGTGACGCAGCAGTTCAACACGGCCACATCACTGGGCAGGCTGATGTTAAATGTCCTGCTTTCGTTCGCCCAGTTCGAGCGGGAGATCATCTCGGAGCGCACGCGCGACAAGCAGGTGGCCGCTCGCAAGAAGGGAAAGTGGACCGGGGCCACTTGATTCTGGGGTACGACCTCGACCCGCGTGGTGGTCGGTCGATCGTCAATGCCGAAGAGGCCGAGCGTGTCCGCGAGGTGTTCCAGTTCTACCTGGAAGGCACGCCGGTTCTGGATATCGTTCGGCGGCTTGACCGCCTGGGCTGGCGGAACAAGCAATGGACGACTCGGGACGGCAAGCCCTACGGCGGCAGCCCGCTGTGCCGGTGCCATATTTATAACCTGCTCGCCAACATCGTCTATTGACGCCCAGACAGCCCGGAGTTTGCGCGAAATGGCCCGACTGCGCGCTCTCCGGAGTTGCGCAGAGAGTGGCCGACCGCCAGACGACTTCCAGTTCGACCCAAGCCAACCGCTCCGGCTGATTACGCGGGGAGAGCCGAGAACGGACTAGTGAACCTGGGCACTGGTCGATATGCGGCGCGTAGTCGCTGAGTCGTCGTCACCAACGTCGAATCGTTTGGCCGCGACGAGAGTTTGCATCCGACACCACCCGCGAACAGGTTTCGCCGGCGGAAGTACAATAGAGCTGAAGCCAAACCGGTATCGAATGTCGCCCAGCCATGCATTGCGCCGTGCCCTGGTCCTGGTGCGCGGCGCTGCATTGATCGCCGCCGTAACGTTGGTCTGTTTTCGAATCCACCTCAACTCGGCGTCCACGGCTCTGCTATTCCTCATCGCAGTTGTTCTGCAATCCCTGGATTGCGGATTCTGGGAGGCCGCCATCGTCTGCGTGCTCGCGACTGCGAGCCTGGACTGGTTCTTCATCGACCCGCTCTTCACCTTCACGGTGTCTCATGGCCTGGATGCGGTCACTTTGGTCTGCCTGCTGATCGTCTCGCTGGTAGTGACCAGAGTTCAGTCCCGCAGCCGTTCGGAAGCGCGCGAATCGAAACTGCAGCGGGAAAACATGGCAAGGCTCAACCGGGCCGGGTCGGAGTTGTTTGCCCAAGCGCCATCCACCACGCTGGGACCGGCGCTGCTGCGGCCCTTCTGGACGTGCTTCGAACTGGATGCGGTCTGCCTCTTCGACCAGGCGGCGATGGAACTGCACGAGGTCGGATCGTCCCGCGGCGATCTGGCCTCGAAGACCCGCAATGGATACATCTCGGGCCGCAACGCGGCGTACCCGGAACTCGGGATTGTGGTGTACTGCCTGCGAGAGCGGGACACGATTCTGGGCGCGATTGGCTTCGAGGGATTGCGCAACCCGGAGTTGTTGGCGCCTGCGATGGCTGGCCTGGCGGCGTCCGCGTTGGAAAGGTCACGCATCTTTCGCTCGGCCGCGACCGCAGCGGCCAACGCGCGAGCCGAGACACTGCGTTCCGCGATCCTCGATGCGCTGGCCCACGAGTTCAAGACTCCGCTGGCCACCATCGTGACCGCGGCGGGCGGCCTTCGCGCCACTGGACCGATGTCTACGGGCCAGGAGGAACTGACCGGGATGATCGAAACCGAGGCCTCGCGCCTGGGTGATCTGACCTCACGACTGCTGCGGCTGGCGCGGCTGGACCGGGAAGAAGTCAAACCGCGTCTGGAACCGGCCGACGCGGCCGAACTCGCCCAGCAATCCGCGCGCCGGTATGCGAAGCTCTGGCCCGACCGCCGGATCTCATTCCACAAAAATGGCGAGGCGGGCGACGTGCGGGTGGATCCCGAATTGATGAGCCTGGCAATCAGCCAACTCCTGGAAAACGCGTGTAAGTATTCGCGGCCGGATGCGCGAGTCCTGGTCGAGCTCTCGGCCGGCGAGAACGCCGCCGCGATCAATGTCTGGAATGACGGCGACCCCATTCCGCCGAACGAGCAGAGCCGCGTCTTCGACCGGTTTTACCGGGGTAACTATGCCAAGCGAACCGCCGCGGGTTCCGGCCTCGGGCTGTACATCGCGCGCAAGATCGCGTTGGCCCATGGAGGCGACTTGGCGTTGGTGGATACCGCAGGGGACGGCGTGGCCTTCCGTCTGACTCTGCCGCTTTCGAAAAGTGAGGCGTCTTTTGCCGAGTGAGAACTGCAAGGTCCTGATTGTCGACGACGATCCCGCGTTCCGGCGGGCGCTCCGGACGTCGCTTGCCGCCAGCGGATTCGATGTCTCGGAAGCGCGCAATGGAGAGGAATCGCTGATTGTCCTGCGCGATAAGCCCGGCGATATCGTGTTGCTGGATATCAATATGCCAGGGATGGGCGGCATCGAAACATGCCGCAAGATCAGGAGCCTTTCGCCGCGCATTGGCATCCTGATGGTGACGGTGCGGGACGCCGAAGAGGACAAGGTTCAGGCCCTCGAAGCGGGAGCCGACGATTTTGTGACTAAGCCATACCGCCTGCGGGAAATGATCGCGCGCCTGCGGGCGGTAACGCGCAGGCTGCATCCGCCCGACGAAGTTCCCGGAACCGTATTCCGCGCGGGAGCCCTGGAGCTGGATTCGGAGCGGCGCCTGGTCACTAAGTCCGGCGCCGAGATTCATCTCTCGCCTAAAGAGTACGACCTGCTGTCGTATCTATTCAAACATCAGGGAGCGTTGATCACCCATTCCCGGCTATTGCAAGGCGTATGGGGAGCCGAGTACGGTGGTGAACTGGAGTATCTCAGGTCGTACGTGAGAATGCTTCGCAAGAAGATCGAAGACGACCCGTCGCAACCGGAATACATTCTTACCGAGCCTTGGGTTGGTTACCGTTTCCGCAACCCCTGCGACGCCGAGTCACCCCTACCCGACAACGAGTGATTTGAAGGCTTTTCTAGTTTTTTCATGACCTTTATGACTTTTTCACGAAGGTCACCCTACACTCGTAGATGATGCCGAAGCTCCTCGTCCGCCTTCGTCATTAACCGGCCCAGTCGATCCGGATCCAAACCTGTGGGAGAGAGGATCGCAGGAAATGGCCCCGAGAGCGACGATGATGCAACGCGGGTTGCGCCGACTTCTGCGGGGGGCGGGCCAGGTGGCGATGGGCGCGTGCGGCGTAGCGGCCATCACTGCCGTCTGCTTTCCCTTGCACCCCGACCTTGCCATACCCGCATTCCTCTATTTGCTGCTCGTGGTGCTGCAATCGGCGGTAGCCGAATTTGCCGCGTCCGCCATTGTTTCGGTCATCGCGGTCGCGACTCTGGACTATTTCTTCGTCCCTCCAATTCTGGCCTGGGACATCAACCGTCCACTGGACAGCATGGCGCTGGCTACTTACCTGGCGACGAGCCTGGTGATAACGCGGTTCGCCGCGCAAGCCCGGGGCGCGGCCCGCACTTCGGAGAGCAAACGCAAAGCGCTAGCTCTGCTCTATGAAGCAGCCTGCCAACTGTTGTCTCTGGAGCCTGAAGCGGCGGCCGGTGAGAGATTCTTGCGAATCTTGCGCGAGATTTTCGGACTTGATGCCGCGTGCTTGTTCGATGCCAACGACGCGAATGCGCAATTGGACGGAGATTCGCAATACGGATTGGCGGAACGCACGCGGCACGCGTTCCTGGAACGTCAGGACTACGACGATCCGCCCTCGAAGGTGTATGTCCGCTGCCTGCGGGTGGCCGGAAAAATCACCGGGGTAGTGGGATTCGAAGGACTCCACGACGCTGAATCGACCGTCGGCTCCCTGGCCACGCTGACTGCCGGAACGATGGACAGGGCTCGATCCTGGCAAGCGGCAAGCGCGGCAGCCGCCGCGACGCAGGCGGAAGTTCTGCGTTCCGCCCTGCTGGACGCGTTCGCCCATGAGTTCAAGACGCCTCTGGCAACCATTATCACGGCCACCGAAGGCCTGCGCCAGGCCGGCGCTCTGGGGCCGGAGCAGATCGAAATGGCGGAAATTGTCGAAAGCGAGGCCTCCCGATTGAGCCACCTCGCCACCCGCCTTCTGCGCATGGCACGGCTGGATCGTGAAGAAGTCAAGCCGAGGCTGGAGCGCAAGGATCTTGCCGCCCTGATCGGCCACACAGTCAATCAATTGCGGCGGCAATCCGCCCAACGGTCGGTCGCGCTGGAGCTGGGTCGCGAGCGCGTGGAGGTGCTGGCCGATTCTGAACTCCTGGGCCTGGCGCTGATGCAATTACTGGATAACGCGCTGAAATACTCCAGCTCCAACAGCGCCGTGGGCGTTTGCCTCGAATTCGGCGAAGGCATCGCCAGCATTCGGGTAACCAGTGAAGGGGTTCCGATACCAGCCGAAGAGCGCGAGCGCGTCTTCGAACGATTTTATCGCGGTCCCAGCGTTGGGCACGCGGCGTCTGGGTCGGGGTTGGGACTCTACTTTGCCCGCAAAATCGTCGTAGCGCATGGAGGGAGTTTGGAGCTCGATTGCCAATCGGCAAACGGCGAAGACACAACGTTTTGTATGCTGCTGCCGGCGGTGAAGAGCGAAGCGTTTCATGAACTCCAAGCGAATTAGAATCCTAGTGGTGGATGATGAGCCGGCTATGCGGCGCGCGCTCCGCGCCACTTTGAGCGCCAGCGGCTTCATTATTGAAGAGGCTCGAAACGGCGAGGAGGCCGTCGAACTAGTCGCCAAAAGGTCCGTAGACCTGGTGCTGTTGGACAGCAACATGCCGGGCATGGGCGGGGTGGAAGCGTGCCGGCGAATCCGCGCTCTGGCCCCCGGTGCCGGAATCGTGATGATCACGATTCGCGATACGGAGGACGACAAGATCGAGGCGCTCGAGGCCGGCGCGGACGATTATGTGACGAAGCCCTTTCTGGTGCGGGAGTTGATCGCGCGTCTCCAGGCGGTCCTTCGGCGCATTCGCGTGGAAAGCGCGGAGGGCGAGTCTGTGCTCCGAGCCGGCAACCTGGAACTCGATGTCCCGCACCGCAGGCTGCGCAGATCGGGAGAGGAGGTTCGCCTGTCGCCAACCGAATTCGAACTGCTCAGATACCTTATGCAACACCAGGACGTCGCAATCGAGCACGCTCGCCTTCTGCAAGCGGTCTGGGGGCCGGAGTACGGCCAAGAGCTCGAGTATCTTCGCGCCTATGTCCGGTTACTCCGCAAAAAGATTGAGGAAGACCCGACGCAGCCACAATACCTTCTAACCGAGCCATGGCTCGGGTACCGCTTCCGCTCACCTTCGGATTCTTAAGGGCCGTCGCCCGATCATTGCGCAAAGTATCCCGCGCGCGCATAGACCCGGAACTGCGGCGGATTCACCTTGACCTGGATGCTGCGCCACTTACCGGCGTCACTGGCGCTGGTCTGGCCATACGCGATCACATACTCGTTGCGGATCGCGCGGCCGATCTTGAGTGCGGCCGGCTCGACATCGTCGGAAATAACGGCTTTGAAACTCATGCCGCCGCTCCGGTCTGCGAGATCGCTCAGGAAAGCCAAACCCCTTGATTGCTCAGTGAGTTCGATGGCCTTCTTCCAAGCCGGACTGTCCGCTATGCCGATCGTGTAAATCTGCACGTCGGACTCTTCGACAACCCGCAGCAGTTCCGACTTGGAATAACGGCTGTTGTTATCCATGCCATCGGAGACAACCAGGAGGGCGCCCCTGCCTTTTCGCCCCGAGCGTAAGCGGTTCAGGCCCATATACACGGTATCGACCAAAGCGGTGTCGCCATCGGCACGGGCCGCAACGACCCTGTTTTGCAGCGTGGCGAAGTCGGCCGTGAAATCCGACAAGCTATGCGGGCGGGAGCCGACAGTGAGCAGAAACACCTCGTCCTCCGGATTTGCGGTTTGGAGAAATGCGCGCACGGCATCGGTGGCGGCGCGCAACTTCGTCCGCATGCTGCCGCTCAAATCGAGAACGATGCCGACGGAGCACGGCGCGTCTTGACTGCTCAAAGCGACAATCGCTTGCGGAACTTTGTTCTCGAGCACAGTGAAGTTATTGCGGCCGAGGCCATTCACCGTGGCTCCCTTGCGGTCCGTCACCACGGCGGGAACCAGGACTAGGTTCACATCCGCCCGAATCACGTGCGTCGAAGCCTCGGCCACCGCGTCTCCCGGGCCTTTGGGGGCACGCATCGCAAGCGACAGCGGCTGGGCAAACAGATAGCTCGCGGCGCAAACCGCAATTGCGATTCGTAACGCCAGCCGGCAGATTGTCTCACCGATATTGGTCACATACCCTCCTTGCTTCTCTTCTCACTTGATCATGCGGCAAAAGTTGTGAATAAGGCATAAAAGGCGCGGCGTGGCGAAACGGGTAAGTTCCTTTATGACTTTTTTACAACTCCTCTCCTACACTGGTGGCTGGCAGAGTAACCGATCCGCCGACCGCGTACTCTGGAGATCGCACGATGGGTCCGGAAAAGGTCCTGATTATTCATCGACAGAACTTCGACTGCTCTGCCCTGAAGTCAGTATTGACGCGCGAGCGCTATGACGTGATCGAAGCATCGCTCGACATGGGCAAACTGCCTTTCGACGCCGACAAGTGTTGCCTGATCCTGCTGGACGCGCTGGCGACCGCGCCGGGCGCTCTGGGCTTGCTCGCATCACACTTGGGCAACGGTTCGCCCCTGTCTCTTCCAAGCTCCGCGAACTCCGCATCGCAAAGGTTCGTGGGGCGCAAACCTCGGCAGATGCGACGCAAGGGGCGCACGCCGCTCAAAGCGATCAAGCTCGGCGACAAGACCGTAGTTCTCAACGCCCGCTTGGTTCGAGGAAGTTTTGGGGACGTTCGCCTCACGTGGCTCGAATACGGCATTCTCGCCCACCTGTTGGCCCACATGAATCAAACCGTGCCATCGGTGAAGCTGGTCCGCAAGCTCTGGCCTTCCGATCCAACCAAAGGCGTTCATTCTCTCCGCGCATTCATCAAGAACCTGCGCAAGAAACTCGAACCGGATCCGGCGCGCCCGCAATATATCGTTACCGATCGGGCCATCGGCTACCAACTGCGAATTCCCCCGCCCGGCCGAGACCGATAGCCGCGCCTTACCGGTTATGTGAGTTATAGAAATTCCTGATCGGCGCTTTCATACCTTTTTCACGGGTCGTCCCCCACAATCGAAGAACGAGAAAACACTATGACTCGCAAATCGATAATGACTGCTCTTTCGTGTTTCGCTTTGGTGATTGGCGCGGAGTCCCTTGGCGTTCCAGCATATGGGCAACAGGTGCCACGGAATGTGGCTCAGGCTTCAGACGTTTCAACGGCACCGACGCAGGTGCAGCCGGTGTTCGGAGCTATCGCCGGCGTGGTCAGAACTTCATCGAAGCTTCCCATCGTCGGCGCGATGGTAACCGTGGCCAAGGCCGACGGCAAAGGCATCTGGACGACGATCTCGGGCAGCGAAGGGATATTCTCGATCCCCAATGTCGCTCCAGGCGAATACTTGGTGACATCGCAAGCCGACGGTTATCCGGACACCACAGTTTCCAAGTTACAAATCACGGCGGGCCGGGCGACCAGAACGGATGTCATTATGGCCGCCAACGTCACTCCTCAGCCAGCAGTCATCACGGCGAATTCGAGCACAACACCACCGGCCGCGCCGCGCGACAAGGCGAAGCAGAGCCTGTTGGCGCGCTTGGTGAAACCGCAGCCGGCGCTCGTGTCAAAATCGCAGACAGCGCCGCCGGACACGGTTGCTTCACTGAAGTACCCACCGATTGCCGCGTTTGGAATTCCGGTAGCCAATACTCCGACTGCCGACGTGGGAACTCCGCTTCCTGTGCCACAGGACGCACCGGCGCCCGCGCAAGCTCCAACTGCCGCTCCCGCTGCGACAGCTCCGGCTGCCGCGCCCGCTGCATCGGCTCTCCCGGACGCCCTATCGGCGCCGGCGCCCGGTCCCGCGGTCGATAACTTCACTCCCTTCGCCTTCGCCGATTTCACCTGGATGAACGCCACCACGCGCTCCAAAGACACCGTGCTGGATACGAAGTTCTTCACTCCGGAAATCCGGTTCGACACCAATTACATGACGGATTTTAACCAGCCGCACGACCACACCATCGTCGGTGCGACCGAGTCCTTCCGTTCCGGTGAAGTGCAGATCGAACAGGAAAGCGTGGGCGGCGATTTTCACTGGCAGAACGTCCGCGGAAGAATCTTGTTCATGTTCGGCATGTTTGCCACGACAACACCCCGCAATGACGCCAGCTACGCGGTCGGCCAGTGGGACCTTCGCGGCGCATATAAGTACACGTCGGAAGCTTGGGGCGGGTACCACTTTAACGTGAATCACGGACTCAACGTGGACGCGGGAATCTTCGTCTCGTACATTGGCTTGTTCAGCTACTATAATTTCGATAACTGGACTTACCAGCCGTCGTACGTGTCCTCGAACACGCCTTGGTTCTTCAACGGCGTGCGTGTCCAGTGGTTCCCCACCAACAAGCTGAAAATCGAACCCTGGTTCATCAACGGATGGCAATCTTACGCCAAGTTCAACGGCCATCCCGGCCTGGGAGGACAGCTTCTCTGGCAGCCAACGGAATGGTTTAAGCTGGTCGCGAACCAGTATGGCTACGGACAGGATAACTTGGGTCTTCCCCACACGGAGCGCATTCACACGGACGATAGCATCGAGGTAAGGTACTATAACAAGCCGGATAAGATGGGTGTCGATAAAATCGCATACACTCTTACGGTGGATGCGGGATGCCAATATGGCGGCGGCATTCAGTGCACCGGCGCGCCCAGCAAGAACAAGGATTCGTTTGTAGGGTGGATGATGTACAACCGGGTGTGGTTCCACAAGGACCTGTTCGCCGTAACGGTTGGCGGCGGAGACATGAGCAACTGGGGCCGCTATTTGACGCTGCTGCCGCCGATCAACGGGGCCGACGCTGTGACGGGCTCACCTTACTTCACGCAGCTTCCCGGCCAAAGGGCGCACATGTGGGACAGCACTGTCACTCTCCAGTACATGCCCAGACAGTACATCACCTGGTGGGGAGAGTTCGGATACCGTCACTCCGATATTCCGTATTTCGCGGGACGAGGCGGGGTCACGCCGCCCGGCTACCAAGTCGGTGGAACTAATGGTGCTCCCGGGCAGTTCGCCTGTATGAGCGGAGCACCGTCCGGAGCTAGCGATCTCCCGACGGCAACCACAAACTGCGCCAGCTCCGGCGGCGTCTGGTTCCCCGACCTGCGCCGTAGCGAAGCGAAGATCTCGGTTGGCGTGATGGTGAAGTTCTAGGGCCGCGTGGAGTCACGAATGCGCAAAGTCTTGCTGCCGCCGCTCAGCCTGATCGTAGCCGCGGCTAGCCTCATGGCAGCGGATCCGGCCTGGAAGAGTAAGCCGGCCGCCCAATGGACCGAAGAGGACGCTAAGCAGATCCTCGCTGCGTCGCCCTGGGCGAAGGAGATTACAGCTACTGTCACGCGCCGGCTGACCGAGGACCAACTTAGGGAAGGCGGACAAATGGGACAACCCCAAGGCGTCGGCAATGAGGGGGTGGACCCGAAGGGCAGCGGCGAGAAGGTTTCATTGAATGTCTTCACGGGCCCCGGTGGCGATGACCGCAGCGCCCGGTCTCTTCCCCGGCCCATTACACTGAAACTGCGGTGGGAGAGCGCTCTCCCGGTTCGGCTCGCCGAGTTGAAATCGCACGAGGTCGAGTCTCCCACGTTGGACGTCGACGGGTATTGCATCGCCGTCTACGGCGTTCCCAACGCCAATTTCAAGGGCGATCCCAAGGATTTGGGGAAACCTCTGAAGGGCTTGGCCGCGTTAAAGCGCGAGGCGAAAAAGGATGTGAGGCCGGTTAGCGCCGAGGTGTTCCGCTTGGAAGACGGCGTGGTGGTGGTCTATTTGTTTCCTTTGTCCGCGGAAATCAGCAAGAAAGACCGGCAAATCCAATTCGAGGCGCAGATCGGCCGGATTGTCGTCAACCACACCTTCGATCTGCGTGAAATGGAGTTTATGGGCAAGCTAGAACTTTGACGTTCGGCGCTGCCGCGCCCAGACTTTGGTTTTTATGCCTTTTTCACTCGCCGCGCCGTATAACTCGGAAGGTACTCTCAGGCCATTGGAGTGGCCGAGGATGGGCGCGGCAAATCTGGCGTGCGGCGGCGCGGCTCAAAAGCTAAAGAGAACGCTTATGCCCACGCTGCCGGGTTGCCTGGCTCTGGGCGGGGTTGCGGTGTGCACCTGGGTTTCGTTTCGCCTCGGGCAGACTTTCGCGTTCACGGGATTTCTCTATCTTGTCTTCGTAGTGTTGGCTGCGCTCTATGGCGGCTTTTGGCAGGCGACCGTGATTTCTGTTGCGGCGGCTGCCTGCCTCAACTATTACTTTGTTCCACCGATATTCAGCTTCGCCAACAGCCCGGCAAACTGGGTGGCGCTGGGTGCGTTTGAGTTCACGGCGCTAGTGATCAGCCGGCTTTCGCAGAGGGTCCAACTGCGGGCCCAGGAGGCCGTCGCGGGCCGGCGCGACATGGAGCGGCTTTACGAAACCTCGCGGCGGATACTGCTGCTGGATAGTTCGGGCGAGCCTGGCAAGCTGATCCCGTCCTTGATTCGCGACATCTTCGATCTGCGCGCGGTTCAACTGTTCGACGCTCAATCGGCCGCGACATATCAGAGCGGCGAGAGCTTGTCGGCGGCCGAGCAGCAAACTCGGGACGCGTACTTTCGAGGCACCGACACTTTCGATCCGGAGACACGAAGCTGGTATTGCGTGGTCCGCCTGGGTGTGCGGCCCGTGGGCGGCCTGGCGTTGATCGATACGGAAATGACGAAGCTGGCGGCTACGGCGCTCGCGTCGCTGGGCGGAATTGCGCTCGAGCGCGCCCGAACGCTGCAGAGAGAGTACCGCGCCCAGGCCGCCCGTCAAACCGAACAACTGCGCACCGCTGTTCTCGACGCACTGGCACACGAATTCAAGACGCCCCTGGCGGTGGCCCGGACCGCCAGCTCCGGCCTGCTCGCTGTCGGTGGCCTCTCGGACCTGCAGACGGAGCTTGTCACGACGATCGACCAACAAGCGAAAAAGCTCGATCACCTCGCCTCGCGCCTGCTAAGGGCCGCGATGCTGGACAACACGGAGTTCAAACCACAGCGGGAACCGCTGCTCTTCTCCAGCCTGGTGGGCGTCGTCCTGCGAAAACTCGAGTCGCCGATGGATCGGGAGCGATTCCGCGTCTCCGGCCCAAGCCAGGAAGTCCCCGTGCTGGCGGACCAGGAATTGATCCTAACCGCGATCGCGCAGCTCGTCGATAACGCGGTCAAGTATTCCGAACCAGGATCGCCGATCGACATCCAGTTTGCGGCCAGGAACTCCGAAGTGATCCTGACAGTGAGAAGCAAAGGAATCGTGGTATCGCCAAGGGATCGCGAACGGGTCTTTGAGCGATTTTATCGGGCGCCGGAGACCCATCACCTCCCCGCCGGTACGGGTCTGGGACTTTCGATTGTAAAGAAGATTGTGGAGGCTCACCGCGGGAGCGTCTGGGCAGAAGGCGAAGCGAGCTATGGGACATCTTTCTCTCTGGCTCTTCCGGCAGCCCACGCGCACTGAGTTACGACTATGCCTGCTCTCAACGGAAACATTCTGGTTACCGACGACGACCCCGATCTGCGCCGGGTGCTGCGGCGGACATTGGACGCGCTCGGCTTCGAAGTTGCCGAGTCTTCCAATGGGGAGCAGGCTCTCAAGCAGGTTGAAACGCATCAGTTCCATGCGATTCTATTAGACGTCAATATGCCGGGTGCCGGCGGAATTGCGACGTGCCGCGAGATGCGGCGCAAAGACCCGCGGCTGCAGATCCTGATGCTGACGGTGCGGGATAGGGAAGCGGACAAGATCGAGGCGCTCGACGCCGGGGCCGATGACTATATTACGAAACCCTTCTCCATCCCGGAACTGGCGGCCCGCCTGCGCTCCGCGGTCCGCCGCTCCACGACGACTGAGCCCGATCCGGGTGCACCCATCACGATCGGTGATATTGAGCTTGACCCCGCACACCGGACCGTGCGCAAAGCCGGTTCGGTTCTCCGCCTGACGCCGAAAGAGTTCGATTTGCTGCAATACCTGATGAACCGCCCAGGGTTGCCTTTGGCCCATGCGAAACTTCTGCAAGCGGTCTGGGGCGCCGAGTACGGGCAGGAATTGGAGTACCTGCGCACATTCGTGCACCAACTCCGCAAAAAGCTGGAAGATGATCCGTCATCTCCCGAGTATCTGCTCACCGAGCCTTACTTTGGTTATCGTTTTCGAGAGCCCTCTTAGTTATGGCCCCCAGAGGACTTCGCGGGTGAGTTGGTTAGGATAACGGCAAGGGCCATGTGGCCAGCTTTGCATACCATCGCGCAGCAGGACCCGGAGCGGCTATCCCATTCAGCAGGGCACAGTTGGTCATGTATAATGGCGGACGGTTCACGACGTAGCTCATCCAAACACTCGACGAGGTTTTCAAACTCGACGCGGGAAATGAGCATCGCTTCGCCTTAGGCTTGCTCTATGTACATTCGCCTTGATCGCGTCCACCGGGCGGTGCCGGTCATCCTCGGGGGCTTCGCCCTTGTGGCCATCGGAGTGCTCTTTGCATGGGATGTCCTCCCGGGGTACTTTCCCGCTAGAGCTCATGATGTTCTCGCCGCGTTTCCGCTGGCGATGATTGCATTTGCCTATTTCGTCTATCAGATTGTACACCGGCCTCCGTTCCGGGAGTTGGTGAAAGCCACCATGCTCGCGGTCGCCTTTGCGTTCTGGGCGGCCAATCAACTCTGGCCGGACCTACGCCAGGCGGTTCTCTTTAATGACATTGCCATCGCCCTATTTGTGCTTGACGTGTTCCTGGTCATGGTCGGCTGGCCGGCGACCTCGCCAGACGAGTCCTTTGCCGAGACCTACGTCGCTCCAAGCTACCCGCCGGTGAGCAAACGGGGGCCTGGAGACGAGACTAGCCAATAACGCAGCCACGCAGACTGCCTCGAACGTGCAACCCAAGGCCCGTATTTCGATGCTCTGACGCAACACTCTCAGCATACTTATAAAACAACGCGCCGTTAGCGAACCCGTGGTTTACCGCAAGTCAAGTCTAAGTGTTGGCGCTGGCTCCCGATGTATGTATCGGTATGCCGCATCTCACCATAAACACCTTGTATAGGACGTATAGGGTTTTTCGTCTCTGTTCCTCATGCCTTCCTTATGTCACCTGTCCTATTCTTTACAGGTGGACTGCACGAGTGTTCGCACGGCTTTGGACCATGGCCAGCCCGGAAAGACGCGCCTCCGGCAGAATGGAGCTTTCTAATGAAACTGAAAACCGTTGAAACTGGTCTTCTGGTGGTCTCGATCCCAGTCTTGCTGCTATTGCAGGCTTGCAGCAGCGTCAAGGGCGACACGGCGGACGGCGCGCCGCCACCCGCCAAAGTTGTTCCGTTCGCGGACGCCGCTCTCTTCACGGTGGATCATCCGGAGCAGTTTCCACTGGCCGCGGCGGCCGAGCATCCCACTGCGTCGGAATTGGTCGTCACGGGAACGGTTACCCCCGACGTTTCCCGCAACGTTCCGGTCGTTTCTCTCGCCTCGGGACGTGTCATGGTTATCCGGACGCGCCTGGGCGACACCGTGCAAAAGGGCCAGTTATTGATGACGATTCGAAGCGACGACGTGTCGGGCGGTTATTCGAATTACAAAATGGCTGTCGCGGATGAAACCCTCGCGCGCGCCCAATTGGAGCGCACCAAGGATCTTTACGAGCACGGTGCTTTCGCGTTGAACGACCTTCAGGTCGCACAAGACACTGAAGACAAGGCCAAGGTAGCCGTGGACACGGCGGCGGAGCACTTGCGGCTGCTCGGTAACGATCCCGACAAGATGAACTTCACGGTGGATATCTTCGCGCCGGTCTCGGGGACAATCACCGATCAGGAAGTTACGGCGGGGTCTCTCGTGCAGGCGTACAGCACGCCGTCCCCGTTCACGATCTCGGATCTTTCGTCAACTTGGATTGTCTGTGACGTGTACGAGAATGACCTGGCCTCTGTCCGGATCGGCGACACGGCCGAGATCAAACTGAATGCATATCCCGATCGCACGTTCAGGGGACGGGTGAGTAACATTCTACCGATTCTCGATCCCAACCTGCGCACAGGCAAGGTTCGAATAGAAGTGCAGAATCCCGGAATCATGCGGCTGGGCATGTTCGTAACGGCTACCTTCCGCGGGCAAACCAGGGAAATGCACACCATTGTGCCGGCATCCGCAATCTTGCACATGCACGATCGGGAGTTCGTCTACGTTCCAGCGCCGGAAAAGAAATTTCGCCGGGTGGAAGTCGTCAGCGGAGACGTCTTGCAGGACCACACGGACTTGCAAGAGATCAAATCGGGGCTGGAGCCAGGCCAACAGGTGGTCACGAACGCATTGGTTCTGGATCACGTGCTCGCTCAGTGATTGTAACTGGGATGCTCGGGCTCCGGGGAGAGTGCCAGCACAGCAGCCATAGAACAGGGAACAGGAAATGATTCGCGCTCTTGTAGACTTCGCGCTCAACAACAAGTTTGTGGTGTTGGCGATTGCCGTCTTGCTGCTCGGATGGGGGGCCATCTCGTTCCACGATCTGCCCGTGGAAGCCTACCCCGATATCGGCGACAACTATGTGACGGTGATTACCCAGTGGGCGGGCCGTTCCGCCGAGGAAGTGGAACAGCAAGTGACGATTCCGATCGAGATCCAAATGGCCGGAATGCCGCACATGACCTTTCTGCGCTCCGAATCCATTTTTGGCCTGTCGTTCGTAATCATGATCTTCGACGACAGTTCCGTCAACGATTGGAACCGTCAGAAGGTGCTGGAAAGACTCACCCAGGTCAATCTTCCTAGCGGCCAGAACCTCCAGCCTCAGATCGGTACGGACTGGGGCCTCACGGGTCAGATCTACTGGTACACGATCAGAAGCACAAATCCTCGCTATGACCTGATGGAATTGAGGTCGCTGGAGGACTGGGTTCTTCTCAAGCAGTTCAAATCCGTCACCAACGTGGTGGACGTTTCCGACTTTGGCGGCACGGTAAAGGAGTACCAGATACGCGTTGACCCGAACAAGCTGGTGTCGTACGGATTGAGCATCGGCCAAGTGGAGCAGCAGCTCGCCAATAACAACATCAATGCCGGCGGCAGCTTCGTAGAAGAGGGCATGCAGCAGATGAACGTTCGCGCGCTCGGCCTGTTTAGCACGGTTCACGACATCGAGGAGACCATGCTCACCACAAAGTCCGGGACTCCTCTGCGGATCAAGGACATCGGCTACGTAACCCAGGGTCCCAAAATCCGGTTGGGTCACATGGCCAGAGCCAACCACATGGAGGACGGCAGGATCATTGACGAGCCCGATGTTATCCAGGGCATGGCGTTGTTACGCAAGGGCGCCGAGGAGCAACCAACGCTCGATGCCATTCACAAGAAAGTCTATGAGCTCAACCACGGCATCCTGCCTCCTGGCGTGACGGTGGTGCCAATGCTGGATCGCAGCGATCTCCTTCATTTCACGCTGCACACCGTGATGCATAACCTGACCGAAGGCATGATTTTGGTCAGCGTCATCCTCTTCCTGTTCTTGCTCAATGCTCGTGCCGCTCTCATCGTCGCCCTCACGATTCCGTTCTCACTGTTGTTTGCATCGATCTGGCTGGATTTGAGCCACATTCCGGCAAACCTTCTTTCGCTGGGCGCACTGGATTTCGGGATGGTGGTGGATGGAACGGTGGTCATGGTGGAGAACATCATCCGGCATCTGAGTCGCAGCCGCAACCAGACTCTCTCCGGGACTCCAAAGACGGCTGGCGACCTCATCCGCGAGGCTTGCCATGAAGTCCAGCGGCCGGTCTTCTACGCCGTCGCTATTATCATCACCGCCTATCTGCCGATCTTCACCCTGCAACGCGTGGAAGGCCGACTGTTCAGGCCGATGGCCTGGACCGTCGCCTTCGCGCTTCTCGGTGCGATGACCTTTTCGATTCTTATCGCTCCTGTGCTGGCAGCTACATTTTTCCGCCACGGAGTTCGCGAGCGGCGCAACCTGGTGATGGACTTCCTGGCGGAGCAGTATCGCAGACGGTTACGGTGGGCCGTTCAGCATCGCTGGTTCGTCGCTTGCATCGCAGTTATTTCCCTGGCGGGCACGGTCTATCTGGGCTTTGGTGGCGTCATCGGCGCGGAATTCCTGCCTCATCTGGATGAAGGCGCTATCTGGGCGCGCGGCAGCCTCGCGAACAGTACCAGCCTCTACGAGGGCGAGAAATTCACGGCTAACTGCCGTTATGTTTTCGCCTCGTTCCCTGAGGTCACGACGGTCGTATCGGAGGTTGGCCGCCCCGACGACGGCACCGACACCGGGGGATTCGGCAACACCGAGTATTTTGTCGACTTGAAGCCGCACGACCAGTGGCGCCCCGTCTTTCACAAGAACAAAGAGGAACTGATCGCCGCCATGAACAAAGCCTTGGAAAAGTACCCGGGGGCGATCTGGAACTTCTCGCAGCCGATCGAAGATAACGTCGGCGAGACGATGACTGGCACCAAGGGCTCGGCGGCGCTCAAGATCTTCGGGGATGACTTGAAGCTACTCGAACAGAAGGGCGAAGAGGTCACTGCCCTGATGGCGACCATACCGGGTATGCATGATGTCAAGCTGTTGCGCGATTTCGGCCAGCCGAACCTCGATCTCACCGTCGATCGCAAGCAGGCGGCCCGTTTTGGAATCAACGTGGCAGACATACAAGACGCCGTCCAGACGGCCGTGGGCGGAAATGCAGTCAGTCAAGTGCTGATTAATGAGCAGCGGTACGACGTGGTGGTGCGCTACCAGGAGCCCTATCGGAATACCCAGCAGGCCATCGAAAAAGTTCGCCTGCTTTCCCCCTCCGGAGAGCGGGTGTCGCTGGCCCAGTTGACTCACGTAGAAGTCAAGGATGGGGCGTATGACATCTACCGGGAAGGCAACAGCCGCTATGTGGCAGTAACTTTCAACGTGAGAGGCCGGGACCTGGGGACCACGGTCGAAGAAGCGATCAAACTTATTAGTCAAAAGGTGAAGATGCCGCCGGGCTATAGCGTAGGCTGGTCGGGCGAATACGAGAGCGAAAAGCGCGCCGAGGCGCGGCTGGCGGTCATAGTCCCGCTTACGATCCTTGTCATCTTCATTATTCTCTACACCATGTTTCGCTCTTACAAATGGGCGCTGCTCATTCTGTTGAACGTCGGCATGGCTCGTATCGGCGGTTTGCTGGCTCTCGTGATTACCGGAACTTACCTCAGCGTGTCGTCGGGCGTCGGCATGTTGGCGCTGTTTGGCGTATCGGTGCAAACGGGCGTCATCATGCTCGAGTACATCAACCAGCTCAGGGCCAGAGGGCACTCGATCGAGGATGCCGCCGTCGATGGTGCGGTCCTCAGGCTTCGTCCCATCATGATGACTATGCTGGTGGCGACTCTTGGGCTCCTGCCGGCGGCGTTGTCGCACGGCATCGGATCCGATTCGCAGCGGCCTTTCGCGATCGTGATCGTAGGCGGCCTGATTTCCGACCTGCTACTGAGCATCATTCTGTTGCCTACATTTTATGTCTGGATCGCGCGGGATGGCGATCAACTTCCCGAACCGGAAGGTTCTTTCGAGGGTCAATGAAAACTGAGCGCGAGATGTTGCCTATGAAGGGCTATCGGAGTGTTGTCGTTGCGGCCGTCGTGCTCGGCTTGGGGTTGAATTTGGCGTTCGCGCAGGCTCCGGTCAAGATTACGCTGGAGCAAGCCATCGATCTGGCGCTGAAGCACAACCACACCTTGCAGGCTGCGCGGACCACCATCCAACAGAGCCAGGCCGCGGAAATCACGGCCTATCTGCGCCCGAACCCGACGATTTTCACCGACTGGGAATACCTGCCGATCTCGAAACTGCCCGGCGAGTCGGTGGCGGAGTATCTCCAAGGCTCGACCGAGGGCGACCTTGGGGTGAGTTACCTGATTGAACGAGGCAAGAAGCGCCAACGCCGCCTGCAGGCCGCCAAGGACGCGACGGCCGTGACCCGCTCGCAGGTGTTCGATAACGAGCGTGGTGTGGCGTTTCAGGTCGGCCAGTTCTTCTACAACGTTCAGCTTGCGAAATCGGTGCTTGACTTGGCGAACGCGGATGTGAAGAGCTTTCAAACTACCGTGGACATAGGCGAACGCCAATACAAGATCGGCGCCATTAGCCAGAACGACTACCTGCAGATCAAGCTCCAATTGGTGCAATTTCAGACTAATGCGGAACAGGCGGTGCTGGCGCGGGATCAAGCGCTGTCGGACCTCCGGCAACAACTAGGTTACGAATCGGTGCCTGCCGATTACGGTGTCGCCGGCGATTTCGAATACCAACCGATGGCGGTCAGTCTCGAAGAATTGCAGGTGAAAGCCCTTCAGAATCGCCCGGATCTGCGCGCGGCCGTGTTGGGCGTCACCGCCGCCAACAGCCAATATGCGCTTGCCAAGGCGAATGGAAAACAGGATCCTACTATCTCGGGCAATTACTCGCACGTCAACGGGATCAGTGCCCTCACCTGGTCGTTCAGCATTCCGCTCGCTATCTTTGACCGAAACCAGGGCAATATAGCGCAGACACGCGTTGCCATCCGGCAAGCGGAGGAGCAGCAGAAGGCGGCTAGCGGACAGGTACTGACCGACGTAAGAGACGCGTATGTTGGGATGGAATCGAACGGCCGCGTGGCGAAGATCTACGTCTCGGGCGTCCGGGCCGACGCGAAGCTAAGCCGCGATATCAGCGAATACTCGTACCGGCGTGGCGCCACGGCGCTGCTCGATTTCCTCGTCGCTCAGCGCAACTATGACGCCATCGAACTGGCCTACCGTCAGTCGGTGGCCGCTTACCTGACTTCGGTCGAGCAACTTCGCCAGGCGGTGGGAAGCAGGAGTTTGCAGTGATGAAAAAAGCAGAAGTTCGCGCCCGCATTGAGGAAATCGGCATCATCCCCGGCATTCGCGTATCTACGCCCGAGCGCGCCCGTTTCGCTGCGGAGATGGTCAACCGTGCCGGCATTCCCATCGCGGAGATCACTATGACTGTTCCTCGCGCACTCGATGTAATTTCCTACCTGGCCAAGACCCTCCCGGAAATGGCAGTAGGGGCGGGAACCGTTCTGGACGCCGAAACGGCCTGGCGCTGCCTGGACGCCGGCGCCACGTTCTTGACGAGCACGGGACTGGTCCCGGAGGTTGTGGAATTCGCGTTAAAGCACGATCTCGTCGTTTTCCCTGGCGCGATGACCCCAACGGATGTGATTGCCGCATGGAGGACCGGCGCCGACTTCGTCAAGATCTTCCCTTGCGGGCCCCTGGGCGGTCCTTCTTACATTCAATCTTTGAAGCTACCGTTTCCCCAAGTGCCGATGATTGCCACTGGCGGCGTGAATCAGCGAACCGCCGCCAATTTCATCCTGGCCGGGGCCACCGCTCTGGGCATCGGGGCCGAGTTGATCAACCCGGAGGCTCTCCCCGTAATGAAGGAAGAACAGATCCAGGAACTCGCGCGCAGATACCTGGGAATGGTGAAGGCCGCCCGCGCGAAAAAGAACGCAAGGTAACCAACATGAGAAAACTGGCGATGGTTTTCGCGCTGAGTGTTCTGGGAGCCGCACTGCCTTTGCTCGCGGCGGACGGACCCGAGACGAAAGGGCCCAAACAGTCTTTTGAAGTCACGAGCACGGAGCGGGTGAACTTCTCGCCGGGCGGCACCATTCGGCTGGTCGATTCGTACGGCTACCTGACCGTGGAAGGGTGGGACGAGCCAGAGGTTGAGGTCACCGTGACCAAGTCGACTGATCGTTTCTACGGCTCCGAGAATAAGCAGGAAGCCGAGCGGCGCTTTGGCCAGGTCCGCGTGGTCACCGAACGGAAATCGGATAAAGAAATAACGATTTCGACGATTCTGCCGGCTCGCAATCCGTTCTTCCGATCCGTCCTTCCTTTGGACCGCATCGTTCTCACCAAGTCATTAGTGCCGAACAACAGGTGCCGCGTAACGGTTGAATACAAGGTCCTGGTGCCGCGTGATTCCCGGCTGGTGGTTCGCCACGACACCGGCTACATATGGGTAAGCGACGTGACCGGAGACATCGACGTCAACAGCCGCACTGGCGACATGATCGTGATGCTGCCGGACACCATCTCATACTCGGTCGACGCGCGAACCAGGCTGGGCAGCGTTTCTTCCGACGCTATGGGTAAGGGGCAATACCGATTCGTGGCGGGCAATCACTTCGCTTACGCAAGCCAGACTCCGTCACGGCGAGTCTCTCTGCGCATGGGTTGCGGAAGCATCACGATCAAGAGAGTCCCGCCCTCCGGACCTTACTGGAAGAACTGAGTCGATCGCCGGTTGCTGCCGGCTTGGACCAGAGCCGCTCCGAGGGACGGAGTTGACGCGGGTTCCTGCGTGAGGCTTCCGGCCGGGGCCCTCGCGAACGCCCCGAGCGGCATAATCCCACCTCGATAACGACTCTGCGCGTCGCATCCCACGGATCTCATTGCTAAACCAGGCACTTGACGGTCCCAGTCGTCCGGCGGCCAGCGTCACATTTATAACTTTTTCACGGTCCATGAAAAACCTTTCACGGTCCATAAAAAACTCGTGTAAACTGGAATTGACGGATTTGAATGACCGTTGAGGAGGCCTATCGTGTCTGCGCGGATGTTTAATTGGATTGGCGTCGTTTTGACGCTGGCGTGTTTTGCCACGGTCGTGGCCGGCAACACCGAACTGGTCTCGCGCTTCGAGCATGCCGGATTCCCGCTGTCGTGGGTGCTCGCCGGAGCCGCGATAATCGCGTTTCTCGCAACTGAGTTTTGCGACTCCGTCGCTTCCCTTCCCAGCGAAGCCGAGGATTCAAGTTCGCAGTTTTCTTCAGAGTGGGAAACGGTCGAACTTCAGAGCTGATCCTGCGAGACCTCGCCTGCTGGCCTTGGCAGTCCCATTAGCATCTTCCGTGCGCATGTGAGGTCGCCCGAACGTAGGCTCTTGGTTCCAAGAGCGTCCGGCGCTCCGCCACGAAGCTCGCCCCCTCCTCCCTGCGAATGCCGTACAAACTGTCACCGCAAACCGCAAGGCCGTCATTGCCTGTCCCAAAACGGCACCCTAACAACTCATTTTGCGCATACCCACTCGTAGAGCGAATTTGCAGCGTCGCAGCGCGATGGTTACAAAAATGGCCTACAGCCTTCCAAAACAAGTCGGGCCACTCAACTGTAGCGGAAAATGTAGCGACTCTACCTCAAGAAAGGTCGCTACAGTGCACAAATGAGTCCCGCTGCTCACGGACATGTTTCTCGTTGGCGAGATTATAAGGACTCAACGCCCGGCGGTGAAGCCGGGAGACTGAACGTGCCAAATATCGCCGTCATCAACCGCACGCGCCGGGGATTGTTGCCATTTCTCGGGCTGGCCAGTGTCGCAACCATTTCAGAACTCCTGATCTCGTCCGGTAATTCCGGGTATGACATGGAAATCAGATTGCCCCCAGATTCCGAGATCCTGCTCCCGCCGAACAATTGTGCCATCGGGTGGTAAAGACAATGGCCTTGCTGGTAGCCCTTGATTCTCAACGCTTGGGGTGAGCGGCGCTGACGAAGCTGCGCATTTGGCAGTTGGTCGGCCCGAAGCGATTCGGTCCGGGCTCGGCATGCCCAGGAGCATGTAAGGAACGGCATCGGGCACCCCGGCGCCTCGGCGACCGCATGGTTGCAGGCCAGCGTGCCAGTTAACCAAATGCGCAGCCTTGTCGGAGAGTCTGAGAGACGGGCGCCAAATGGCCCCGCGCAGCGAACTCCGAGTTGCACACCAGGGGTCCGTTTGGACTGTTTCGCGCGGGAACTTACCGACAGGCACCCACGTACTCTTTGCTATGAGCATCGAGAGCCTTGTGGAAGAAGTTCATGTCTTGGGCCGCGACCTCGTCGATACGATCCGCGACTTGATCCACGAGGGAAACGTCCGGCGCATCGTGGTAAAGGACGAGCATGGCAACACGTTCGTCGAGATTCCCGTGACCATCGCTGCGGTTGGCGCGGTCGTTTCTCCGCTCCTCGCCGCCATCGGCGCTATCTCTGCCTTGGTCGCCAAGTTCACCATCGTGGTCATCCGCAGTGAGCCGAAGGCTCCGGGGAGCACCCCGTCCGTGCCGTGACCCGAGGGAAACTCGCATGCGATGGCGCAACACCGATGAATGTGGCTACATCGCTAGCCTCAATTTGATCCCATCGTTCGGCGCGTTCACGAGGTCCTGCTTGGTGCCGAGGTATCTCTCGGTGGTCTGGACCGAAGCGTGGCCCAGGAGCAACTGGATCTGCTCCAGCTCCCCGCCGGCCGCCCGGCACAATTTCGCGGCGGTCCGGCGACAGTCATGGGGTGCGATACCGGGCACGCCGGCTGCGCTGGCGTATGGCCGGAGCAATTGCCACACAACCTTCCCGGACAGACGCTCGCCCACAGTCTGGTCCCCTCGATTCACAGGCCGAAACACGTATCCAGAGCTCACGTTTACCAGGGCGGTCCACGCGTCAATCGCCACCTTTACCCAGACAGGCATCGGCACGGTCCGCACGCGCCCGTGCTTCCCGAAAAGATCCACGATGCACCAGCGGCCGTCCCTCTGTTGTATGTGCTCCGTCGTAAGTGCCGCCACCTCAGACCGGCGCAGGCCGCAGCCCAGGAGCACCGCGATAATGGCGCGGTCGCGCATGCCCTTCACGGTGGCGATATCCGGCGCGTTCAGGAGCGCCTGCGCCTGCCTGAGCGAAAGCCAGTTCCCCAAGCGGACGCCCTTGGATGCCACGCCCTTCATACGCGTAATGCCGTTGGCCAGCTCCGGCGCCAGCAACCCGTTGTCGGCAGCTTCCACCGCCAGCTTGCGCACCGCGGTGATCCGCACGTTGATCGACACGGCGCCGAGCCCGCGCGCCTCCAACGCCACTCGCCAGGAGCTCACCGTCGCCTTGGTAAATCCGGGCCGCGGTTCCTGCACGGACAGCCAGCCGAAGAACTCGTCGAGACCGAGGTTGTATACGCGCTTGGTGATCGGTGAGGAGACGCTGTCCAGCACCAGCGCCTTGAGCTTCCGCCACTGGTTCGTTTGCGGAACTACAATCAAATCATTCATTTAAGGTCCTCATAATGGGCAATATCGGCAGCCATGTGAACCTTACCTCGCGGTAGGCCAGGACATCAAGCGTAAGAACGAGGCGGCCGGCGGCGGGAGTCGCAGGCAAATTTCGTCTCCCAGGATTTTGCACCAGCCGGTTTAAGCTGGTAAGCTATCTTCGATCATCCGCCGCCGACGCTGTCCTTTTCTCTTAATATCGGGATCATGAATGACTCGACCATCGTCGTGGCGGGGGCCACCGGTAATCTCGGCGGACGCATCGTGAGAGCTCTGCTCGAACGGGGCGCCAGCGTAAAAGCGTTTGTTCGCCACGGCACTGCGCGAGACAAGGTTGAGCGATTGCAGGAGCTCGGCGTAACGATTGCCAGTGTCGACCTGAGCAGCCCTTCCCAAGTGACACCGGCGTGCTCGCGTGTGTCCTGTGTGGTGTCCGCTCTGCAGGGATTGCAGGACGTGATCGTGGAAGCGCAAACGGTTCTGCTCGACGCTGCGATCAAGGCTGGCGTGCCACGTTTCATTCCGTCCGACTACTCGATCGATTTCACCAAGTTTCCACCCGGAGAGAATCGCAATCTCGATCTGCGCCGAGACTTCCACAAGCGCCTCGATAAGACTCCGATTTCAGCGACCACGATCTTCAACGGTGCGTTTGCCGACATGCTGACCGGTCAGATGCCGCTCATTCTCTTCAAGCTGAAGCGGGTCCTCTATTGGGGCGACGCGGACCAGCGCATGGACTTCACGACGATGGACGACACGGCCGCATTCACGGCGAGCGCAGCACTTGCTACGTCCACCCCTCGCTTTCTACGAATTGCCGGCGATCAAATCAGCGCCCGGGAATTGACGGCGGTCGCAAGTGAGGTGACCGGAAAGAAGTTCCGCCTGTTCCGCGCCGGGGGTCTGGGAATGCTCGGCACGCTGATCAAGGTCGTGCGCGCGGTCGCCCCCGGAGAGAAGGAACTTTTCCCGGTATGGCAGGGCATGCAGTACATGCGTAACATGTTCGACGGCCGGGCAAAGCTAGAGCCGCTCGACAATGATCGCTATCCCAGTATTCGTTGGACGATTGCGCGGGATGTGCTCTCAGCGCGTGAAGTCAGCTAGCCTGCGCGCCGGCAAGAGCTCGGTGGGCGCCCCGTAGGCGAGCACAGAATGTCGTTAACAAGTCAAGTTGTCCGGTTTTAATAATTAGTGATCTGTCCGCTTTGTGAAACAAAGCGATGCGGCCTTTAGGCCGCCGCCTTGTGGGTTTTGGGTTTGGCCTTTGCTTTGGTTTTGC